>JAABUN010001187.1_pt1 | contig 60357 bp, 44 predicted proteins | sample 5559311 | NCBI WGS metagenome assembly JAABUN01 (sample SAMN10711877, study PRJNA513370) | rock metagenome | isolation source: Antarctica rocks | place: Antarctica: Victoria Land, Siegfried Peak sud
TTTACTTTTAACAAATTTCTAACAAAAATTGAAACAAAAACAGGATTTTGGAGATCAAGCAAAAATAGTTTTCCAATTTACTTTTATTTTCAACTTATCTATACTTGGTACAGTTTTTGTCATGGTTTCGCTTACCTGACAAAAATACGGACACCCTAACAAAAACCTTACATCCGCTTGAAACACTGACAAAAAATGCCTAACAAAAAAAGCTTCGCTTTTTTTGTCAACCATTTTTTGTCTACATTTTTTGTCAGGTTTCAGTTTTTGTCATTCGCTTAATACTTGAAACATGTCAGATTTCATCTCCGATTTGTTTGCGCAGCAATTATTTACCTTTGGAAAATTATGTTCTTTCTGTTTTGTTTAAATGATTTAAATTTAATTTTTATTTTTTATAAACTTGCAAGATTAGTAGGTTATCCACTAAACTAAAATATGAAGTTCAAGTTTCTAACATGTTTTTTAATTCAAAAGATTTTCTTTAAGTTTTACTACATAAAAAAAAAGGCTGCTTGTAACAAATTTCTAACAATAATTTTGACAAAATAAGATTTGTCAGGTCAGACTTATGTCTTGTTCTCGTTTTTAATTTGTCTGAGTTGTCCTTATTTTTTTTTATCTAAAACTTTGTTTTATAAAGGCAATCAAGGGGCTTACAAATAAAAGATAATAAGATGAAACCTGACAAAAAAAGCAAAGCTTTTTTTGTTTCAAATATTATTTTTGTTTCAGTTTTTGTTAGAAAATTAAAATGTAAAATTTGTAACTATCGCAGAGTTATCTTGCAAAAAACTTAGGAAACCTTCGCTTTACTTACAAATTGTAAAATTGTAGATTTACTAAAAAATCTCATTTTTTTAGTAATTAAAAAACCTCTAAACAACTAATAAGAAAATCTGTAGTGAACTTATAAAAGAGATCTAATTTTTTAGTTGATACCAACGGAGTAGAACCATACATCGTCTAAGACGATGTAAGAAGGCTCCGCTCAAATATTTTACTAAATTTTTATGGTTTATAAATCCTATTTTATTTCTATATATTTTTAACAATTTTTGTTGCTTTTTAGGAAATCTAGCTAGACAAAAGCTTGAAAGACTGACCTGACAAAAAAAGCTTGACAAAAAAAGAGAATCTTTTTTTGTTTCAGCTTTTTTTGTTTCAAATGGTTTACATTTTTTGTTTCAAAAGCTTCTCTTTTTTTGTTAAGCTTTTTTTGTCAGGTCAGTCTTTCAAATCGTTTTGTCTTCTTTTGTTTCTAATATTGTTTTATATTAAACAGGTTTCTTAGTACGCAATTTCATTAGATTTTATAAATATACGGATATCAATAAAGGTACAGATAACACTTGAACAAAAAAATTAATTGATATGTTTACAATGAATGAAATGCTAAGCATAACCTCACAGAATTCTCCCCTTTTTTATGTTAATAAAGCTGATCTAAATGTTGCTACGCAAAATCCTTTATTTGAAATTTCAGAAGTTTCAGTTGGGCAACATTTTTATTGGCAACTTGGAGATTATCAAGTACACGGACAAGTTTTAATTACTTCATGGATAGTTTTTGGAATTATTGCGTTACTGTCTCTATCAGCAAATCGAAATTTAAAATCAACTCCTGATGGTTTACAAAATTTAACTGAATATATTACCGAGTTTATTCGTGATTTAGCCAAAACTCAAATAGGTGAAGAAGAATATTTAACTTGGGTTCCATTTTTAGGCACAATTTTTCTTTTCATTTTTGTATCAAATTGGTCTGGAGCTCTTGTTCCGTGGCGGCTGCTTGAATTACCAAATGGAGAATTAGCTGCACCTACAAATGACATTAATACAACTGTATCTTTAGCTTTATTAACATCTATTGCTTATTTTTATGCCGGATTAAGAAAAAAAGGTTTAGGTTATTTTAAACGATATGTCCAACCTGCTGCTTTTTTGTTACCAATTAATATTCTTGAAGATTTCACAAAACCACTTTCTTTAAGTTTTCGACTTTTTGGTAACATTTTAGCAGATGAATTAGTTGTAGGTGTTTTAATTACTTTAGTACCTTTAGTTGTTCCAATCCCATTAATGCTTTTGGGCTTATTTACAAGTGCTATTCAAGCTCTTGTTTTTGCAACTTTAGCAGGTGCTTATATAGGTGAAGCTCTTGAAGGACATTAATCTTTTTTTGATATGACCTTCTTAACATCTAGACTGACAAATCTAAAACAAAAATAGAAACCTGACAAAAAATGGAAAGCATTTGAAACAAAAAAAGCTTAACAAAAACGAAGTTTTTGTCTCAAGCTTTTTTGTCAGGCTTTTTTTGTCAGGTCAGGTCAGTGCCAGAATTTTTGTTAACATTTTAATCAATATTTTCTTAGGTCTTGTCAAGATTTTTAAGCTTTTGGCAATGTCAGAGGATAATGTCTGTAATGTTATTTATTTTTTTTTAACACTTTAGGTTGTTTTTTAATGCTTATTTTATAAATTTTACACCTTTGATTAGAATCTGATAGAAAACTAATAGAAAAGTTTATCGATTTTTAATAAAGATTTTGTCTTTTTAGTTTGGTAAAATTTTTTACTAGGGTGTTAAAGCTAATGCAGATTTAACAAAAATTTTAACAAATTTGTCTAATTTTTATTTTTGATTTGAAACCGCAAAAAGGATAGGTGAAACCCTACAAGAACTTTAAACAAAAATGGAAACAAAAATTGAAACAAAAAATGCTTGAGACGAAAAAAATATTCTCTTTTTTTGTTAAGCATTTTTTGTTTCAATTTTTTTTATCAGGTCAATAGTATCCCTTTTTTGTCTTATTGTTTTAAGTTTTTGTTAAAGGTTTGTCAAGATGAAACAAAAATTGAAAGACTGACAAAAAATGCTTTGCATTTTTTTGTTTTGCATTTGAAACAAAAATATTATTTAAAATAAAAAATGCCTGACAAAAAATGCAAAGCATTTTTTGTCAGGCATTTTTTGTCAGGTTTTTGTAAAGTTTGTATTTTATGGTTATTTACGTCTTTTAATATTACCATTTTTTTCATAAGCACTGTCCACTTTAACAGACACACGGTATAATTAAATTAAGCTAAAATTTTAAAAGTCATTCAATTTTTAAAAAATTGGCAGACTTTTGTCTGCATTACGAAGGTTACTTTGTCAACATTGCTAACAAAACAGTGTTTTGTTAGCAATGTTGACCCATAATCAAAGCTTTCTAGAGTTTTACTATTTTTCTTTTATAAAAACGGTAAAAATTTGATGTAACCATTCTGAACAAAAAGTGAGACCTGGCAAAAAAAGCCTGACAAAAAAAGCTTCGCTTTTTTTGTTTCAACTTTTACAATTTGTAAGAGTGCTCACGAAAACTCAATTTTTTACACAAAAAGATCAAATATGACTAAAAAAAAACAAGTACCACTTTTTAAAAAGTGTAAAAAAAATCAAAAGAGATTGTTTTGTGAAATCTAATTTTATACTTTTTTTTGTTTCTTTTAACAAAGCGGAGATAAATCTGATAAAAAAGTAAAACAAAAAATTTGTTTTTGTAGGGCAAAGCGAAAGAACAATACTATTTGAAACAAAAATATTATTTGAAACACTGACAAAAAATGTAAAACATTTTTTGTTTCAAAAGTTTCACTTTTTTTGTCAGGTTTTTGTTTCAAAAGCTTGAGACAAAAAAAGATTCTCTTTTTTTGTTAAGCTTTTTTTGTCAACCATCTTGAAACAAAAAATGTAAAACATTTTTTGTAAAGGTCAGGCTTTCAAATATAATTTTTGTTTCACCTTTTATCTTTTCTACAAGAAAAGATACAAAAATCATTTCTGTCGAATTTTTATTCTAACAAATCTTTAATAAATTTTTGATTGTTTTAGGTTTGTTTCAGGTTTATGCAAAAATTTATTAAACAAAATCTAAATTTATTACTTCTAAAACCTTTTTATTTTCAATAAATAAAATTTTAAAATAAATAGTGTTTTTTATTTAAAACAAAAACATTTTAATAATCAAATTGGAGAAAAAAATCATGAATCCACTTATTGCTGCTGCATCTGTTATCGCTGCTGGATTAGCTGTTGGTCTTGCTGCTATTGGACCGGGTATGGGACAAGGTACTGCTGCTGGATATGCGGTTGAAGGTATTGCTAGACAACCTGAAGCTGAAGGTAAAATCCGTGGTGCTTTATTATTAAGTTTTGCTTTCATGGAATCTTTAACTATTTATGGATTAGTTGTAGCTTTAGCTTTACTTTTTGCTAACCCTTTTGTTTCTTAATTTAAAAACTTATAAAAAGTTTTTGAGTTAAGGTAAATGGTGTTACTACTAACATAATTACTCATATTATTACTTACATCAAAAAAAAGTTGCTTGGCAACTGTTTTATAAATAAAAAATAATACCATATAGATCTTACAAAGCAAAAACCCAAACCTGACAAAAAAAGGTTAACAAAAAAAGCTGAAACAAAAATCTTATTTTTGTTTCAGCTTTTTTTGTTTTAAACTTTGTTTTAATAGGGCATACCTGACAAAAATACTGACACTGACAAAAAAGGTTTTCCAACAAAAACTTTGTTTTTGTTAGAAAACTTACAAAAACTTTGTTTTTGTTTGGATACTACTAATTTTATCTCAGGTTTTTGTTAACGATTTGTCAAGATGAAATAAAAATTGAAACACTGACAAAAAAAGCTTTGCTTTTTTTGTTTCAAAAGGTTTTACAAAGGTTTTCCTAACAAAAATACTATTTTTGTTTAAGGTTTTCTGTATCTTTTCTTTATCTTTTCTTTATCTTTTCTTTATCTTTTCTGAAAGAAAAGATACAAAAAAATAAGGTTTTCCAAAGGTTTTCCGAAAGAAAATTTAAAAAAACGAAGTTTATAACAAAAACCTGATAAAAAAAGTGAAACTTTTGAAACAAAAAATGTTTTACATTTTTTGTCAGTGTTTCAAATATTATTTTTGTTTTTGTTAGGTCAGTATTTTTGTCATAACTGCAGTTTTTATTTTCAGTCTACAGAGACAAAAATACCATTTTTGTAAGGCAAATAAATTTTAAACAAACCTTGACAAACTTTTAACAAAAACTGAAAGAAAAGTGCTTCTTTTGTTTCTAGTTTTTGTTAACGGTTTGTCAAGGTTTGTCAGGATTTGTTTGCCCATTTTTGTTAGAGAGTTGTTCAAAATTGTATAGCAAGAAGCCTTTTTACAAATTGTAGGATTTACAAAGTGAAAGCAAAAGCAAAAAGATATAAAAACCTAGCATAAAAAAAAAGACGGAGGTTTTATGATTGATTTAACCCTCTTGATAAATATATCAGATCAGGTTTCTAATCTTTCAACTCTACCCTTTGGGGCAGAGTTTGGTTTTAATGGTAATATTTTAGAAACAAATGTAATCAATTTAGCAGTAGTTATTGGAATTGTTGTTTCTTTCGGAGGAGATGCTTTACGCTCTTTACTTGAAAATCGTAGACAAACTATTTTAAATAGCCTTCAAGAAGCTGATCAACGAGCCGAAGAAGCTAAGGAAAAATTATCCAAAGCAAAATATCAACTTGAACTTGCACAAAAAAAAGCTACTGAAATTCGGCAACAAGGAAGTATTACAGCAGAACAAGAAAAAAAGCAATGTATTCGTCAAACTCAAGAAGACGCTCAACGTTTAGAAGAAGTTAAACAAGAAACTCTTCAAATGCAACAACAAAAAACAATTAGTCAAGTTTCTCAACAAGTTGTATCACTTGCATTAAATCAAGTGCGTGACAAATTAAAAACTCGATTAGACGCTTCATTCCATTCATCTGTGAACAATTTTAATATTGTACTTTTTACAAACTACAAGGTTCACTAATTATATACTTGTGCTTTTTTATAAAATAAAAATGGTACATAAGCAAAGACAAAAACTGCTTCTTATTGTTTTAAGTTTTTGTTTTACGTAGTAAAACTTAAAACAAAAACTTAAAACAATAAGACAAAAATACTGACCTGACAAAAACAAAAATAATATTTGAAACACTGACAAAAAATGTAAAACATTTTTTGTTTCAAAAGTTTCACTTTTTTTGTCAGGTTTTTGTTTCAAAATGCTTTGCATTAGAAACTCTGACAAAAACCTGACAAAAATACCCTTGTTTAACAATAATAGTTTTTTTGTTAGAAGGCCCAAAATTTTTGTTTCAGTTTTTGTCTTCTTTTTGTTTAAAGTTTGTCAGGGTTTGTCAGAATTTTAAAAGCTTAACAAAAAAAGCCTGACAAAAAAAGCTTAACAAAAACTTCGTTTTTGTTAAGCTTTTTTTGTCAGGCTTTTTTTGTTAAGCTTTTTTTGTCAGTATTGGATTTGTATTAAATTTATAAGATTTGTAAAAAACAGCCTTTTCTTTTTTGAAAAAAAAAAAACGGTAAGAAGAAACAGAAATCAAGATAGGGAGTTTATCGGCCAATGGTTAAAATTCGACCTGATGAAATCAGTAGTATTATAAGACAACAAATTGAACAATATAATCAAGAAGTAAAAGTAGTTAATGTTGGTACTGTTTTCCAAGTAGGGGATGGTATTGCAAGAATTTATGGTCTTGAAAAAGTTATGGCTGGTGAACTTTTAGAGTTTGAAGACGGCACTGTAGGGATTGCTTTAAACCTTGAGTCAAAAAACGTTGGTGCAGTTCTTATGGGAGAAGGTCGAAACGTTCAAGAAGGTTCATCTGTTAGAGCAACCGGAAAAATTGCTCAAATTTCAGTAGGAGATGGTTATTTGGGACGTGTTGTAAATTCATTAGCTCGTCCAATTGATGGAAAAGGTGAAATAAACACTAGTGAAACCAGACTAATTGAATCTGGAGCACCTGGAATTATTTCTCGTCGTTCTATTCATGAACCGTTACAAACTGGTCTTTTAGCAATTGATTCTATGATTCCAATTGGACGGGGTCAACGAGAACTTATCATTGGAGATCGTCAAACAGGAAAAACTGCAGTTGCTACAGATACAATCTTAAATCAAAAAGGTAAAGATGTTATTTGTGTATATGTAGCTATTGGACAAAAGGCTTCTTCTATTGCTCAAGTATTAACTACTTTACAAGATCGTGGAGCAATGGATTATACAATTATTGTTGCTGCACCAGCAGATTCTCCAGCAACGTTACAGTATCTAGCGCCTTACACCGGTGCTGCTTTAGCTGAATTCTTTATGTATACAGGTCGTCATACATTAGTTATTTATGACGATTTATCTAAACAAGCACAAGCATATCGTGAAATGTCTTTATTACTACGTCGTCCTCCAGGACGTGAAGCTTATCCAGGTGATGTTTTCTATTTACATTCTCGACTTTTAGAACGAGCTGCAAAATTAAGTGACGATTTAGGCAGTGGAAGTATGACTGCTTTACCTATTGTAGAAACTCAAGAAGGAGATGTTTCTGCATATATCCCAACTAATGTGATTTCAATTACAGATGGACAAATATTTTTGTCAGGAGATATTTTTAATGCAGGTATTCGTCCAGCTATTAACGTAGGTATATCTGTTTCTCGTGTAGGATCTGCAGCACAACCCAAAGCAATGAAACAAGTAGCAGGAAAATTAAAACTGGAATTAGCTCAATTTGCAGAATTAGAAGCTTTTGCTCAATTCGCGTCTGATTTAGACCAAGCAACTCAAAATCAATTAGCTAGAGGACAACGTTTGCGTGAACTTCTTAAACAAGCACAAGCAAGCCCATTATCTGTAGCAGATCAAGTGACTACTATTTATGCAGGAACTAATGGATTTCTTGATAAAATTGAAACAGAACAAGTTCGTTCTTTTTTAATTGGATTACGACAATATATGGGTAACACAAAACCAAAATATGGTGAAATTATTCAGGAAACTAACACTTTCACTGATGAAGCAGAAAGTATTCTAAAAGAAGGTCTTTCTGAATTTACTGAAGAATTTAAGGCTACTAAATAAAAATAATTGCTTAACACTGACAAAAAATGTGAAACATTTTTTGTCAGTGTTAAGCATTTGAAACAAAAAATGTGAAACATTTTTTGTCAGTGTTAAGCATTTGAAACAAAAAATGTAAAACATTTGAAACAAAAAAAGCTGAAACAAAAAAAGATTCTCTTTTTTTGTCAGGCTTTTTTTGTCAGGTCAGTGTTTTAAATAATATTTTTATTTTCGTCAGGATTTGTTTGTAATTTATTAAATTTTCTTACTTTATTTAGTATTCCGTGACTAAATAAAGTCTTATTTTTGATTTTATAATGAATTAAATAAAAGGTTTTTTATTAAAAAATTAAAGGACTTTTCAATCTTCTTCAAAAAGAGTACTATTAAAAAAATGTTTAGAGAATAATTCTATAAAAGACTTAAGCAAGTCTAATGGAGGTTTTACATTTAAATATTATAATTATATTAGTTAATTTCTCAAAAATTTATTTTGCTTCTGTCTCCAGTGATGAAAAATTTGCCACCAATAAATATTGTAAACGGCGAAACTGAGTTGTTATCAAAATACTTAATTCGTTTACCTTTGCTTTGGTTTTTGTACAACAAGATTCAAATTTCGATGCTATGAATTCTTATTCAGATTTGAGAAGGCTTTCAGAACACCGAAGTGTAAAAAAAGGAACTTTAAGAAATCCAAATTGGAATGAAGTTTTTAAAAAATACGATGGTAATTTTTTTAATTTAAAATTAGATGAAATTGTAAAACAACATGTAAATAATTTTCGGAGTTCTTATAATATAATTTTCCCGTACGAAATAGAGCATAAAGAGCAGCATTTTGCATTAAAAACAGCTTTTTTTGGTCAAGGAAACTATGCTTTGAAAACTTTTAATCAAAAAGAAAATAATTGGACAAATATTATTTTTAAAATTAGAGGTCAAAAAGAGTATTTTCAAGGAATAAAGAATCCTAATTATAGAATGTTGCAAAATATTTTACAAAACATCGATGATTTTCCAACGAACCTTTGTTATAAACACCATTCTTTGCTAAAAATTGCATCTTGGATGGAAAAAATGAGAATTGACCCCGATTTTTCTATAAAACCTGGGGAGGAAATCGTTACTGTTAGAAATTTAAAATTGAATAACTCGCATATGGCTTTTGATTATGTAGAAAGCTATAATGCATGCATTAGAAGAACAACAAAAATAGATTATATAGGTTTCGAAAGGTTTTCTGATAACGGATTTTCCGAAATTCACATCGAAATGTTAAGAGATAATCAAAAAGTAAATCAAAAAGCAAACAAAAAACGAAATAAAAAAGAATAAATCGTTTTTTCGTTTTTATAACGCTAATATTTACAAAAAATGTTTTAACCTGACCTTGTGTCTTTTCAAAAACAATGTTTTTGTCAGGTCAGTGTCTCAAGTTTTTGAAACAAAAATACTATTTTTGTTAACCGCGCCCCCCCCTTTTTTGACGTTTTTGGGGGGGGCGCGGCTATTTAAAAACCTTGTGTTTTACTCGTAAAAACAGGTCAAAAATCAAATTTTTGTATATACAAAAACAAATAAGAGTTTTTGTTTCAAACTTGAGACCTGACAAAAAATGTGAAACATTTGAAACAAAAATATTATTTAAAACAAAAAATGTAAACAAAAAAAGCGAAGCTTTTTTTGTCAAGCATTTTTTGTCAGGTTTTTGTTTTAAAAAGCTTCGTTTTTTTTTGTTTCAGCTTTTTTTGTTTCAAATGTTTCACATTTTTGTCAATCTTTCCATTTTTTGTCATTGATTTTTGTATTTTACTTTTTGTCCACGCCAAAAGGATAAGGGAAGTAATTTTGAACCATGCATCACAGCCTAGAAGGGCTTGAGTCTTATTGTTTACAGAATCTACGATATATCTTACGCTCTCTTCTTCGTACTGAGATTCTACTAAAAATAAAACGTCGTGTGTATTTAAAGAAACAGGTACAGCTGCTTTTTTGTGATATATAACTGAAGATGCCAAACTTGTTATAACTAGATTCTTATATTCATTTAAAAGAAACATTGCTTTTTCACTAGTTGAGGGGTTATCACACCCTGTTTTTGACACAACAGGAAAAACTGTTGGTATATTATCAACTAAATCTAAAAAAGATCGTAGTTCTTTCACCACTACAAGATTATCAAGTAATTTTAGTCCAACTTCATGAATCCTTTTCTCATAATCAGATAGCGATAAAGTTGCGGTGTCCGGGTAAATTTTTGTAACTAATTCACACAAATCTTCTATTTTATGAAAATCGTCAAAACCTTTGTTAAAAATATTATCAATAACATTGGATAATCTTTCTAAATCGAATAGATACTTAAATGGTTCCATTGCTAGAACCCAATCCGCACCTTTATTGTTTGACTTAGATAATTGTACGTATGATCTTGATAATTTTAACAAAGAACTGTTCGAGATAAACATGGCAATTACCCTAGAATAAATATCAAATATTTCCACCCTAACCAAAGAATAGTTTTGTAAGTTGTATTCCTGTGTCAATAGTTTTGAAGCTATTAAATTTTGCGAGCCCCGATCCAACAAATCCCATGCATTTACAGCTAAAGGCACGAATTCTCTGTTATAACCTGATTCTACAGTAGAATAGCTTGTAGGAAAAACACAAGAATTAGTATCTTCTGCAAGGTTATCTGCAAGGTTATTTGCAAGTTTCTCACTTTCAATTACAGAAAAATTATTGACACAGATATTTTGTCAGGTCAGGTTTTTGAAAAGACACAAGGTCAGGTCAGTACAAATTTTTGTTTTCTATAATACTTAATAATTTATTTATAATGAGTTATCATATTTTTTATAAATTAATATAAAGATTAACTTTCACAAAAAACACAAAAAAGAGCTGTAAATTTTTAAAAAATTATAGTTTTAATAGTTATCATATCATAAAATCGTACAAGTCTTTTTTTCTTTTATAATGGTACACTTTGGTCTTTTTTGGTATATCTTATTTTAAAAGTTTTTGTATTTGTTTTGTCCAAACTTTTAATTAGTTTATTAAAAGGTTTTATGTTTCAAAAGATTAAATTTTAGCTAATTATTAATTATAAAGATCAACTAAAAACTTTGCAATTATTGAAAATGACAAGTCAGTAAGTGAAAGACTATTAATTCGTTTAATTTCCTTTTTTTGTAATTTTGGCCAATTTTTATTATAACCTTTACTTCCAGGAGTATTTAAATAAAATTTATTATTGGCCAAATCAAAATACTGATGAAATAGAGTTCGCATTATTGTTGTTGTATTTATATCTTGGCTAGTTTCAATTGGCTGTACCTGTTGAATATTGGGTTGGTGAAATAATTTTCGTAAAAAAACTGTTGAAAAATGTTCTAATTGTGGATGGAATACATCTTTTGTATCCTTTAAAATCAAAGCAAAGTGGTCGGTTTGATCTTTAAAAAAAACAGGTAAAGTTTCAAGTAAATCTACTAAAAGTTTTATTCTAGAGTCCAAATTAGAGTTAGGATTAGTCTTTTGAGAGGCCAAACTATTTGATGTTGCAAATATTGAATTGTCAAATTCTAATAGTTTCGAAATATCATCAGGTATTTGTTTTTTAGATAAAATATTTATTTTTTGATTATCAAATCTTCTATTATTAAGAATATTAGAACTATTCCAAGATTTTGACAATTCACGTCCTGTAATAAATTGTGTTTTGATTTTTTGCAAATCAATAGAATTTTTTGTTATAGAATCTAATGTGTCTCTTTTATTTTGCACTTGCAATTGTGTAATCCTATAATCACATAGCTTACTAATCCATGGATTTATCCAAAGTTTATCTTGATCTTGGTCTGGAATATGTTTTTGATCCACTAATTGTTTTTTAAGATCCATTAAAGCGTATTCAAGAGGTTTTTCTAAAAAAGTTTTTGAAACAAAAAAAGCCTGACAAAAAAAGCGAAGCTTTTTTTGTTTCAGCTTTTTTTGTCATGTTTTTCATCTCTATCTTTATTATTTTCAAAAGAATCGTTTAAGTTCTTTAATTGTTTTCGTAAAAGATCTAGTAACACTTTATCAAAATCAAAATCAGACTTTTTATTTGTATTATCAGAATCAGACTTTTTATTTGTATTGGATTTTAAAAACTGTTGGACTGTTGTTTCAGAATTATAAGTAGACCAGGAGTTAAAAAAAGTAGAATCTAATTCTAAAAAAACCAAATTTAAGGCTTTTTTTAATTTTTGTATCTCTTTTTCTCTATTTTTTGTAAAAATAGAGAAAAATTCTTGTTTTGTAAAATTTAGAGCTCGATCGCTGGTCGCACAACCGATTCCTGAAAGATAAGGAATAGTTATCCCTTCTATGCTTTGATTGTCACTTTCATTTGCACTGTTGTTTGGCGAAGATATAAAACTTATATTATAATAAGATAAATATTTTTCAAGTTTACTATCGTATTCTTCAATATTGTTTTTGTCTAATTTTTGTTTTAAATCCTCTTTAGAATAAAAACAAAAGTTTAAAAAACTGTTCCATAAAACTGGATTTGCTGGATCGTTATTAGATAGAGCATTATATTGAAGACTCATTGCAAGGTTATCTAAATTTTTATCGATTTGATACTGTAAATCAAAAATTCTTTTTGATTTCCGCTCCTCCAGACTGAGACTGTCTGGAAATACCTTTATAGATTTGTTCCTTTCTGTATTTTCATCCTTATTTATAACCTTATTTATAACTTTTGGACGAATTGGATTATAATTATTTATAACTTTTGAACAAATTTTATTCCAATTACTCTTATTAGAATTACGAACTTTTTTTAAACTATTAACGTATTCACTCTCTGAAGTAATAGAAGAAGTAAAACAAGTAATACTCTCTGGAGTAATAAAAGGAGTAATAGAAGTATCACTCTTTGAAGTAATATAATTAGCGCCAACCCCTTTTTTATTGTTTTGATAGCCATTTCTGTTTTGCTCTTTTGTATTATAAGAACTAAAAAAATTTTCAATTTCACTTGGAATATAAAGTTGATAGCAATCTTTAAAATTAAAATCATTATTACAATTACAATCTTTTTTGCTACTATCTCTTCTGTAATTTTCTGTAAAAAATTGTTTACTATTTTTCTCTTTCTCTTTCTGTTTTTTTTTTTTAACCCATGGTTCAAGGAGTATACTATTAAAAAACACATAGTCAAGTAAATCATAATTTTCACTCATCCCCGGAAGTTTTAATAATTTTTTCCATAAATGTTTAAATATATCTACTTTCGAACGTTTTTGATTTGAATTTTCTGGTGCCGTTTTTTCCTTTTCCTTTGTTTTAAAAATGTTTTTTGTAATCTTTTGCTTTTCTGTACTCACTTTTTTATCTGATATATTAATGAACTGTTCTATTATTGTTCCATAAATAGGCATTGGAGTTCTAGTATAAAACCAGTTATCGATTTCTTTAATCATTTTGAATATTTTGTCACAACTTATTTCTGCTTGTTGTAATTTATATGTAGTGCAAATTGAGCATTCTCGGTTATTACAATGACAATTACGTTTTTTATTTTCACGTTTGCTAAATTTATTTTTTTTGCCCTTTTCCAAAAATGTATTGAAAAAGTTCTTATTTTCATTCAAATATAGGTTATCCGGGGACAATTCATTTAATGCAGTGGACTCTTCAAGTAATCCGATATTTGTAGGATTTTTAAAGTTTAAACTCTCTCTTTCTCTTTTATATTCTCTTTTACATTTTTTAGTTCTAATGTCTAAAAATTCTGTAGATATTTTCTTTATAATGGTTAAAAATTCTGCTGGAACCTTTGTTTGAATAATTTGTTTATTGTTTAAATTAGTCATGCAAGTTGAGTTGAATAAGTGTTTAAAAAGTTCATAATTTTGCTTACTCTTAGTATAAAAGTAAATATAAAAGAAACAACTCACTAGAAAAGCAATATTAAAGAAAGAACTCACTTGATAAGCATTTTGATTCTCAAATTTATTATTAAAAGTGTGTGTAGTTATATATTTATTATTATGTGTAGTTGTATATTTATTATTAAAAGTGTGTGCAGTTGTATAAATGTCTTCCTTTTTTAAAGTAGAGTAAAAATCTTTTAGCGAAGGTAAAAGCATTAAACCATTAGAAAAGAAGTCTTTTTTCTCTTTTTTATCTTTTTTTTTTTACTAATTCTTCTCTTTTTCTTTTTAAATCTAAAGAGTCTGAAAACGAGTTCTTGGATTGATTAAAAAAATTAAAAATTTTAATTTCACAGACTTTTTTTCTATGAATTTCGTTATCGTTGAGCTCCGTTCCCGATAATTCATGTATTGAGTACAATGTTAATTGTAATTCATAATTACAAATTAAAAGCTCTTTTAGTGTGCGATCTACTATTTCTATTTCATTTAAATTATTGAAAGCGTCTAATAATTCTATACTGTAAGTTATATTTGACTCAGTATCTTCTGGTTTTATTGAAATACTAAAAATTCTAATTTTATTTTGAGTCAAATCAAAATTAGAATTTTTAGGATAATTTTTAGGATAAATTGATTTTCTAGTTGAACCTCCTTCCGCTCCTTTATATAATTTGGCCTTTTCTTCATTATCATTATCATTATCGGATACTAAAATTATCTCTCTATCATTATCGGATACTAAAATTTTCTCTCTTGTTGGACGTAATCTCTCTGGAAGTTCCTTTATTGTTTTTGGTATTGTTTTTGATAAAAGTGCCTCTAAATCTTCCTTTTCCTTATTGTTTTGGCTTTTCTCTATTTTGGTTTTGGTTTCTGTCGTCATATTTTTCCTTCTATTTTATTCTTAACATTCTTTATTCTTTGCTAAAAACAATGTCTACTATATGCTTATATGTGTTTAGACTATATGATGTGTTTAATGTCTTATGTGTTTAGTGTGTTTAGACTAAATGTGTTTAGTATATGAATGTGTCTAATGTCTTATGTGTTTAGACTATATGATTATGATGTGTTTAGTATATGATGATGATGATGTGTTTAGTATATGAATGTGTGTAAATGTTTTTAATGTCTTATGTGTTTAGTGTGTTTAGATTATATGTGTATGTGTTTAGTATATCAATATGTGTTTAGTATATCAATGTGTCTAATGTCTTATGTCTTATGTGTTTAGACTATATGTGTGTTTAGACTATATGTGTTTAGTATATGACACTTCACTATATGTGTTTAATATATAGAACATCTTTTGGCAGTTTTGTCGATTCGCAAATTTGTCGATTCGCAGATTTGTCGATTAATCTTTTTTAAATTTTATGAATTTGTTAAAAATTTTTAAAGCTCTAAGTACAATCGCCACCACACTAAGTAATAATGTTTCTAAAGCAAATTCGTTTATATAGTGCTTTAAAAACTTTTTATTTTCTTCCAGGATTTTCTCAACTTATTTTCCTTTTTTGTTAAAAAAACTTGTTAACAACTTCTGATGGGGTTTAAAAAGAATTTCTTTTAACAGAATAATCTTGTTTTGAAATCAAAAAAACTCTTTTCCAAGAGTTCAAATAATTTTCTGATATTACTCTTTTTATTATTAGTAACATCTTCAAACAATTATTAATAAAGTTAATAAAATAAAAGCTGTGAAATTTTTTATTTTGACTATTCAAACGAGTCAAACAAATTCGCAATATAAAAACTTTTAGATTTTACAAATAGAACTTGCAAAAAGTTGTTAAGTACTTCTTTAACTTCTTTCTCATGGTTTTCTTAACCTGACCTTTACAAAAATGTAAAACATTTTTTGAAACAAAAAAAAAGAAGTGTACTTAAAACAAAAAAAGTGGAACTTTTTTTGTCAAGGTCAGGTTAGGGTGTCAGTGTTTCACCATTTTTTGTTTCAAATAGTATTTTTGTTTTAAATGCAAAACACTGGTGTCCCTTCAAAAACCCGACAAAAAATGTAAACAAAAAAAGTCCAACAAAAAAAGCTTAACAAAAATAACATCTGAAACAAAAAAAGCTAAAACAAAAAAAGATTCTCTTTTTTTGTTTTAGCTTTTTTTGTCAGGTCTCAACCTTTTTTTGTCTCAAGCTTTTTAAAACACTGACAAAAACAAATTTTTGTTTTTGTCAGGTCAAGCATTTTGAAACAAAAAATGTAAAACATTTTTTGTAAAGGTCAGGTTTTTGTTTTAAATGTCTAACAAAAAAAGCTTCGCTTTTTTTGTCAAGCATTTTTTGTAAAGGTCATTAAATATTTTTTTTAGAAAATATAAAATACAAATATAAGAGAGGCGGACTGGATTTACAGAATATGAGTATTCAGGATATTGTAATAATCAGGAAAACAATTTATTTTATCTTCTTTGATAAACTTTTAATTTATAAAAAATTTTCTTTTTATTAATTATTAAACATTTTAGATGCTTCATTTTCTTATTTTATAGTAAATACTTTTTTAATATATTTAATTATATAAATATTTTTTATGTTTTTTAATAAAAAAATCTAACGAGAAAAGTTATTATAAATATCAAAAAAAGACTACACATTTGTCTTTCTAAACAAAGACAAATATCTTTTATAAAATTTTATAAATATTTCTTATATTTTATATTAAAAATATATAACCAAAAAATCTGTTATATAGTAAAAAATACTTACAAATATCTTTTATAAAACAAAATACTACTAAATTGTTTTTTTTGTAGGGGAAATTTATATAAAAAATCTTCTATGAAAAATTTTTTTATTAAAAGTATAATGTTTTACAAAATAATTTTAAATCCATTTAAACAAAAAAAAATTATGGAAAATCCAAAAACTAAATTCAGTGATAGTTTAAATAATGTAAATAATAGCCTAAATGATATAAATGATGGTTTAGATGGTGGAAAAGTTATAAATTCAGATCTAGCAACCGCTAAAGTTTTTTTAAACAAAAAGTCCATTCCTCTTATATTGCTTGTTCCTTCATGTGATTTTGTAGTAAAAGACGTTCCAACTTTTTCTAACTCTGGTTTAGTCAGTACTTCACAAGAAAAATATATACGTGAAAAAGGTTTAAATATCTATGAAATTTTAAAATTAAAGAATAAACCTCGCTACATTCGAGGCGTTTTTTGTTCAAATTGTGGTTTAATGTCCAACAAATATGCTTTAAAACTTTTTTGCAGCGATTTAAATTTTAAAGATATAATTAGTTTGAATGAGACACCATCTTTAGTAAGACCTAAAATAAATCAAACTAATTTAAATAATTCTTCTGAAAATAAGTCCTCAGACATAGAAATTAGTCCTGAGGCTCTACAAGTTGTAACAAATTTGTCTCATGTTCCATTTATAGTTAATAAAGATTATTTAAATTATATTTTAAATAATATGGCCTATCTAGTAGATTCTGGGATTTTACCGGTTCTCAAAAGGTCGAAAAGTTCAGAAAAATCTTCTCAAGATAATGATAATATCATTTCTCAAGATAATCAAATTTTTATTTCTCAAGATGACAATGACGATAATCCCATTTCTCAAGATGATTTTTTTGAAAAAAAAATTGATTTAAGTCAAGGTGAAAAAGAAATTAATTTCGATACATTAAAAGGAAAACCACCAGAAGCTATTGAACATCTCAAATGGCTTTCAAATTTACGTTCGTGTAAAAAATATAATGAGAATGTAAATCATTTTTTTCGTGAAAATCGTTTATTTCACATGCTGGGAGGAAAAGATTGTTTTTTTACTTCCAAAGGGATTCTTCAAGGAGCTCATAAAAAGCTTAAAGAAGCTATTTACGATCATCCGAGTCGCGCAATTTTAAGTTTGAAAGGAATTAGTGATGCTTATAATAGGCATTTAGATTCTGCCAACACCTACCAAAATTTACCATTATTTTTTCAAATAATTCTTGATACTCGGGGTCGTATGTATTACATTGGCGATTTCGGACCCCTCCAATTGTCGTTTGCGACAAATTTGATTGTTTTTGCCAAGAGTTGCAAAGTAAGTTCAAATAGTATCGAAGAGTACGAATTCTTTGTAGGAATCGGTAAAATGATTAAAAGTCAAGAATCTAGTCAAGCATCTTTTGACTTTGTAAACAAATATAAAAAAGAAATATTAGACTCGTTGAATAATTATCTGTGGTTGATTTTTAAAGAACCTTGGGGGGCTCTAGCTTTAATTCTTCAACTAAAAAAATATTTCTCAAAAAGCAAACAACAAAGAATTAAAGGCGTTTCACTTTTTATAAAAATTCCGAATGACGCGACCAATTCTGTAGTTCAAATATGCTCGGCTTTAACGAAAGATAGCGATGGTGCGATTTTTTCTAATTTGATTCCCGCTCCTGAGGATGACAAAAATCCGAACTTAGTAGTATCTAAAGACTATTATACACATTGTTTAGAAAAATGTCGAGAAGATTTAAAACCAGAAAATATTATAGATAAATTTCACTCAAAATGTGTAAAGCTAGAAGAAAAGGGTTTTATTTACTCAAAATCATTTGTAAATGAAGAGCATATTTTTAAAGATTGTCCAGGATTAAAAGACTTTTCAAGATTGACTCGATCTATATTTAAACCCCTCCTTATGAGGGCTTCCTATGGTCAAGGCAAAAAAAAAGGCGCAGAGTATTTACTTAAAAAATTTGATTTTAAAATAGCGCAAGAAAACCTTCAATTAAATAATGAAAGTACGGAGGAAAAAAAATATTTAATTAATGATCTAAATTATGTAAATGAAGAATCGAAAATATTAAACTCTAAAAATTTTAAATTTTTCAAGATTAGTCTTTATTCTCTACTTCCACAGTTCTCAAGACATATAGAAAAAAATATTTTTTTTGACAAAAGTTCAATACTTCGATTAGAAGGTTTTGAGTCATTGGAAGATAACCTTTGCTCAAATTTGTTTATTTTTACTAATTTAGATAGCTTTGAGATTTCTGTTGATAGTTTTCTAACAAAGTATAAACAATGTGAAGCTGGCTTTAAGCCTTTTGTTATTGATATAAAAAATAAAAAAAAAACACAAAAAATTATTTTGGATCTTACAATAAACATTATTCTTGAAATGGTCCAAAAGATTGAAAAAATAAAACAATACTATATTAAACAAGAGCAATTGTCCAATTTTAAAGATCAACTAAAAAAGGGTAAAAATAAAAACAATCAATCAAATGTTAATAACAACGATCAAAATTTGATCAATATTTGTTTAAAAACTTTAAATAGACTCATAGAAAGAGAAAAAAGGTTTTTAATACTGCAAGAATTCGAATCATATAATTATATAAGCAATGACGCTCTTTGGGTAAAATTTGCTTATCAAGAGATTTATAGCATTCTTTATCAAAAAGCAAAAAACAATCTGCAAAATGAGCAAATAAATCAAAGTAATTCCCAACCACCTAAAGAGGAACAAATCGAAATAAGCTCACTTTTAGAACCTATCCTTGATCAAAAATATAGAGATAATCTGGAAAAAGAAACAATCGTAATTGATCAGTTAGCAAAAAATCCTATAAGTTTACAAGAGTTTTATGAAGGTTTGTCAGAATTGGAAAACAAAATGAAAATCAAAAAATTTTATTATATTTCCAATATTAATAGCTTAGAAATACGCACAAAGTGGCTCGCTGATTTCAAAAAGTCGTTAAATAATCGATTTATCCTATTACAGTCGTATCAATACAAAAAACTTTTTGTACAAAGTATGATAGATATTATTGATATAAGTATTCGTAAGAATAATCAGAGTCTTTTTATGGTTTTTAATTTTATAAACACTTTAGCTTATTATGTTTCTGTTAAGAACAAACCGTTTATTGTTGATTGTTTAAAAGGAATTAAATATCAAAGTTTTTATCCTTTAATGGAATCTAAGGAGATTTTATTTTCTTGCTATGAGTCAGAAAAAACAAAAAACAGAAAGAAAAATCGAAAAGTGAAATTAAATAGAGCGTCTAATTTTTCGGATTCTGAGAAGACGTCAATCGCAGCGACTGCGAATGTTTTTCAAAGTATAGATTCAGAGCTTATGAGAGGTACTCTTTCTCCTTTTGGTCCTGATATTGTAGCTGAAGGGCATCATGATAGCATTGATGGAATACCCGGGAAGGTTGCAATTACGACACAACGATATAAGGAAGCTTTTTTAGATACTTTCTATTCAAAAACTAAAAAGGAATCTCAAATTGACGCCACTAATAATTTTCGTTTAACAAAAGATTATCCATTCTATTTGTTTAAAAAAATGCTGTTTTCTAATTTATTAAATATAGTAGAAAAAAATCTTAATAATAAATTAGAACAACAAATTTTTAATTTTGCGGAAACGCCCACGTTAGCTGGTATTTTAGAAATTTACAACAATGAATCAAATACAGATTTACTACGTAAGCCAAAAGCCTCGTTACCGGTTAAAATGATAGAGCTGCGAGAATTATATGACAAACTGGAAAAGGATTTAACGCAAGGTAAAGATACTAAAAAACATAGGGATACGGATCTATTACAAACTTTATTACTTATTTATTTGTTTTTATCAAAAATAATTAATGAAAGAAAATTCGATCCTGAAAAATTACTAAAACAATCAAACCCTCTTTTTTAGTTAAATTAAAATAAATAGTTTGAAAAAAAAGCTTAACAAAAATAAGATTTGAAACACTGACAAAAAATGTAAAACATTTTTTGTTTCAAAAGCCTGACAAAAAAAGCAAAGCTTTTGAAACAAAAAATGTTTTACATTTTTTGTCAGTGTTTCAGCTTTTTTTGTCAGGTTAAGCTTTTTTAGTTAAAACTAAAATAAATAGTTTGAAAAAAAGTTATGATATAATTAAATAAACATTTTTTAAATAAAGGATACGATATGATCAAAAATTTATACGAAAATATTTATAGAAAGAATGGTATAGAACCCCTGTTCTTGGATCATAAATCGTATAGTCAAGAGTTAAAAAGAGGCGAACATAGCCAAACATACGGTGTGATAAATAAAAGTTTTGATAATATATATCTAAATGGTAAAAAAATAGACAGAAACTTTGTAGAAGATTTTTTTAATAATCTTACAAATAAGGAGATTAATAAACTCGTATCAAATCGAGTGATAGGCGAAAGAGAGATTGAAATTCTTACTCGTAAACTTGAAGATGAAGAATTTCAAGGTTCTGATTTTATGGAATGTCTTTATAGAATTCAATTTAACATCGAAAAAAGGTTTTTAAATCGACCTTCTAATCTTTATGCAATATATAGCAATTATGCAGAACCTTTTAAAGAAATATTTGTGGAAATACGAACGGGTATATTAAGACATTCAATAAAAAAATCTAATCGAAGTTCAACATCAAAGGGGCCAATAAATGATATCTTTGCTGAGGTTTTTGGATATTCGGAAAATTCGGCACCAGAGCCAAAAATGAAGGAAGCAGATAAAATAATTAAATCTGTTTTTCTACCGTCTTATTTATACATTTTCAAAAATTATAATTTAGGAGGTAGAGAAATTTTTTGCCATAAACCCCTGGTTTCCATTCTTGAGCAAAAAAAAAAAAGCGACAAAACTGAAATTAAACGCAAATTTGAAGTAGACCGGGTTTTTTTTTTAGACAAATTGGTAGGTAAGAAATGGACAGATAAAAAAAAAAAAACTCTAGATAAAAAAGAACAAACTTATGAAAAGTTCCTAAACCTTGTAAATTATTTTAAAGAAACAGACGTTATTTGGTTTAAAAATTACGAAAGTGCTCGTGACTCTAAAAGTAGAAAAAAAATAATTGACGTTTTAAATGAAAAAACTTCATATTATTTAGAAAACGCTCAAGAAGGTTGGAGTACTTTTATAACTGATAGAAAATATTTTGAGCAACAGCAAAATGATCAATTCGCTAGTTTATTACAAAGAAGTATTTGGGAGTGCTTCCAAAGGAGCACTACTGGTAAAGTTGCCGTGGTTACATTATGGCATGCAATTGCAAAGAATATTATAGACTTTTATGGTAAAATATTATATTTTGAAAAATTTCAAAATGATCCGCGTGCTTATAATAAAAGAGATAGAAATTATTATAGTAACTCTGAAAAGTTAAAAACTACAAAAGCTTTTCAAAAAGCTGAGAAAAAAAAAGTCAAAGATAATTTAGCTAGTATTCTTACAGAAAATGAGAAAAATTATCTAGAAAATTCTTCAACTGACTACACTATATTCGCACGACCTTTTATAGAAACATTGTTCCAGTCCGGCCTTTTAATATTTCATAGCACCGAAAGCCAGAAACAAGACTATGTGGGGGTGTTCTTAACCAACGAACAATTAAACGAAGGGAAATATAATCTCGCATCTTTAAATCCGGATTTTTTAAAAGTTAAAAAATTTCTGAAAGACTTTAAATATAATTTCTCAATTAGAGAATCTAAAGAATCTTTAAAAGAAAAAACTACTGAGTTTTCAGACTTAAAAAAGTTGAATGAAAAAACCGATCTTTAAAATCAAAAAATCTGAAAGCCTGACCTGACAAAAAAAGACTGACAAAAAGAAGATTTGAAACACTGACAAAAAAAGCAAAGCTTTTTTTGTTTCAAATGTTTTACATTTTTTGTCAGTCTTTTAGCTTTTTTTGTTTCAAATGGCTAACACTGACCTTTACAAAAAATGCTTGACAAAAAAAGCGAAGCTTTTTTTGTTAGACATTTTGAAACAAAAACCTGACTTGACAAAAACAAAAAAAAGATTTGAAACAAAAATATTATTTAAAACACTGACAAAAACAAATTTTTGTTTTTGTTTCAAATGCCTGACCTTTACAAAAAATGTGAAACATTTTTTGTAAAGGTTAAGTATTTTTTGTCAGGTTTTTGTTTCAGAAGCACAATGATGGACTTTGATCTTTTTGGCCGAATAACGATTTATTCTTCATTTGGTAAAGCCAAAACATCAGGATCTACAACCAGTTCTGTTTCAACAACACAAGATTGAGATTGATTAGGCGATTCAGTGTTGACTATTGCTCGGCCGACGTTTGTATGGAAAGGGAACCCTTTGTATACATCACGGTTTCGATACTTAGCAGTAAATACTTCAGGTGATAAATCAAGAGCACTTATAGCTCTTTTAAAAGAATTCTTAACTGCTAAGCCGCCCTTTGGAACGACATCACCTCGAGCTTCAACCCATTTTGTAAAAATGTACCGTAAAGTATGGGGTTTCGGGTTGGAACCGTGCCCGCCATAAACCATCGCGCCAGGTAACAATTCAAGCTTTTCTACCATAAATTTAATTGTTAAAGAATCTAAATATTGTTTTTCATTTTGTCTTTGCTTTTCGGCAAGATCACTGCGAAACTTTTTGTTTATCATAATATTAATTCCTGAAAAATCGACAAGAAATCAAGAACCTAATATAATATGTAGGCATATTTTTATCGTCTTAAATTAGCTCTTTTTTATAATTTTTATAATTATGTGAAAGGGCACCCTGATGTGTCACAGTTTCAAAGTTTATTTGGTTTACTTAATATAATTCTAATAAATATTTTATTTCTTTATTTTTATTTCTTTATTAAGTCTTCCAACTAAAAAAAATAAACTTGAAACACTGGTGTCCCTTCAAAAACCTGACAAAAATATAAAAACTGACCAGACCTTGTGTCTTTTCAAAAACCTGACCTTTACAAAAGATGTAAAACATTTTAAACAAAAATAATATTTAAAACAAAAAATGTAAAACATTTTGAAACAAAAACAAAAATAACATTTTTGTTTTTGTCAGGTCAAGGTCAGGTTTTTGTTTCAAATTTTAGTAATAATTTTATGCATATATCTTTGCTTCTTTTATGATTTGTAAGAACCCTTCTTTTTCTTTTTCTGATTTTTGTTTAAAATTTTCTTGAAATTCTTGGGGATTCTTAAGTATTTGATTAAAAGCGTCAATATTTTCTTGATAATCATTGTTCAAACTTTTTTGATTTTTTGATAAATTATTTTGTTTATTTAAGAATGTCGAAGAATTCCGAGTTATTTTTTTATTTGTTAATACCGCTCTTTTAGTAATTTCAAGCTCTTCTTCATTTCCTAATATTAAATAATACTTCAATTCTTTTATGATCTCATTGTTGCTCGATACTGTATTTGGTTTATTTTTAGCTTCTCTAATATTTGAAAAAATTCTTCGTAATGCGCCTCCTAAAGATCGTAATCGTCTTGAATTCTTTATTTTCGAAGTATCTAAATATGTAAGATCTATCAACTCAAATTGTGTAAATAAAAGATTATTTATAATAAAGTTCTCTGAAGTGTCTTTCATTGGCCTATCCCAGTTATTATTTAAAAATTTATTTCCTATAAATAAAAAAAAAAAATTTAAGTTTAATTGAAATAAGCAAAAAAAAGTAATTTCTGTGTCTTTATAAAATTTAGAAGTTTTAATTTTTGAAAGATCTAAAAAGGTTTCTTTTATTTTTTTTTCAGCAAATGGATTTAAAATATTTAGTCTGTGCAATGTTACATAATTCGTTGTCATAATGATAAAAGCGTTAATTGTTTGATTAAAAAATTACATTTAAATATTGATATTGTAAAAATGTAAACATAAAAATATTTTTTAATTATTATTTAATGTCTCTATTTAAAATAATAAGAAAATACTTTTTTTTATAAAGATATCTCTTATTATAAGAGAAAAAAAACGTAAGTATCATTTTATTGATTTTCCTTTGGGAAATCATGTGAAACTTAAGAAATCTCATTTTATTTATCTTTTTATTCTATAAATTTAATTATAATAGAATTAAAGTTAATAACTGTTGAAATAATTATTTTTTAATATCAATATCAAAATAAATTTTATAAATAATATAAAAAAGTCTTAATAATAAAAAACTTACGATATTATTTAAAGATCACAAAACTTATTGGCAATATTAAAAATAAAGTGTAAAAAAAAAAAAATCTATATAAGTTTTTTTAAAATATTTTATAACAAAAATTGAGATAAAATTTGGGTGAAAATTATACAAAAAATAATATTTTTGTTAAAGATTTTACAATAAAAAAGTTAGTTTTTAAAAACTAACTTTTTTATTGATTTTGAAGTTACTATTAATTTTATAGACCGGCTTAAATAAATAATCCACCACAGTCTAATTACCCAAACACAAATAAAATAAACTAAATTTATTGATTCAATTATTAAAAACTGAATTTTTAATTTGTTATTTACTAAACTGTTAATGATGACACCTTTGCTGTACCAAAAAGATTGTAAATTCTTTTGTCTTATTTTTAAACTATTGTAAAAGTTTAAAAATAAGACAAAAAAATCACCCCTTAAAGCTTTTAGTAAATTTTGACAAACTAATTTGCCAGTTTTTCTATCGATTAGGATAAAATTTACCAATAAATAAAGCGTATTTATTAATAAACCAAGAAAATTCAAACTAAACATTTTGAATTTTTTATAAAAATTACCCTCAACAACTAATGATTCGCAAAAACCAAGCACATACCAAAAACGCCCATAAACCAAAAGGAATGCTTCAAGAAAGATAAAAGAATCAAAAAGCTTCAATCTACAAACAAAATTAAAAAAAGTTAGTAACATTTTACACAAAGGAAGAAGTACTATTCTAAAAGCATAGAGTCCAAGATAAAAAACAAAGTCGTTTTTTATTGGTAAATCAATAATTTTATTTAAAACTAAATAAAACAAATAATTTAATCGATTTTGAACAAAAGTCATTATTAAAATAATGACTTTTGGTTTAAAAAAGCTTATTATAAAAAAAAGTTTTAAAAAATAAACATAATTTCTTGTGAAAACCGCAAACATTGCTTTAATTTTTATAATCTTATTTGTCTTTCTACAATAATATACTAATAAAATAATGTTAGAAGTTAAAAATATAAAGCCAAGTCCCAAAGTCGAGGCTTGAATTTTTGAAATTTTTACTAAACTAGTCATAATTTAACACAAAAATTTTGTAATCTTATCTAAGATTATGTACTCTTAGATAAGATTTCATTTTATAAACATGAGCATTTATTCTTAATTTGGATTATTCAGCTCATTTTGTCGGGCCTGGTAAATAATTGCTGCCGCAGTTGCTAAAGCTGTGCATAAATAACACCCTACAAATAACGAAGGTCTTTCATGAAGACGAACACGATTTACAACCCGTTGCTGCTGCGTTACTAAAAGAAAAGTGTTATCTACGAACCGTAAAGCATTTGTTGTAACCGTAAGAGCACCATTTGAGCCAAATATAGTACCTATAAGTTGACTTGCCCTTAATTGCCCAGCAGCTCGCCAAGTAGTTGACATTAAAAGAAAGAGGTTACCACCAAGTATTTCCGAAGCTGAAGGAGTTAACCGTCCAATAATTTCAAAACCATTTCTATTAGTATTATTAGTATGATCTGAAAAACCGATGGCGTGATCATGTAGATGAAAAATGGGTCGGACCCGTCTTTCAAAAGCTAATTCTCGATCACGATTATTTACAAAATTGTCAATTAAAGACCTAAAAACAGGACGTTGATTACTACCAGGCATGATTGTTTCTGTAAGACAATAGCCAACAATGTGACGAAAAGTTAGACGAGAATTAACACCAGGCACAGTTATATGACTTGAAACGAAAGAAATACCTCTTCCTAATTCTTCATTTAAAACCATAATAATTTTTTAATAATTTCAATAGATTATGTTAATTAATGAAAATCATTCACAAATAACAAAAAAATAATTTTTGAAACAAAAATAATATTTTTGTCAGGTCAGGTTTTGTTAAAACTAATTTGCTCAATTAACAATTTCACAAACTAAAAACAAAAATTTTTAATTTTTTTGTTTTCGCCTTTTTTTTTAATTATATTATACCATAAAATACAATAGATTTTCAACTTTTTTTTTATAAAAAAAAATTATGACAAAAAAAGCTATAAAGACTGACAAAAAATGTAAAGTATTTGAAACAAAAACCTGACAAAAAAAGTGAAACTTTTGAAACAAAAAATGTTTTACATTTTTTGTCAGTGTTTCAAATATTATCTAAAATTATATAAACTATAGTACGTCTAAGATCAATAGCAAAGAGAGTGTATGGTTGAAGTTGCTCAATTTAAAATAGTAGATTTAGTTAATTTAAAAAAACTTAGTTCAAGGTTCAACTTCCAAAAAGAGCATGTTTCTGCGGAAGCTCTTTTTTCTTTTTGGCAATATAACCACCTTGGTGGTTAACTAGCTCGTTTTTAAATTTATGACCCTTTACTCTTTAAAGAATAATTTCGTTTTTTCATGCCCGAAAAATTGCCTCACAAATTTATTCTTTAAAGAGTTTTGATTTTTAATTTTTCAATATTGGAGAGACCTTTTCATGATATAAAAAAACAAAAAGTCTGTCAAAGAACAGAAAAAAAAGGAACGTGCTGTTATGAATAAAAACGTTCCAGCAAACCTGGTTAGAAACAAATATGTCACGGCTATACCTAAATCTGAATGGCATGTTGACGGATCTCTACTTGAAGTTAGACATAAAGGTCGTCCAGAATCACGTCACTGGATGCTTTTAGGTGTTGACCCAACTACTAATATGGTGGTGATTTGTAAATGTTTTTATGCTAAACATTCCAAGGATACACCTTCGGCACAACAATGTTTAAAAGTTCTAAAAAAAGCTCTAACAACTCACAAAATCGTTGATAATCTTATTGTTCATACCGATCGTGGAGGACAATTTATGGCTGATGTTTGGAAGCTTTTCTTTGAGGAATTCCCTCATTTTGAACGAAGTGCCACAGATGGCGGAGCACCTACACAAAACGCTGTTGCTGAACGAATGATAGAAACTATAAAATATCGCCTTATGAGTAAATTTAAAACTGAGCCTGCTTATATTAGAGATACCAAACAATTAAATCGTGCCCTTTTCAAAATAGAAACTGATCACAATTTATATTCACGTCCTGAAAGAAATTTAGAGCTACCTCCCTTCGAAACTCAAATGATATTACAATCATCCCAAGTTGAAATGCCGGAACAAACGGAAGCTGTTAGAGGTGCTCCAATAAGAGAAAATCCCGATGCAAGAGCTATTGATTTGTATAGAGAAAAAGCGCTTCAAGATCCAGATGTCAAAATTACTGACCCTGAAATTGTTGAGGCCTATAGTGAAACTGCATTAGAATCTGATCCTGATAACAATCAAAAAGTAGATTATAGTCCTCAAGAATTGAAAGAAAATATACATGATATACAAGGTTCTGTTTCTAGAATAGAAAAATATGTGACTCCAAAACAAAAAAAAAAACATAAAGGAGTTCCTAAGCGCGACGCTATCCCTCGTACTATCTTTAACCAAATCCTTGCGTCGGAGAAACCCACAAACTTTAATCAAAGAAACTGGTCTAGATTTTTATTAGCTATTAGTTTATTGTACTTTTCAGGGATGCGAATTAATGAAACAGCTTTATTAACGGCTTCTCAAATCGAAGAAATTTTTGCAACAGGTAAACTTAGAGTTTATCAAAGCAAAGTTGACGAATATCGTACCATTACTTTTATTGATGCCGCGATTAGAATAATTAAAAAAGTTTATGAGGAACATAAAGGGTTCATTTTTGGGTCACATGAACACCTTTACCCGTTACGTCCTGATGGGAGTCCTAACGGTGAAAAATTTGTTAATATAATTAACAAGCAATTAAAAATCTATGGTGACGAACATGGTCTGAACTTAAAATCACATTCATTTCGAATCAATTATGTTACTGCAATCCTGCCGCATGCCACTGTTCAAGATGTACAAATAATGGTGGGACACAAAGACATTCGAAGTACAATCGCTTACAGTCGTTATCAATTAAAGGATAAAACTAGAACAAATATTTTACAAAAAGGTTTTGATGAAGATGAAAATTCTGACATCTAATAGTTTCTAAAAAAGCAAAGTTTAACCCCTTAAAAAAGGGGTTAAACTCTATTTATAATTAGTATTTAAAAGTTTTATAAAAAATAACCTTAAAAGACCTTTAATTGCGTTTTTAAAGCTTTCTAGCCGTAACTTGGAGCACTCTTTTTTTGTCGTTTCTCTTTAATTGAATTAGGCTCAACCTTGTAAACAAAGTCTTCACCACCAGAAACAAAAGTAAAGCGAGCAGCTTTCAAAATATCTGTAATTTTTGATCGAGAGAGATCAGAGCTATAAGGCAAACCCGTATTATAACGTGCATTATAAGGATTTAATTGTTTTTCTCTGTTTAACGGAACCAAAGAAAAAGTCACCTCTGTTATCACGCTTATGCGCTCTGCGTCATTTGTATTAGAGAGAATTAGACCTGACACACCCGGTGAATCATCGCCCGTTAAAGCTCGGATATCTTCTAATGTAAAAAAACCGCATTGTTTGTAAAAGTCCCCAGGTTTTAATAATAAATTTTGTACTCACACCAATAAAAACTGTACCTGAAGTTACAGTTGCCCCAGCTGTCGGGTTTTCAATAATATTAATTTTTTTAGGACCATAATAGTTATCGTAGTCACGCATAAATCAAAACTCCTTTATTAAATTTATTCTTTAATTTATTATAGCTTTAAATTTTAGTAGTTTATTATTTTTTATATAAAACAAGAGGACTTTCTAAATTATTTACAAAAAGTACCACCTTATAAAGTTGTACAGGAAAGTTTATTTGATAATTAACTTTATTTAACCCAATACCATCCAAACTTTTAGTTCTTTTCGTAGATGAAATACGATTTCTGTTAAAGGTAATAGAAAGATCACGATCATCGAATGGTTCATTAATTACTGCTAACAAATTTGTAAATAATCTTTTTATTTGAGAAGAGTCTTGACCAAAAATTGTTGTTTTAAACCTTTTATCTTTACTTACAAAATTGTATCTTTGTCTTCCATATGTATAAGATTGACCTGCAAGTTGCTGACATTTTATTCGGAGATCTTTGATGTCTGTTTGAGTTATATCTTCGTTAGATTTGTTATAACGTATTTTTATTTGAGAACGCTTTGGGTAGTGCTCAGTATCCACTTCTTTAAACAAAAATGTTAAAGTTGGATAGTAACTACTTACTGAATCCCAACGATAATAACTCTCTCCTACGATCTCAAGAGAAACTTGTTGTGCTATATCTGTTATTAACGATTTCTTCCATAAGTTTAAATAATCTTTAAGCTCTTCAAATTTTTGTGTTAACAAATCTTCTAAAGTTTTAGGTAATGTTTCAATTTGAACTATAATTTTTTCAACTGTGGCGCTAATGAAAGTCGTTGCTGCAACAATTTCTGCAACACCACTAGCTATTCCAGAAATTACTGGGAGAATTTCAGTTGTATAGAAGGCTTGCAACAATGTTGAAAGTTCCACAGTTTGTTCTCTTAAAGCACTACTTATATTAAAAGTCAAAGCTTCTAATGAATCACTTAAATCTCTTTTAATTTTATTATGTAAAAACTTTAGATTAAAAACCTTTTTTAATTCCAAAATTTAAACACTAACACTGACCTGACAAAAAAAGCTTAACCTGACAAAAAATGTTTCACATTTTTTGTCAGGTTAAGCTTTTTTTGTCAGGTCAGTGTTTCAAGTTTTTTTAGAAATTTCATTAGAGGTTTGTAAAAGCTGTGTTTTTAAAAAAGATTTTTTGTTATGTTTCAGGTTTTTTGTCAGTAACTTAAAAAAAAACAAGTTTTTATAAAGGGTAACAATTATTATGCATTTAATTTTGTTTTATCCTTGATTGTGTTTAATACTTTTTATCTACAATTTGACTTATTATATAATTTAAAGAATAATAAAAAAGTAATTAATTATCTTCGTTTTCGTCGAAAAGACTCTCTAAAAAATATACTATTGCCTCTCTATTTTGTTCTGTAATTGTCGTTTTAATCAAATTGCGAATAGTAAATTTTTCAACATTTACTAATTTTAAAAATCGATAAAGGATTTTAACATTTTCTAAGGGTTTAAGATTTTTGCAATAACTAATGTAGGGAGGAAACATTAAAGAATTCATAAATCCCAAAATCATATGATTTTTTGATGAAAACTTCACAATATTGTGGTACTTTACAAAAGAAAAAATATCTCGACTAATTGCTGGAGACTGTATAAAATCACCAATCATGCTCCAATCCTGAGAATTTAGATTATTTTTTGCTATTTCACTATTTAAATAATAATAAAGTATTGAACAAGTTAATCTGCTATAAGGCCAATTTTTAATTTCATCTCTTAAAAGAGGAGAAAAGTTATACATACTAAAAAGACGTTTTTGATCCTTATACCCATCTAAAACACCGATTAATAAAGAAGCTTCATCCGAAGTTCCAGGAAAAAAATATTTTCCTTTTTTACCAAATAATTCACTTGGAAAAGCAGTTCGAAAATTTTGTTTATTTTGATACAATTCTAAATTCTTTTTTTCAAAACTTTCGGTAAAAGGTTCATAAGAGTTTGAAGTCATAAAAAATATTAAAAAATAAGTAGTTAATAAACTTCTTTGTTATTCTAATTTCATCATTTGAAAAGTTTTGATGAAATAAATTCTTATTAAATAAATATTAACTTTTTAAATAAATATTAAAGATATACATAATTTCAAATAATAAAAAACAATCATAGTTGAATTTTTTAAAAAATTGGTTTATTATAAGAAAAGAAATAAGAAAAAATTTATTAAAATGGATACAAAAACAAAAAACAACAATATTAATAAAAAAGAGTTTAAAAAAAAACCTAAAAAAACTGAAACAAAAACCTGACCTTTACAAAAAATGTTTTACATTTTTTGTTTCCATTTTTTGTTTCAAAAGCTTCGCTTTTTTTGTTGAGCTTTTTAAAACAAAAAATGGAAAACATTTTTTGTAAAGGTCAGGCTTTTGTCTAGATAAATTATTACAAATTTTTAACAACTTGGAAACAAAACTCTTTTAATAAGTACTGTTACAAATAAAAGAAAAATTATTTTTTCTTCTGTAGTTTTACAAAGCTTAGATAAATTTTAATAAAAATTTTACCTGACCTGACAAAAAGCCTGACCTTTACAAAAAATGTAAAACATTTTTTGTTTCAAAAGCATTTTACTTTTTTGTCTATTATCTAGTAATGCCTAATATTTTTCTTATTAAATCGTTTATTCTTAGTAAAGTCTCGCAAAATTAATAAAAAATTTTTCTATATTAGATTTATAAAGTTTTTATAAAAGATCTAAGAACAATAATTTAGACAAAAAAAAATAAATTTTACAAAATAGATATGACAAATACAACTATATTAGAGCAAAGTCGACCTATTTTTCCTTTTACAGCTATTGTTGGTCAGGAAGAAATGAAATTATCTCTTATTCTTAATGTAATCGATCCAAAAATCGGAGGGGTTATGATTATGGGAGACCGTGGTACGGGAAAATCAACTACAGTAAGAGCTTTAGTTGATTTACTACCTGAAATTCAAGTCGTAGAAAATGATCCGTTTAACTCTGACCCGAAAGATCCTGAATTAATGAGTGAAGAAGTACGAGAAAAGTTAAAAAAGAATGAAAAATTAACAGTAACTTCTAGAAAAATTTCAATGGTGGATTTGCCGCTTGGAGCTACAGAAGACCGTGTTTGTGGAACAATTGATATAGAAAAAGCTTTAACTGAAGGTATAAAAGCATTTGAACCTGGATTATTAGCAAAAGCAAATAGAGGTATTTTATATGTAGATGAAGTTAATCTATTGGATGATCACTTAGTAGATGTTTTATTAGATTCAGCTGCTTCCGGTTGGAATACAGTAGAACGCGAAGGTATTTCTATTAGTCATCCGGCAAGATTTATTTTAGTAGGTTCTGGGAACCCTGAAGAAGGTGAGTTGAGACCGCAATTACTTGATAGATTTGGAATGCATGCACAAATTGGGACAGTAAAAGATGCAAATTTAAGAGTAAAAATTGTAGAAGAAAGAGCAAATTTTGACGAGTCACCTTTACATTTTCGAGAAAATTATAATGATTCACAAAATGAGTTAACAAAAAAATTAACTCAAGCTCGTGAGCTCTTGAAAAAAGTAGAAATTGATTATGATTTTCGAATAAAAATATCACAAATTTGTTCTGAATTAAATGTTGATGGTTTACGAGGAGACATTGTTACTAATCGTGCAAGCAAAGCAATAGCTTCTTTTGAAGGCCGGACTCAAGTAAGACCACAAGATATCTTTCGAATAATCCCTTTATGCTTAAGACATCGACTACGAAAAGATCCTTTAGAATCTATAGATTCTGGAGAAAAAGTTCGAGAAGTTTTTAAAAAAGTTTTTGGCTATTAAGTTTTTATTTTTTTGGGGCATTGCCCCAAAGAAAGATAATGGATTCTTCTTAAACAAAAAAAGTAAAGCTTTTGAAACAAAAAAAGCTGAGACAAAAAAAGCCTTACAAAAAAAGCAAAGCTTTTTTTGTAAGGCTTTTTTTGTTTCAAATCTTATTTTTGTCAGGCTTTTTGAAAAGACACAAGGTCAGTGTTTCAAAGTTATTTTTTGATTTATAATTTGTTTTTGAATTTTTTTCATAAAAAATAAGACAAATGTTGTAAAATAAAATAATATACCGTCATTATGTTTGAAAAATAGAAAAAAAACAAATCTTATATTTCTTATACCAAAAATTTTTTTATAAAGTAAAACTACTATTACTATCTATATTAAAAAAAATACCTAGAAACACTTTTATATAATATAATAAGATATACTAATAATTCGATTGATTTTGACCTTAAACAAAAAAACGAAGAATTCTGTTTTTTTGTTTTTTATAGATTTCTAACAACAAATAACAATTGTCTAACAAAAAAAGCTTGAGACAAAAAAAGCTTCGCTTTTTTTGTTGAGCTTTTTTTGTCAAGCATTTTGTCAGCATTTTGCATTTTGAAAGACTGACAATTGTTATTTGTTGTTAGAAATCTATAAAATTTTTATAAATTTTATCAATTACAAATTACATAGTACACATAGTACACATAGTACACATAGTACACATAGTACAATAGTAATAGTACAATAGTAATAGTACAATAGTACAATAGTAATAGTACAATAGTAGATGAGAAAAAAATATGCAAGTACAAAAACAACCAAATAATAAAAATGATTTTTTTAATACAGAAGATTTTATTAATAATGACAAAGATCGTTTTTTATGGGTCGGAAATTCTCAACCACTTAAAGTCTTAATAAATGGTATTCCTTTTTGTCAGTCAAGTCCTGAACTTATTGATTTTATTTCTTTTTCTAACAATAATTTTATATTTGAAACAGACGAAACTCTTATTTTATTCGAAAATCTAAAACAAATAGACTATAATCAATTAGTAATTTCAGTTGTTTTTAATTATTTACAAATAAATTATAAACAAAAAAATATGTCTTTAGATTACGCAGAATGGGTGGGTATTGTCCCCATTCTTGTTAAAACCGAAACCACTAATTCTGTTTTGACTTTGCTGAACGAGCTCGATGTCATGGAATTTTTAATAAAAACAAAAACCAAATCTCAATTTAAAATTGCAGTCCTTTTATTTTTTAATACATTTTTTAATACAAATTTTAATACAAAGCCTGCTTTTAGTAGTTATTCTTATGATTTTCAAGGAATTACTAATCTTCTGACTTTTTTAAAAGTTGATAAATCCTTAATAGAAACTTTAATCGAGAAAAGTTTATCTCAACAAAATTTCAAGGATTTAACTCAATTCTTAGATACATACGAATACGACTCTAGATGATTCTATCCACTCTGCGTAAACCTTATAATTCGACTCGAAACAACTATCTATTTGTTATAAACTATCTATAAATAACTATTTGTTATATATGAAAAAAATTGATATTCAACGTGTTAAATTTGCTTTAGTCTTTATTTCTGTTACAGTCGTTACCGTTGTTTTCAAAAGAGTCTCCTTAACAAACAATGATAAAATGGTGAGCCCGCCACCACCAGCTACTTGTTTTATTAAAAATGCAGAATATGCAGAAGCAGCATACGCAGAAGCAGAAAATGTATCGATTCAAGACACTCATTTGGAAAATGTATCGATTCAAGATATTCCTTTGACAGAGATTCAAGATCCTCCAGAATTGTCTTCTTCAGCTATTCATTTTATTCAAAGTAATTTGACTATTCAAGAACCTTATTATTCTTCTATTAGCAATTACCCTTTTCCAACACCTATTAGCAATTCTCCTTTTGCAACGATAACGGACAGTATGACTAACTCTAGAGCTGTTCGAAAAGTCACGGGTAGAATATTAGAACACTTTAAAACTTCTCCTCAAAGTGCTTTTATTAAACGATATCAGGAGCAATTTATTTCTATGGTAGCAGCACGCTGGTCATTACAGAGTAAAGGGCCATTTGTAAATCCGCTGCTACCTACGAGAGCTGAGCCTGCTCAAGCACTTTCTGAACCTGTTGCAAGACCAAGCTCGAGAGCTGAAATGCCATCCTCTAGCACAGAGAAGGTTCTTTCGATCTCGAGAGCTTAAATGCCATCCTCTAGCACAGAGAAGGTTCTTTCGATTGAATATATTGAAGATGGAGATAACACAGTAAATACAAATGGACTTCAAACGGAGGCAGAGTTGTTTGAGAGAAATTATTTGGAATTTACTTTTTCATTTGATTTTTTCCAAAATCAAAATAATCAAAAAAAAGTAAAGCCTAGTCAAACTAAAAATTATGCTTTTGAAACTCGTAACCGAATTCAAAGAGAAAGGTTTGTGTCAGGGGAATACTCGGTCAATGAACTTAGTTCTGTAGATCCTTTTCTACCTACGACACAACTTGCCCGCGAAACGAGTGTTGTGCAAGAAGAAATCGCTAACTCAAGCGAGGGAAACCAGCCTATTTTACAAATAGATTACGGAGACCCTCTTTTTGACTCAGAAACTTTGATCTCTTCTGGTTTAGCACATTTAATTGCTGACACGCATAACCAAACACTTTTAAACAACCTTGAAAACTCACGTTTTTATAATCAAGCTGTTACGCTAGTTCACAATGATCTGGCTTGTAAATTAAATAATGCTCTTGATAATAAAAGTATTTCAGATATCAACGCTAATAACTGTATTCCAAGTATTGGCGATATTTCGAATGTTACTGACGAATCTATTGAGGTCCACGTAAACAATGTTGAAGTTTTAAACAAATTGTCAAAATATACAAAAATTTTGGAAACAGCTGAAAAAATTAGTGAAAAAGACTATAAAGTCTTTTTTACTGGGGAGCAAAATCAGGACGATTTAAATACTTTTACTAATACTCCAGTTTATAATACAGCATCTACTTTACGTAAAAAAATAAAAACAAATTTAGAAAAACAAAATAAAAACCCTCTTTCTTTTACAGTTGCCTTAAGTTCAGAAGATTTTTTAAGTAAAGTGCAAGAAACTCGGCCAGAAGATGAAGTTCTATCCGATCTACGCACAACTGTTTTAGATATAACAAAAAACCCTGGTTCCGAGAAAGCTCTCATTGAAAATATCGTAGGCTCGACTGAGGAACTTTTAAACCCTTTAACTTATCAATCCAAAATAGAAGGAGATCATTGGTTACGTAAAAATTTAAGAGCTGCTTTAAAACAAAGATTGTTAGACACAAAATCGACCAATGATCAAGCACGGTGTGTTGAAGTACCCGTCCCGGCTCACGACTTTAAAGAAAAGGTTAATTTTGCAGAACCTGTAGATATTAATTATAGCCATGGTCTTGACAATTATTTACAAACTTTAGAAGAACGGGTTCATAATAAGATTAGTGAATGTCCTTCGGCCGACTTATATCATATGCCGGCCAAAGAATATAACAAAGCTTACAGTACTTGTCATAAAGTCAAAATAAAAGAGTTAAACCAAAGGTATCCTACTTTAACATCTCGTGAAAAATTCATGGTTTACCATGCAGAGTTGGCGTCTCTTAGTGACCAGGATAATCTTAACTCTTTGTTGGAAAATAAATTATCCACTCCACTTTATTTAGAAGATCGTTACGATGGTAAAATTTTAAGAAATACTGTCGTAGGTCAAAATATACAGAAAAATTTAAATTTAAGTGCTGATCTTGCTCGAAAAGTTGCTGGCGAAAGAGGCGCTTTTATAAAAACATTGGCTGAATTTTGTTCTCCAGACTGTGCTAATGTTCTAGAAAATATTCAAGATCGGCATGAAAGTTTTGTTAAGTTACGATTTAATGAAATAAAAGAATTTACGCACGAACTGTCTCCCGAAGATGAAAAACGGCTTTTACAACCAGAAAGTTTGACTCATAAATTGTTTAAAAAACATTTAGAATCAGGTTCTAAATTTTCCTCTGTAAAGGAGATGCCTCAAGATTTAGTAGATGACGTTTTATATAAGCACGCTGAATTTATAGGTTTAACGGATGTTGGTAATAGGCTTCCCGAACCATTACGGGTTTTAACTTTAAAATAGCAAGAAAAAGTTCTTAGTAAATTTGGTCTGGAAGATCCTGTCAAGTTTGAATATTTAGAAGCACATAACGACGCACTAAATAAAAAGTTGATAGAAGATCAATTAACTGGCAATTATCGTAAATTACCTGAATTTGAGACAGTAGAGGCACAAGAGTTGCATGGTTTTTTAACTAAAAACGAAACAAAGCTTACAGAATCTTTGGCCGATCTTGTAGTTAAAAAATATGGAATTCATGATTTAAAGGAACTTCGGACAAAAACAAATGATAGAAGTTTGTTAAACGAAAGCGGTTTCGGAGAAACTAAGCTTAATCAACTACAAACTTTCTTTAATATCTTAGAGAAGCAAGAAACCGCACTTCAATCAAACTTAGACTTTGTGGCTAATTTGGAAGAGGGATCCTCAGATTCTGAGGATCCCGTTTTTCGTAAAGCTGCAAAGACAGTTTTTGATGAAGGGCCTAAACACAAAATTCACGTAACACGAAACAAAAAGACTAAAAACAAAGAAAAAGCTCAAGCAATCGTAAATTGTATTGAGAATATAAAATTTGTAGCTAATATGGTTTCTACTATTATGCAAAACGTTCTTAAAAATAAGAAAGGTCATATTGTTTTAAAAATATAATAAAATTTTACAAAAAAAAAACAAAACAATATGACCTTTCTTATTTTTAAGAAGTTATATTTTTAAGAAGTTATATGTTTCAGTTATGAAATTTATAACTTCTTAAAAAACTGGACGAACTATCCCCTAAAAGGCTTTCTTTTATTTATATTAAGCGTAACCCCTTGACATTGCCACTCTTACTTCATTGAATCCAAGAATATTATTCAATATTTAATTGTTTTTTTCTTAAGTATAGTTGGATTTTTTTAAAAGATACAAAGATACAAAGATACCAAAATACCAAGATACCAAGTCTGTTGCCTCCACCCAAAGTTTAAAAAAGAGTCAAATTTTCCTATTTTTTGATTTTTTTGTATAGGTAAAAAAAAGTTTTTGTATACAAAGAGACACTTATTATAAAAAGGCGGGTAACGTGATTCGAACACGCGACATTCTCGTTGGCAACGAGATGCTCTACCACTGAGCTATACCCGCTTTTTATACTTTATATTTTATTTGAATTTGAATAAGATTTTATAAGTTTTACCGGTAGAATTTTGATACTTTATTTACCAAAGAAAATTATACATTAATAAATTTTCATTTTTACTGTAAATAATTCTTTTCTTAGATTTTTCTCAGAATTCAATTTAAAAAAAGCATTCTTTTTGTTTTTGTCAGTGTTTTACAAAGCCTGACCTTTATAAAAAATGTAAACAAAAAAAGTGAAACTTTTTGAAACAAAAACAAAAATAATATTTTTGTTTTTGTCAGGTCAGGTTTTTGTCAGGTCAGTGTCAGGTTTCAATTGTCAACTTTTGTTATTACAATTTAATCATCGGTTTCACATCATAGAAACATTAATAATTCAAAGAAACACTTTTATTCAAAATTAGATAATTTGTTAAAAGCAGTCTCAACATTAATAAAACCGGATATTTCGGAAAGTTTAAATTTTAAATAAAGTTTTAGAAAGTTTAGAAAGTGTAAAGACATATTTAAAAATATATATTGCAGACTCATTTGAAGCTTTATTATTCAATATAACAAACAAATTAATAACACAAACAAAGGCTCTTGTAGCAGTAAGTTAGTTATTTTACAACTTGACAATTTTTCCATTATTAGTTCCATTATTAGAAAATATAGCCGCAGATGGCATATCTTAGTGAGACTACGTTTGAAACACTGACAAAAAATGTTTGACAAAAAAAGATTCTCTTTTTTTGTTTACATTTTTTGTTTCAAAAGTGAAGTGAGTGTCAGTGTTAGAAAACCATGATTGCGCTATGCGTAATAATTGTTGGATCAGAATGATCGAACCATGATCTCTAACAAAAACTACGTTTAAAACACTGACAAAAAATGTAAAATATTTTTTGTCAAGGTCAGGTCTCAAGTTTTTGTCATCGCTATGTTTTACATTTTTTGTTTAGCTTTTTTTGTCAGGTTAGGGTGTCAGTTTTTTAAAATGCTTGAAAAAAAAAAAACGATTGACTAATATTGACTAAAAAAGTTTGACTAACACTAACTAACAAATGTTTATGGTTGACTAAAATTAGCTTACATTGACTAACAATATTCGACTAACACTAAATAACAACTTTTTAGACTTGACTATCACTAACTAACAAATAGAAAAGCTTAACTAACACGCGCTCTCTTTGACTAACAACATTTTACTAACACTAACTAACAAACGTTTAGACTTACCTCGCATTGACTAAAAAGTGCCTAATACTTTGACTAACATTAAATAATAAACGTAAAAACTTTACTAACACTAACTCACAAATATTAAGATCTGACTAACGGAAGTTGTATAATTTACTAACACTGAATAATAAAAAGCTAGCAGTTGAATAACACTAAATAAAACTAACTAACAAAAGATCAACATTTCACTATCACTTACTAACAAAAGGCGATATTTTAGCTATTGCTGCCTAACAAGAACCTAGGGTTTAACTATAACTACCTAACAAAAGAAAGAGTTTAAACTTTCACTGCCTAACAAAAGATAACTTTTGATTTCGTAAAAGTTTAAAGACTTTTTTATTTTTGTCAGGTAAAGTTTCATAACTTTTTTTATAAAAAAAAAGTTGAAAATCTATTGTATTTTGTGGTATAATATAATTAACAAAACCTTTTTTTTTTAATTAAACAAAAATTAAAAATTTTAGTTTGTGAAGTTGTTAATTGAGCAAATTATTTTTAACAAAACCTGACCTGACCTGACAAAAAAAGCGAAGCTTTTTTTGTTTCAAATACACTTCTTATTTTTGTTTCAAAAATTATTTTTTTGTTTTAAATCAGATTTTTTGTTTGTCCAGGTATTGTTCTTTGTAAAGAATTTTCATTAATTAACATAATCTATTGAAATTATTAAAAAATTATTATGACTGCTATTTTAGAAAGACGTGAAAGCGCTAGCCTTTGGGCACGTTTTTGTGAGTGGGTTACTAGCACTGAAAACCGTATCTACATCGGTTGGTTTGGTGTTTTAATGATCCCTACTCTTTTAACTGCAACTTCTGTATTCATCATTGCGTTCATCGCTGCTCCTCCTGTGGACATCGATGGTATCCGTGAGCCAGTATCTGGTTCTTTATTATACGGAAACAACATCATTTCTGGTGCTGTTGTTCCTACTTCAAACGCAATTGGTCTGCATTTGTAATAAAAGTGCCCTGTATTGGTGACAGTACTTGTAAACTGGGTGAATTGCGGGAAGCCTAAAATGAAAAAGTTTTCAACAGTGTATTTCTACCAAACAAAAAAAGCTTCTAAGAAGAAAAATTCAAATAATAAGCAACAATTAAGATTAAAAATGAATGTTCACTTATCAAAGTTTTGTATGGGAAAAGATTGAAACTTTATGGTTGGAAGCTTTTAATAATGGTAATCCGCAGCGAAGCCGGGGACGGGCTTTTTGATCCCCCGGAACGTTCAGAGACTAAGGATTGAGTCCCAACAATAAAATCCTATTAGCGCCCGGCAACCTAATAACTTTAACAATTTCTATTAGGTTGATGAGATAGTCCACCCCATGTAGAAATACATGGATATGGTGTTTTACCCAATTTGGGAAGCAGCATCTTTAGACGAGTGGTTATACAACGGTGGTCCTTACCAATTAGTTGTATGTCACTTTTTCTTAGGTGTTTGTTGTTACATGGGTCGTGAATGGGAATTATCTTTCCGTTAACTTTAGGCGGCTGTATCACAAAGGAAAATCACAATGCTTATTAAGGTTGTGTTTGTGTTTTAGGGGTGACCCTTACAGAAAATCGGGTGAATTGCTGGAACCCTTCTGTTAGTTTTTTAGAAAAAAAAGAAAGAAAAAGAAAACAAAATTCTTACAAAGAAAGAAAAAGAAAACAAAATTCTTACTATGATGATTAAAAATGATATCTATCTAGCTTTTATTGCTTATTTAAAAACAAAAAAATATCTTGATAGCACACCAGTTGCTTTACAAAAACATAGAATATTACCACAACACGCTGGTGGTACTTATAAAATGGATGGAAATATTGTTTTATGCAGTTTTGTTGATCATCGGTTAGCTCATTATTATCGTTTTTTAGCTTATAGGCAAAAAGGCGATCTGATAGCATTTCAATTTATGAAAAGAATGACTGAAGAAGCTCGAATCGAAATGGCTAAATTTGCAGGTAAAAAATCTAGTGACCAAAATAAAGCAAAAGGTCTCTTTTTTTTTTGATTCCCTATGGCAAAAAAAGCATGGTTACAAAAATGCAGGAAAACGTAATGTTGAATCTGGATGGTTAGCTCGTCTCAATGAAAATATCAGTTCGTATTCACCTAATCAACGTCGGGAAGCTGGAATTCTTGGTGGTAAAGCACGAGTAATTAAACAACAAAAGCTAAAGACTGGGCTTTATACTGAAAAACGTATAGTACAGAAAAAAGGTAATCTGGTTAGGTGGGGTATACAAATTGATGGCGTTACTATTCTTTTCAAAAAACTTTCATCTACTTTTGTTGACTATCATCTTTTTTATGGCACAAAAACTGTTTATAATAATCCAATTAAACAGTAATATATAGTTTTTTTTCTTTTTTACATCCTTGTTTTCTTTGTTTTGTTTTAAACTAACAATGGCAATCAGCAGCGAAGCCGGGGACGGGCTTTTTGATCCCCCGGAACGTTCAGAGACTAAGGATTGAGTCCCAACAATAAGATCCTATTAGCGCCCGACATCTTTACTTTAGAGTCTTGTGGCTTTGTATTGCTTTTTGGATCTACCAAAAAAGGAAAAACAATGCCTTTTGATAATTTTGTTTTAAAGATGATGATATAGTCCATTTTAACAACTTTTGTGTTTTGTTTTGATTCAAAAGTGAGTGGAAACACTTGGTTGAAAAGCTAGGGATGCGTCCGTGGATCGCTGTAGCTTACTCTGCACCAGTTGCAGCTGCTACTGCTGTATTCATTATTTACCCTATCGGACAAGGTTCTTTCAGTGATGGAATGCCACTAGGTATTTCAGGTACTTTCAACTTCATGATTGTATTCCAAGCTGAGCATAAAATAGTGTTGTGCTCTTAAAACTAAGTGAATTGCTGGAAAGCTAAACTATAAATGTTTAAAATTAAAAATTCTCATGACTTTTAAAACTAATGAAAAGTTTAAAAATCAACAAAAGCTAAATATTTTACAATTAGCTTGTTTACGTAATCATGTTTATGTTACTGGAAAGTATTTAACTAAAGAAAGTAAATTAGTTATTTTTTGTAAAAATCATAAACAACATTTTACAACTACTTTTACTAATTATAAACGTAGTCGCACTGGATTACCTTGTTGTGGAAATCAAAAAAAATCTATTCTATTAAAAAATAGAATATTTACAAAAAAGAGTCTGCAACAAATGAAAGAAAGCGCAAAAACTAGAAAAACAAAAACTCGTATTATTGGAAATGAATGGCGACGAACGAAAAAATATCGAGTTTGGGAAAAGATGGTTAGAAAACAATGGAACTCCGAATGTGCTCTAACGGGATACAAACCAACTCAAAATGAAAAAGATTTTTTAGTAATTCATCATTTTTATTCATTTAATAAAGATTTTTCACCAGAACTTCTAGAATTTCTTCGTTTTCTTCCAGAAAATGGTATATTGATTTGTAAAGTTGTTCATAAAGCTTTTCATGATCTCCCAAAGGGAGATAATTATTGGGCTTTGCCCAATCATGATAAGTATGGTTATAGAAATAATACCATCTTTCAATTTTTAAATTTTTTAGAATCATTAATAAATACATCAATTAAAAGTATGCCAATCAGCAGCCAAGTCTTCCAGGAATGGAATAAAGGTTCAGAGACTAGAGTATACGACCCAGGAAGGGTTATGAAACTCCACGAGCGCTTAGGAAAAATACAAATTCTTTGAAAGAAAAACAATGACTAAAGGCTTTTGAAACAAAAAAAGGTTGATACTTCTCTTTTTTTTTAAGCTTTTTATAACAAAAAATGCAAACAAAAAAAGAGAGACTTTTTTTGTCAAACATTTTTTGTCAAGGTCAGTGTTTGAGTTGTATTTTTTATGATATAGTCCGATACTCCAAGGAAACTCGGAGAGCAAAAGATAAAGAGCTTTTGTATAACATTTTTGAACATTTTAATGCACCCATTCCACATGTTAGGAGTTGCTGGTGTATTTGGTGGTTCTCTTTTCTCTGCTATGCACGGTTCATTAGTTACTTCATCACTAATCCGTGAAACTACTGAGAACGAATCTGCTAACGAAGGTTACAAATTCGGTCAAGAAGAAGAAACTTACAACATCGTAGCTGCACACGGTTACTTTGGAAGATTAATTTTCCAATATGCTTCTTTCAACAACTCTCGTTCTTTACACTTCTTCTTAGCTGCATGGCCTGTAGTTGGAATCTGGTTCACTGCTTTAGGTATTTCAACTATGGCTTTTAACTTAAACGGATTCAACTTCAACCAATCAGTTGTAGACTCTCAAGGTCGTGTAATTAACACATGGGCTGATATCATCAACCGTGCTAACTTAGGTATGGAAGTAATGCACGAGCGTAACGCTCACAACTTCCCACTTGACTTAGCGTCAGTTGAAGCTCCTTCAGTAAATGGATAATTAAAAAATATAAATATTTTTTATACCTTTTTGAAAAAGACTGAACAAATAAAACATTTTTTTTAGTCATTTGCTTTTGGTAATAAAAATTTTTGTCTTTTTAATTTTTAATATTAAAACTTTTAAAATTAGATTTTTTTAAAAGTTTTAATATTAAAAATTTTTGTCTTCTTAATTTTTAAAATTAGATTTTATTATAATTATATTATTGACATGTAGTTAAGCGTTTGTAAGCGTTATTACGCGTTATTACGTGCTATTATGCGTAATATTGTTTAGAAGGAGATTTAACCTATGCTATCAGCAAAAGAAAAAGCACTTATTGGCTGTTCTGTTAGTTCATTAGCTATTTTAATCGCTATTTATCCTTTAATAAAAAAAAGACTTAAAAGATATAATATTAATAATCTTATATCTTTTATTATTCTTTATAATTTTTTGTCAATAATTTTTCCAGAAATATACAAGATTAAAAGTCTTGCTTTCTTTACCAAAAAAATTATTGTAATAAAAATATTTTTTTGTGATAAACTGTATCTTATAAGTTTCAAATTTGGAACTTTCTTCTATGATTTTTTTATAGTAATTTATTTAAAGGTAATCTTTAAAATCTTTTGCCTGTTACCAAAAGATTTATCAAATCTTTTATTTTTTATTTTTTCAACAGGTAAGGATTTTTGTTTATCTTTGTATTCTATTGTTTTTTTAGTTTTTAAAAAGGAACTTCGCGAGGTTTTTCAATGGCTATTTTTGCTTTCTTACAAATCTCCTTTGTTTTTAGATATCTTATTTTATAGCTATTTAGTACTTTCTCGTTTTATAAGATTTCTAATACTTTTTGGCGTTATCTTGGCTGTTCCTTTATCTAGAAAAACAATGGTTGAATTACTATTTAAAAAGAAAAACTTTTCAGATCTTACAATTAAAAAAGTTTTTTTACAAGGTTATAATGTTCACGTTCTTGTAAAAATAGAACAGTTTCATTCGTGTAAGGGACTTTTAAATAAAAGTAGTTTTTTAGCATCTCACTGTTTAGTTATTTTTTTAATGTTTAAAACAACAAAAAGTTTTGTAAGCTGCTTTAAAAATGCTTAACCTGACAAAAAAAGCTGAAACAAAAAAAGCCTGACAAAAAAAGCTTTGCTTTTTTTGTTTCAGCTTTTTTTGTCAGACTTTTTTGTTTATTTTTTGTTGTTTTAAACAGATTAACTAAGAGTCATTGTATAGCTCTTAAATCTTATTTTCTTTAAATAAGATTTAAGAGTTATATCTAGTAATCAACCATAAACACTTTAAAATATTATTTTTCTTTAAAGTTTAGAAATATTTCAGAAAATAAATTTTAAAAATTAGCAAATATTCTTATAGTTCAGCCAAACAATTATTAGTACAAATAAAGTTAATAAAAAGTAATTTTCTGATATCTAGCTTTTAATTTCTTAATATTTTAAATAAAACATTGTTTTTGGTTTTAACAACAAAAATAAAGAAGATTTATTCTCAGGAGTTTTGATGCATGACAAATTAACAATCAACAATTAACATATGTCTATAAAAAGTTTTTATATAGCATTCTATATGCTAGAATTTTCGAATCTACAAAATAACTTGGAAATTGATTCAATTATAAAGCAACTCCTAAAACTTTTTGGCAATACTGAAATATTAATTAAATCTAATTTTATAGAAACTTTAGGATTATTTGATTTTTTTATATTTCAATGGGAAAATACACTTTTTTTTTTTTTCGTAGGAAACCAAAGTTTAAGAAAAAGCTGGAGTGCAATAATTTTATTATATTTGAGAAAGTTTTTAGAAAATTATTTTTCAGATAGTATTACGAAACATTTTTGTTTTACGGATCTTACATATTTACGCAAAGAAAAGTCTAGACGTTTGGGATCAATCGGAGGCGCTTTTCGAAGAATGTTTTTAATTATTCGTAAAAAAACTGAATTTAAAGTTAACAAAAAACACAAAAATACTTTAAATGATTTTGATAATACTGAAGTTTATAATGATTTTGATAATACTGAAGTTTATAGCGACTTAACTCTTTGTATACTATTTAATGATAATGAGCAAAAAAGACAAGAACTTGACGATATTCTTGTATCTGTAGCAGGAAATAAAAAAATACCTAAAATTGATTTAAAATATTATGCTTTAATCCATAAAAAACAAAACATTTTGTCCAAAGTAGATCAAATAATTGATGAGAACGATTTTGCTCATAATCAATCTATAAAGAATAAAGACTTAAAAGAAGAAATAAAAGTCCTCGTCGAAGCTTTATAAAATAAAACAACAGCAACCATCTCAACAAGTAATTTGAACTCTGTATTTTATTTCAATCAAAATTGAACGGATACTGTAATAAATCTTTGTAATTTATTGAAAATAAAACCTTTTTAAAAGAAGTAGAACTAGTGTTTCAAAAGTAACCTTTTTCTATATATTTTGTACCAATTATTTTTTTTTAATTGTTGTAATTGTTATAAAAAAGATAAATCAAAATCTTTTTATTAAAAAAGTAATAAAGAAATGTTATTCTATATCGGTACAATATGGTTTCTTTTTTTACTATTTAAAATCGTTGAAAAAATTGTGCTAAAATTTTATTAGTATTAAATTAATTTTTACTTTTTAAGGATAAAAAAATGTCAAAACTCGAAGTAGACAACAATGATTCAAATAATTTTTTTCGTTTTCATAAAAAATCAAAACTTTATCTTCGAAAAAATAAAAGTGCTGAAAATTAAAGAGGTACGCCAACATTTACAACATTTACTAGGGCATAGAAATACATGTTTATGGCTCTACTTGTAATAACATGCCCTACTTTTAAAAACTTATCTATTATCAGACTTAAATTTTTAGACTTTTACTAAAAATTTGTACACAAGTGTATTTTCTTTAACATTTTAACAAAAAAAAATAATAAAGTGTTAACAGAAACTAAAAAAGCTTGAAACAAAAAAAGCGAAGCTTAGCAAAGCGGGTGTAAGGTTAAGTTTTTGTTAGGGTGTCAGGCTTTTTGAAACAAAAAATGGAAACAAAAAAAGATTCTCTTTTTTTGTCAAACATTTTTTGTCAAGGTCAAACTTTTAGCTTTATCAAAAAGTGGCTAAGCAATGTTAAACTTTAGAATAAACATTGATGAAATATATAAAATTTTTACCAAATAAAAGATAAAAAAGAAGCTTTTTCTTTACATATTGGATTACTTTTTATTTTAAAGTTTTAAAATAAAAAGATTAATAACAAATCATTTCCAACTTTTTATTTATTAGCTTAAAATATTTTAAAGCTAATTCTATAACGTAAATTTTGAATTTCTATTCGAAGAAGGTCGGGGCCTGCTATCTCCGCTACAATTTTAGTTAGTATAGGGTCATAATAAATATTTGCTTCATTTTTTTGCTTATCAGCGGAAACTCTTGAAGGGTCTTTTTCATCAAAGTCCAATGCAAACTCTACTTGATAATCATGTGCTGTTTGGTCTTTTCATGAAGACCAATCATAATAAACATCTAGGATAACACAGACGTATCGGCGATGTAAATTATAATTAGGATGATCTTTAAGTAACACTACAGAGTCATTTACGGCAAGACGTCTGTTAAGTTTTAGTCTAACACTGTAAATATCTTGATTATCAAACTTTATTAGATCTTCATCAGTTTGATTCTTAAATTTTATAAATTTTTGATAAGGCGATGAACTCTTATCGGTTTTTTTTTTTTCTTTTTTCAACTCTCAAGTGCTTTTTTCTGGACTAGGAATCTATTTGGAATCCGAACCAATTTTTTTATCTGAACCCATTTTCTTTACAGTTTTTGTGAATAATTCTTTTAATTTTGACAGTAATCGAGTGTCTTCAGGATTTTGGTTTGTCATAAAATTTAAGTTATTCTAAATAATCTGGTGAAGGGATACGAAGTTCAGCAGGCAAAACTTCAATACCATAAACAGGTTTTGCTAATGGAAAACGAGCACTTTCTGTAAACTCTGTAATAGAAGCTCGAATATTTTGAAAATCTTATTTTTGTTTCAGCTTTTTTTGTTTACATTTTGAAACAAAAAATGTAAAACATTTTTTGTAAAGGTCAGTGTTTCAAATACTTTTTGAAAGCTCTTTATCCGTTTTTCGTTTAAAAACAAATCAAAGAGACTTCTTAGATCGTAAAAAAAGAAGACGAGCTGTCGCTTTGCCTCCGACAATAAATGAAAATATCTTTTTTGGTCTCTAAAAAAATGCCTTAATTGGTTAACAAGGTTTTCAAAATATAGATGAAAAAAAAAAAAAATCTGTGCTACTATAAAAAGACCCTAGAGTTTTTTTTTACGTGTTTTCCTATTTGTTAAAAGTGATAAGGTGATAAGTAAAGAATTGATATTAAATTCTTTAAAACATTTTAAAATTTATTATTATCAGCTACCCTTTTTAGGTATATTTCATTTTTCAAAGAGCTTTCTAAAAATTAACTTAAACAATTTATTTTTATAATTAAAACAAGCATTTAATAACACAAATACTGACAAAAAATGTTAAACTGACAAAAAATGCTTTCCATTTTTTGTCAGTTTAACATTTTTTGTCAGTATTTGTTAGTAATTTATAAGCTCAAACAAGAAAATATTTCTTGTAAGTCCAAACAAAAATATTAGTATCCCTTTTTTGTAGGTCCCTAAAGGGCCCAAACAAGAAAAGACTTCTTGTAGGCTTTCACCCAATGTTTTTTGTTAAAAAACCTTTTTATCTTATAGAAAATACAAAATTGCGTTTGTATTGTGTATTTGAAGCTTTCTTTTAAAGCTTTATTAGCTCCAATAACCTTATATAAATCTACTTGTTATTTTTTATTTGTAAAGGAGCGTTGCACGTAAAGATACCTATAAAGGTAACTTTCTTTTTTACTTTTTACATTACTAAACTATTTTAAATTTTTTTGAAGGAGACTTTTTTAATTCATGGCTCTATTACTTGCAAAATTACCAGAAGCTTATGCTCCTTTTGATCCTATTGTAGACGTATTACCAATCATCCCTGTGTTTTTTTTATTATTAGCTTTTGTATGGCAAGCGTCTGTTAGTTTTAGATAAAAATGTTTAATTTTTATTCCATAATCTAAAACTAATTTTATAATTTATACTTGCAATACCATTTACAAACTTTTATTTAATTAAAGTGTTTTGTTTTTATGGAGCATATGCTCCATAAAAACAAATATTAAGTTTCTAACAAAAACCTGAAACAAAAAAAGCCTGACCTTTACAAAAAATGTAAAACATTTGAAACAAAAATATTATTTTTGTTTTTGTTTTAAAAAGCTTGAGACAAAAATAAGAAGTGTATTTTTGTTGAGCTTTTTTTGTTTCAAATGTTTTACATTTTTTGTAAAGGTCAGGCTTCTTTTAACATCTTGACATCGCCAAAAGCGATGTTAGGAAGCGATGTCAGGCCGTAAAAATCTTCGATTTGTATACCCCATAACGACCTAACAAAAAAAGCTTAACAGAAATAATATTTTTGTTTCAAATGGCTAACAAAAAAAGCTTCGCTTTTTTTGTCAAGCATTTTTTGTCAGTGTTTCAAACAAAGTTTTTGTTTCATTTTTTGTAAGACATACAAATTCTGACAAACCTTGACAAACCATTAATGGTTTGTCAAGGTTTGTCAGTCCCTTTTTTTTTTACTACTTTTTTTTTATAAAAAAAAGTAAAGTTACTTCCTCTCAAATATCCTTTGTTTGGTCTCAATTTTGTGATATATTTTTTGATATTAATGGTTTAAACCCAAAGATTGAATAAATTATTATTTATTTCTCTTAATCACAAAAAAAATAACTAAAAGATAATAATTATATTTTTTATTAAAAAATTATGAATTTAGAAATTATTTTCCAATTAACAGCAATACTTTTTATTTTAGGGGCAGGTCCTCTTGTAATCGTTTTATTAGCTAGTCGTAGTGGGAATCTTTAAATAAAACAATTTTATCTATACTTTATTGACAAAAAAAAGCATCAAATAGTTATTATGTCTTTTTTTGGTCATTCCTTTCTGATATTTCTTAATAAACTAAAAACAAAAACCTGACAAACATGAAAATGATGGGTGAAACCCTACAAGAACTTGAGACACTGACAAAAATACTGACCTGACAAAAAAAGCCTGATAAAAAAAGCCTGAAACACTGACAAAAAATGCTTTACATTTTTTGCCAGTGTTTCAGGCTTTTTTTTGTCTCAAGCTTTTGAAACAAAAAATGCTTTACATTTTTTGTCAGTGTTTCAAGCTTTTTTTGTTTCAGATTTTATTTCAAGTTTTTATTAGAACTTCTTAAGGATCTCAATAAAAGGTTAATAGATTCAAAAATCAATATTTTATAATAGTTAAAAAAAAAAAGGATAAATAAAAGTTTATGGGAATTTCTGACAGTCAAATATTTATTGCGCTTTTTACCGCATTAATTACCGGTGTATTAGCTGTTCGCCTTGGTCTAGAGTTGTACAAATAAAGCAAGTAAAATTGTAATTTCTAATAATAGAAAGATTTTGAAACAAAAAATGTTTTACATTTTTTGTCAGTGTTTTATTTTTTATTTTATGTAAAGATCCAATAAACTCTAACAAATCTTAAAAACTCAAAAGGGTTAAACCCTACAAGAACTTTAGACGCTGACAAAAAAAGGATACTACTGACAAAAACCTGACAAAAAAAGTAGTCTCCAAACAAAAACCTGAAACAAAAATATTAAGCGAAGCAGGTGTCCGTAGTATCCCTTTTTTGTTTCAATTTTTGGAAGGGATACTAAGTTTTGCTTATCTTTTCTTTTTCTCTTCTTTATCTTTTCTTTGTATCTTTTCTGCAAGAAAAGATAAAGAAAAGTGCTTCTGAAACAAAAAATGGAAACACTGACAAAAAATGTAAAACATTTTTTGTTTCAAAAGATTCTCTTTTTTTGTCAAACATTTTTTGTCAGTGTTTTAAGTTTTTGTTTTACGTAGTAAAACTTAAAACAAAAAAATTAAAACAATAATCAAAAACCCTTGTATGTTTCAGTTTTTGTCTTTTTTTTGTTAGGTTTCTATAGGATTTGTTAGAGTTTAATTAAAGTAATTTTTATTAAAAATTTTAGAATATAAATATAAATTCTAATAGTTATAGAATTATAAACTATTACTTAAATCTTTATAACATTCTATTATCTTTTTAAAAATATAAAAAACTTTTAATAATTGATATAAACTTTTTACAATCTTAATTGTTTTTTACCTCTAATAAAAATATATTTTATTTAATATAATTTTATATGTCTTAAATTAATTGCCTTACCATTACAGGTGCAATGATTATTCCTTGAAAATATAATAAAAATGAGAAAGATATATATTAAGCCAAAGCTAAAAAATTTATGGTAAATAAAGGGGGTGAAACCATACAAGAAGTTCAGACCTGACAAATATACACTAATAGTATATATTTATATTTTATCTACACTAATATAAGAATATATTATTATATTTTATTTGTAAGCCTGTTTTTGCTTAATATTTTTGTTCTTGCATACTTTAAAATATTTTGGTAATATTAACAAGAAGTTGTATCAATAAAAAAATTTGTTTTGTTTTTTTATTTGTATAATCTCTAATGAAAGTTTTTTATAATTTTTTATTATATTCTCTAAATTTTTTGTTTATTTTGAAGTTCTATAATAAAAAAGATGTTTTAGATTTCATATTATAAAGATAAATAAAAAGTATAAAAGTTTTGTACCTTTTATTGGGGTGATGTCTGAGTGGTCTAAAGAGCCCGATTGCTAATCGAGTGTGCAGGCAACTGTACCGAGGGTTCGAATCCCTCTTGCCCCGATTACATTTTTAATATAAAAAACTACTATCAAATTTATTATAAAAAACTATCTTTATTTTTTAACTCTTCATTTAAGTTTTAGAAAAACTCCTTAGATAATGATTTTAAATTTAAAATAAATGACCAAATAAAGTCAAAATAAAAAAGATAAGTAGAATAATGGTTAAATTTATGAAAGTCTATTTAAAAATATACATTTATTTTTACTAATAATTATAAAAATAAATTACATGTGCGTCTAAAGTACATATGTCTCAATATAACATAATTGATTAAGGCACTTACTTTATAAATTGTAAATTACAAGTTCAAATATTTATCTTTTTACTTTGTAAAGAAAGAAAAAACTTGATAAACTTTTAAAATATAAACAAATAAAAATATGAAACAAACAAATCGCAGTTGGAGGTTTGTAAATTCAAACGTTTTACACATGTTCTTTAGGGCTTCCGTCCTACAAACCCTAGTGAACAACGTAATGAAAGAGAAGGTTCTAGCTCTACCTTTGTGAGAGAAGATACTTGGGTCAGTCCCAATGGGCATGCATTTAAAACCTTTTATAACTTTCTAACAAAAACCGAAACACTGACAAAAAATGTTTGACAAAAAAAGAGAATCTTTTGAAACAAAAAATGTTTTACATTTTTTGTCAGTGTTTCCATTTTTTGTTTCAAATGCAGTTATAACAAAAATACTGACAAAAATTGAAAACTGACCTGACAAAAAAAGACTGACAAAAATAATATTTGAAACAAAAAATGCTTCGCTTTTTTTGTCATCATTTTTTGTCAAGGTCAGGCTTTTTTTGTTTTAAACTTCGTTTTTATAAGTTTTTGTATCTTTTCTGTATCTTTTCTTTATCTTTTCTTTATCTTTTCTTTATCTTTTCTTTATCTTTTCTTTATCTTTTCTTTATCTTTTCTTTATCTTTTCTGCAAGAAAAGATACAGAAAACCTTTTTTGTCAGTCTTTTTGATTATTGTTTTACTAGTTTTGTTTCAAGTTTTTATTAGAAAATTAAATTATAAAAAGAAAAAATATTTACAAAAACCTGACCTGACAAAAAACTGACAAAAAATGCCTGACAAAAAATGCAAAGCTTTTAAAACAAAAACCTGACAAAAAAAGTTTCACTTTTTTTGTCAGGTTTTTGTTTCAAAATTTATCATTATTTATTTTTATGGAAAAACGCGCATTTGAGCAAACGGGGTTAGTTCCACGATCTATTATCCGAACATTTGACCGTTTTCGAAGACAACTTTTAAAAGGAGCAGAAGCTTCTGTAATACAAGAATTTAGAGTTTCACGATATCAAGTTTTAGTTTCTGTAAAATGTCTTGTAAGTTTACTAATCATACCTTTAGTAGTTAATTTTTTAGCAAAAACCTTTTTTTTAATGCCATTAACAGAATACTTATGGAACACTCAACAGAATGAAATTTTTTTAAATTTATATCAAGAAAATCGTGCTTTTTCAGAACTCCATGATTTTGAAGAAAAACTTTTTTTTGAATCACTAATAGAAACTCAATCTGTTCCCGAAAAAGTTGCTCTTGCTTCAATTTTAGAAAGCGAAAAATTTTATAAAACAGAAGTTAAAAATAATACAAACATTTTAGATAAATCATTACTAACATCAAAAATGTTTTGTAAGCCGCACGCGACCATAATAGAAAACGGTTCTTTTTATTTAGAAAATTCATTACCTCAAAAATTTCAACAAAAAACAATTGAATTAGCTATATATTATAATCAACAAAGTATTGAAGCTATTACTAACTTATTTGGAGATTTTATTACGTTTATTACAATAAGTTTTTTATTTATTTGGATGGAACCACAAATAATTATTTTAAAATCATTTTTAACAGAATCTATTTATAGTCTTAGTGATACAACTAAATCATTTCTTTTAATTTTATTAACAGATTTATTGGTAGGTTTTCATTCACCTCGTGGTTGGGAAATTTTCATAGAATGGATACTTCGACATTTTGGATTACCCGAAAATCAAGATTTTATTTTCTTATTTGTTGCTACTTTTCCAGTTTTACTTGATACAGTTTTTAAATATTGGATTTTTCGATATTTAAACCAAATATCTCCTTCTACAGTAGCAACTTATCATAGCATGATTGAATAATCATCTGTTTTTTGTATTTCTGGTTTTTAAAATTTTATCCAGACTTTATACAAATCAGAAAAAAAGATAAAAAGCTTTTCAAATTATAGGCAAAACTTGATCTGACAAAAACCTGATAAAAAATGTAAACAAAAAAGTTTCGCTTTTTTTGTTTACATTTTTTATCAGGTTTTTGTCAAGGTCAGGTTTTTTTTAACATAGTATATAAACACTTTGGGCCACTATGTGGTAGAAGTCGACCAAAGGTTAAGTATCTTAAGTTTTTAATCATTCAAAAATTAAAAACCCCTTATAGAAAGCATTTTTTCCAAAAAGTTTTGAATTTAACAAGTAGCCTTCAATTTATCAGTCAGGCAAAGTCGCAACTAAAATACAAAGAACAAAAGCAATATTTATAATTTATAGACTTTTATTTCTTTCTGAATTGGGTTTTCTAAAATTTAGTTGAGAAGAAATCACTGCTTGACGTCCTGAATCAACTCTATTCACCCCTAATTTATTACCAAAAGCATCCAACTATGAAAAAGATAGTCCGCTGCTTCTTAAAGATTATTGATAAAGAAAAAAGTCACTTTCCTTATAAGGTACATTGTTAGACTTTTCAAGCGCCAAATTACTTGATCGTGGAACAACAAATTTGTGAAGATCTTCAACAGGAAGACCCTTATCTCTTAAAACTTTAAATAAAACTCTTTATTTAAATGACTACTATCTCCTTCATTGATTTTTAACTTTACTCCAGGATTATACTCAAAAACATTGTCTGGTTTTTTTGGAGTAGGTTTTTCCAGATAAACTATCCGTTGAGATCGTTTTTCTGTCAAAGATTTATCGTTAAAATCATGCTCAATCTGCACATCTAATTTTTCTCTTTTAGTCAATTTTCTTATTTTTTTAGGTAATTTCTTACCTTTTTTTTCAAACTTCTTTTCAGTAGTAACCGATTCGTCATTGCTACTTAAAGAAGAATCAGTTGTATTTTCCAATTGACTTATATTATCAATTTCTGTTAATGGACTAGTCGTAGCTTCATCTTGACTTAATTTAGGATTTGTACGATCTAATTCTTTTGTAGGAAAAAAGCCAGGAATTCGTTCCGCCTGAAAGCCTTCTGATTGAGTACGCTCTAACTGATGGTTAGGAGCAAAACCAGAAATAGTTCGTTTTAGCTTGTCTTTTGTGCGAAACGGATCCTTATTTTTTTCTGGATTGACCTCTTTTTGTTCTTTAAGTTCAGGAAGCTTCTTTTTGATTTGCTCCCACTCGTTGTCAGACATAATCGATTTCAGTGGAAGAAACAGCTTCTAGAGATTGTTTCTCACTGCTAAAAGATAACTCACCACTATTTCCTTTTTCAAATTCAAATTCGAATTCACCTTGCTTTTGAGGCGATAAAAAACCTGTATTACTGTGTGACCTGTCCGTATCATATTGCCAAAAAGAAAAAAGAGCTTCCGCAAAAACATGCTCTTTTTGGAAGTTGAACCTTGAACTAAGTTTTTTAAATTAACTAAATCTACTATTTTAAATTGAGCAACTTCAACACAATTTATATCTACATGAAAAAAACTTGTATTTTCTAAAGTAAAAAAAACCCCATTTATAATATCTTCTCTTAATAAAATTTTATCGATAAAACTAAATTCTAAAAAGAATAAAACGCTATCAGTACAACTGCAATGCATTAAAAATGTGAAAAAGATAGACCATGAATACGTAGACAACTGCTTTTTTTCAAAAGTAAACCATAACGCTGAACAAACCAAATCTGACAAAGACCAACCTTTCACTTTTTCTTTTAGCTTTGAAGAAAAGTCACTTCGTTCTAAAAGATCACTTGTTTCCGAATAATAATAACCAAGTCTTAAAACAAGTTGAGAATCATCAACTCCAGTAGGCCAGCCTTTTTGGCCTTCTTTTTGAAAAATTGGATTGCATTCTGCAATTACAGTTTTTTGTTTCATATTTAAATTAATTTTTAAAAAATTTTTTGTTTACTCTCAAAATAATTGATATGTATTTTTTGTTAATGGTTTGTTTAAAGTTTATCAAGATTAAATAAAAATATTGATATTTATTTTTTGTCATGATTTCTGTATCTTTTCCCGTGGAAAAGATAAGGAAAATAATTGTTGTGCTTCTTTTATTTTACGTAGTAAAATAATCAGCAACCATGATTGGGCAAAGCCCAATAACTTTTTACCTTATCTTTTCCACGGGAAAAGATACAGAAATCATGATCTCTAACAAAAACTACGTTTGAAACAAAAAAAGCTTCGCTTTTTTTGTCAGTGTCAGAAGGGAAATAATTGTTGCGCTATGCGCAACCATGACTGGTTTTGTAATTTTTAGAACAAAAACCTGACCTGACACCCGCTTTGCTATGCAAAGCATTTTTTGTTTCAAACTTCGTTTTTGTTAAGTTTTTGTTAAGTTTTTGAAGGGACACCAGTTTTTGTTAGAAAACCTTTGGAAAACCTTATCTTTTTGATTGTTGTTTGAATTTTTTTGTTTTACGCAGTAAAACAAAAACTTCAAACAAAAGAAGCACTTTTTGTATCTTTTCTGTATCTTTTCTTTGTATCTTTTCTGCAAGAAAAGATACAAAGAAAAGATACAGAAAATCTTAAACAAAAATACTATTTTTGTTAGGAAAACCTTTAGAATATATACTTATCTTTGTTTTAAATAAATGATCAATTCCTAAAAATTGATGAAAATAAAACAATTAATAAATTTTTGTAATCTTTGTATGAGATAGTGTAAAACAAAAATAAACAATAAGATGTAATTAAAAAGAAAAAACTAATGGGTCTGGGAAAAAACGATTAATTTCAATTATTAAACCAGCTGTAAAAGTAAACCAAATTAAAGCAACTACGGGTGCCGTAGAAAGATATGTAGTAAAATTTTTCATAAAAATAGTCCTTTTTTAATATATTTTTTAATTTTTTTGTAATGTATTGTAAAAAATAATCTCTTGGATAGAAACCTTTGATTTGTAAAAAATAAAATTGTAACTTTTATTAAAAGACTATTTATTAAAAATCAACAAATTCTATCCAAAAGTAATTATTTAAATAATGTAAAAGCTTATATTTTTGTTATTATGTAAGTATACTTTATTTTCTTTTAGAAAAAAGAAACTTTAAATATCCTTTTCTTTCAAAGTAAAAACTTTTAACAAAACCACAAAATCAAGTTTTAAAGTCTTTAACTTACAAATATCTAACAAATTTGAAACAAAGCCTTAAAAAAGACGGAAACAAAAATCAAATTTGAAACACTGACTTGACAAAAAAAAGCCTGACCTGACAAAAAATGCAAAGCATTTTTTGTTTCAAATAAGATTTTTGTTTTTGTTTCAGGTCAGTAGTATCCCTTTTTTGGTTCTTGTTTTACTTCGTAAAACAAAAGAAGCCTGACAAAAAATGCGAAGCTTTTGAAACAAAAAAGCTTTGCTTTTTTTGTCAGTGTTTCAGTTTTTTTTAGAAAATTTAGAAATAAATTAACTATTTTCTAAATTTTCTAAAAAAAACTACCTTCAAGAACTAGAAGAGAATTTTGTAACCTTACAAATCTGTACAAATTTGTATTGGTTTTTTATCTAGTTTCTTTGAGCTGATGCAAAATATCAATCTGCAACGACAAAGATAAGCAGATTTATTTACATTTAAATCTATTTTTTACAAGTAAAAAGACGATATAAAAACTGGACAAATCTAAAGTAAAAACCTGAAACACTGACCTGACAAAAAATGTTTTACATTTTTTGTCAGGTCAGGCCTCTTTTTTTTACTTTTTTATTTGAATTTTTTTGTTTCAATCTTCGTTTCAATTTTTGTTTCAGTTTTGTTAGGATTTTTCCAGTTTTTATTACACGTTTTCATTTTTAGTAAATTTTTAAGAACAACTGTTTTTTATTATAAAGGGAAAAACTTAAAGAAGCTATTTTTATATATAAAAAAAATCTTTAAAAACTTGCATAAGTTTATAACTTATTGTACATTTAAAATATAGAAAGTTTCAAGATGTAGCGCAGCTGGTAGCGCGCCTGTTTTGGGAACAGGGGGTCGCAGGTTCGAATCCTGTCATCTTGATTTTCCACATAATTTAAATTTAAATTTTTTTGACAAAATTTTTAATATTCTTCTAATCTTTATTTCTATTATAAAAATTGGATAAAAGTTTCTTTTATCCAATTTTTATAAAATGTATTATTAAATTTTTACACAATAAAATTTGATTTGAAACAAAAAAAGCTGAAACAAAAAAAGCTTCTCTTTTTTTGTCAGGCTTTTTTTGTCAGGTCAAGTTTTTGTTTTAAAAAGTTTTTGTTTGGATAGTACTGACAAAAATAAAGTTTAAAACACTGACAAAAACCTGACAAAAAATGTAAACAAAAAAAGAGAAGCTTTTTTTGTTTACATTTTTTGTTTCAAATTTGATTTTTGTTTTTGTTTCAAATGTTTTACATTCTTTGTCAAGGTCAGGTTTCCGTTTTTGTCTCAAGTTCTTGTAGGTCCTTTTGGGGACCCCTTTGGAAAACTGGGTTTTTGTTTGGAAAAATTATTTGTCTGTAATTACTATTTATTAAATTAATAACTTGTTAAGTTTTTGTCTCTAATCTAATCAAACAAATATTTATTAGAATAATTTAATATTCGGCGTCCTTAGTTCAGTTGGTAGAACGTAGGTTTCCAAAACCTAATGCCGTGGGTTCAAGTCCTACAGGGCGTGTATAACTTAAAGATTAACCATTAATTGAAGCATAATTACTTTTAATTTAATTTTAGGTCGAGAGTGAAACTAATATAAATATCAAGAATATTTTTAGTTTGCTTTGTAAAGTATATCTATCAAAAAAAGTTATTGAAAAAAGAAACCCTGACCTTGACAAAAAATGTAAAACATTTGAAACAAAAATAATATTTGAAACAAAAAATGCTTGACAAAAAAAGCTTGAGACCTGACAAAAAAAGTGAAACTTTTTTTGTTTCAAACTTCGTTTTTGTTAAGCTTTTTTTGTTTACATTTTTTGTCAGGTCTCAAGCTTTTTTTGTTTAAAACTTTTTAATAAAGTAGTTATAACGAAAAAGGGTTGCAAAGAAACTCGAAACTATTTTTGTAGGCGTTGGTTTAGTGAAGGAAATCTCATATAAACTGAGGAATTAGTTATACTAAATCCTTTTTTTGGATTATCATAAACATCCTGTGGTTTTCCTATTTGTTCGACACAACCTTTTTGAAAAACTACAATTTCATTAGCAACTTCCATAGCTTCTTGGTGGTCGTGAGTAACAAAAACAGTGGTTACAGGAACTTGTTCATGTAAATTACGTAACCAATTGCGTAAATCTTTTCTTACTTTAACATCTAAAGCACCGAAAGGTTCATCTAATAATAAAACTTTAGGTTCAATAGCAAGCGCCCGAGCCAAAGCTACTCTTTGTCGTTGCCCTCCAGAAAGTTGATTAGGATATCGATCTGAGAATTTTTCTAGCTGTATTAATTGTAAAAGTTGTTTTACCCTATTTGATATTACAAAAGAATCAATGTTGCGTATGTCGAGTCCAAAAGCGATATTTTCATAAACTGTCATATGTTTAAATAAAGCATAATTTTGAAAAACAAAACCAATCTCACGTTCCTGAATTGACAATGAAGTAGCATTTTTTCCTGAAAGCCAAACTCTACCAGAATTAGGTATATCTAATCCAGCGATTACTCTTAAAAGAGTTGATTTTCCAGATCCAGAAGGCCCCACAAGTGCTACAAGAGACCCTGTTTTAATTTCTAAATTCACATGATCTAATGCTTTAAATGTTCCAAAGTTTTTAGAAAGATCTTCTATTAATATGCTCATATTTAAAAAACTTTCCTATATTTTATGAAAAGAAGTATAGTATTTTTAACAAATTGCGAAAGCTTAATAAAAAAAAGCCTGAAACATTGACAAAAAATGGAAACACTGACAAAAAATGTAAAACATTTTTTGTTTCAAAAGATTCTCTTTTTTTGTCAAATATTTTTTGTCAATGTTTCAAGCTTTTTTTGTCTCTACAAACTTTTAATTTATTTCTTCAAAATTTTATGAAGAAATCCTTAGAAACAATGTTATCTCATAAACCCATTTTGCTTTGCGGCCCTAC
>JAABUN010001190.1_pt1 | contig 60168 bp, 52 predicted proteins | sample 5559311 | NCBI WGS metagenome assembly JAABUN01 (sample SAMN10711877, study PRJNA513370) | rock metagenome | isolation source: Antarctica rocks | place: Antarctica: Victoria Land, Siegfried Peak sud
CCCCACTACCATACAAGGGGTTGGGGAGGGGTCTGCTCGCCGATCGCATGTTGGCCATTCGGCACGGTCTCGCCTGACGGCGAAGGCCGCTGCGGCGGCCGGGCTCGTAAACGTCGCCCCTACGAAACGGGCCGCTGCGGCGGCGGCCGGGCCACAAGGGATCGCCCCTGCGAAACGAGCGCCGCCAGGCCAGATCGATGTCCCTGAGCCCGGTCCTTTCGGGCCGGGCGTACCAGCCGGGCATCAGGGACGGGCACATCAGTACGCCTGCCGGTGCCACTGGTCGGCGACCGTGTCGTGGTAGATCGTCCGGACCGTGCCGTCGGCAAGCTGCACCTCCAGGTAGTGCCGCGAGATCGGGTCGCGCCACCACTCGTCCTCTACCCACCACTCGTCCGTCACGGCGACGATCCGGCGGGCGCTGCGGCCCTCGATGATTGCCGCCGGGTGGCCGTCCGGCCGCCGCCCCGCGACCCGGATCGGCTCCGGCAGGTTGAGCTGCCGCAGCTGCCGCTCCGGGCTGTCGACCGGCCGGAGCGACGATGTGCCGCGACGGGAACCGCCGGGCCGGCCGGCGGCTGGCCGGGAGCTGGCTGGTGGCGGATCACCTACGGCTCGTAGCTGATCAGGGCGTGACGGCGTTCGGGGATCCGCGACCATGGTTCGACCTCCGCGATCCGGTAGATCGGCGACGCTCCGTAGCGCTGCCGGAGATGCTGGACGGCTTCGACCAGCGGCCGGGGGCGCCGGCGCCGGATGCCGGGCAGCGCCTCCTGCCGGGCCGGGGCGGTGATGATCCCGGTCAGCGACAGCGTGATCCGCTCGACCGCGCCGGGCAGGGCCAGATCGCCCAATCGCTGCCGCAGGACCTCCCCGAGGCGCTCGTAGCCGGTCGGTTCCTTCAGCGTCATGAGCCGGTCCCACGACCGGCCGTCCTCGATCCCGGCGCTGACCGTGACCTGCCGGACGTGGCGGTCCCGCATGTCCGGCCGGCCGAACGCCCGGGCGATCCCCTCGTCGATCCCGAGCAGCAGCATCTCCCGGCCGGTCGACGGGGCTGGCAGCTCGACCTGCTCGGTGATCGTCAGGACCGGCTCACGGGGGCGGACCGTCGTGTCGCCGAGGTCGCTCTGCCCGGACGCCAGCCGCCACGCCCGCTGCCCGTCCGGGCCGAACCGGGCCGCGACGGCGCCGGGGGCGAGGGCGGCCAGCTGGCCGAGCGACTTCAGCCCCAGCCGGATCAGCAGGTCGCCCATCTCCGGCGCGACCGGTAGGGCGGTGCTGGGTTCCGGGGCGAGGAAGGCCGCGACGCCGTCCGGCGGCACGACGCGGGACTGGCCGGGCGGCGCCTTGCGGGCCGCCACCCAGGCCGCGAACTTGCCCGGAGCGACCCCGACCCGCGGCCGGAGCGCGGGCGAGATCGCCGCGATGATCTGCTCCGCCGCCCGGGCCGGGGCGCCGAGGTGCCGGGCCGAGCCGGTCAGGTCGACGTAGCAGCGGCCCGGCCGGTCCGGCTCGACTAGCGGGCTCAGCTCGGCGAGCCCGGCCAGGATCGCCTCGGAGACGTCGGTCTCCCGGGCCGGGTTGGGGTCGATCACGACGACTTCCGGGACCATCGCCATCGCCTCGCGCAGCGTCATGCCGGTCCGGATGCCACGCTCGGCGGCCTCCGGCGAGGCGTCGGCGACGAGCGGCCGGCCGCCGGGGCGCGGCCCGAGGACCAGCGCCAGCCCGTCGAGCTGCGGCTGGTCCAGCATCGCGATGCGGAGCGGGAAGTGGGGGATGAGGACGCAGGCGATGACGGGCCGCGCACGGGTGCCGTCCGGAACCGGCGGCATGAGGAGAGGACTGGGCTGTGCCATGGTGAGACCCGATCAGGTGACGGCGCTGCGCGGACAGTCGCCGTGGTCCGATGGCCGCGCGGGAGAACGGCACCAGCTGACTGAAGAGCAGATTAGAACATATGTTCTATCTCTGCAAGTGTACGAACGTCTGTGACACTGGGTCCCGTGACGGTGACATAAGGACCGTACCGTCAGCCGCTTCATCATCGTTCCCGATCGGCCGGAGTGACCGTTCGTCACAAGGATGTTCCCGGTGAACAGGGATCGCGTCGGTACTGGAGGGCATCGGCAGCAAGCCGGCCCCTGAAGGGGCCGGCTGAAGGACACCGGATTGGATGATGACTGCCACCGGATCCCTCGTGATAGCGGTAGTGTGCTGGGTGTCGTTTGGTTCGCGACCCATGTCGTTCGGCCAGTCCCTTCAGGGCTGGTACCACGGAGCGAACGATCGCTGTTCGAGGGGTGATTCTGAGACAGGCACTACGAGTCTGGTCGTTCCGGTTGGGCGTTGATGGGCAGTACCGTATGCTGTCGCTCGGAGTGGTGTGGACGTGGTTGGTAGTCGAAACGATTCTGGCGACTCTGTGGATAGGGCAGCGAGATGACGGCGGGGTCCCACGACAACCCGGCGCGGGGAAGGCATACCCGGCGGGCACTGGTCGGCGCGGCGATCGGTTTGCCGGTGCTGCCGTTGCTGTCCGCCTGCACGCTGCCGGGCCGTGACGACGTCCCGGACGCCGGGCTGCGCGTCCTTGCCGCGCCGGAGGTTAGTTCGCTGGTCCGGCTGGCGCAGGAACAGGCGACGGCGGCGGGCTACCGGCTGGTCGCCGACTACCGCGGCCAGGCGGCGATGTACGCGATCCTCGCCGACCCCGATCACCCCTACGATCTCGTCTGGCCCGCCACGTCACTGATCATCGACCTCGCGACGCCGGCCCGGCCGCTCGGCGAGCCGGTGGTCTTCGCCCAGAGTCCCGTCGTCTGGGCCGTGAAGGAGTCGGTCGCCGATCGGGCGGGCTGGCTGGGTCGGGACGACATCGGCACCGCCGACCTGCGCGACGCGGTCATGGCCGAGAAGGATGCCTGGCGGTACGCGATGGCGGGAGCCGCCCACGTCGGCTCGGCGACGGCCGCCTACCTTGGGCTGCTGGCGGGCTTCGGCGGGACGGACGGCGCGATCACCGTCGCCGACCTCGACCGGGCCGAATTGACCGACGCGCTGATCTCGACCCTGCGGGCCGTGACCCGGTCGGCCCCGACGGCCCGCGGGCTGACGAACGTCGTCACTCGCCGCTACGGCGACTTCGAGCTGCTCATCAATGCCGAGACGGAGATGGTCGCCGCCAACCGGGCGCTGGTCGGCGCCGGCGAGGAGCCGCTCCGGGCGATCTACCCGGCTGACGCCCAGGGGGTGCTGGACGCCCCGCTGATCGCGGTCGAGGGCGGCGATCCCACCCGGCGCGATCGGGCGCTGGCGCTCCAGCAGGCGATGGGCGGCGGCGCGCTGCGGCAGCCGATCAGCGACGCGGGCTGGTATCCGCTTGTCATGACCGGAGTCCGGCCGGACCCGGCGATCTACGTCGAGGCGTGGGGGATCAGCGACCTCTGGCGTAACCGGATCGTCGAGCCTGCCGATGCGACGACCTGGCGGGAGGCGATGACCCGTTACCGCCTCGCCTGGCGCAAGCCCTCCGTGACGGTGATCGCCGTCGACCGCTCGGGCAGCCTCGCTGACGCCGGCGCGGACGGGCTCCAGGCGGCGCTGGACGCCGTGCTGCTGCCGGAGCAGACCGCGATCTCCTGGCTCCAGCCGATGCCCGAGGACGTCACCATCGTGATCCCGTTCGCGGCGGAGCTGGGTCGGACGCTGACCGTCCGGGGCAACGCCGCTCACGACCTCGAATGGTTGACCGGTCAGATCGCCGAGCAGACATCCGGCGGCGGGACCAACCTCTACGACACTACCCGCCGCGGGCTCTGGGCGATCGAGGAGGCCGGGCTGGGCAACCGGCTCGGCGCGGTGATCCTCGTCACGGACGGCCAGTCCAACGAGGGCGAGATCAAGCTGGTCGACGACGCCTTCGACGACTCGCCGATCGGGGAGCAGGTCCCCGTCCACGCCGTCCTGACCGGCGACTCGTGGCCCGACCAGGTCCAGGAGATCGTCGCCCGCACCGCCGGTCAGGTCTTCGACAGCGGCAGCGAGCTCGCCGACGACCTCCGGACAGCCCGCGGCGGCAACTGAATGGCAGACAGGTATCGGTCCCCCAGATGTCCCGTGATTCTATGACGGCCCCAGCAGGCAGAACTCGTTGCCCTCGGGGTCGAGCATGATCTCGTGGACGTCCTCCGGGTCGCCGTCGTCGACCAGCCGGACATGGGTGGCGCCCAGCCCTTCGAGCCGGCGCTGCTCCTCCAGCCGCGTGACGCCCACGGCCGCCAGGTCGAGGTGGACCCGGTTCTTGCCGGACTTCCCTTCCGGAACCCGCTGGAAGACGAGGTCCGGCAGTGTCCGCTGGGGGTGGAGGAGCCGCGCCCACCCCGCGCCGACCGGATCGTGGACATACCCGAGCGCCGCCGCCCAGAACGCGGCGAGGCGGTCCGGGTCCGCGCAATCGACCGTGACCGCTCCCCAGTGACTGGCCATGACGGATCCCCTCACATCACGTCGAACCCGTGTCGCGCTATCGTACCCATTCGACCGAGATGCGGGAGCGATCGCGGGATCGGTCTTCAGGCTCCGGCTGGGGCTGCGCGCAGTCGGGCAATCGCGAAGGGATCGGGGACGTCATGCAGATCGAGCAACGGCTCGCGGCGATGGGGCTCGCCCTGCCGGAGGCGCCACGGATGCCGGCCGGTGTCCCGGCATCCTTCGCCTGGACCCGCGTCCACGGCGACCGGATCTTCGTTTCCGGGCACTCCGCCCAGCTCGAGGACGGCAGCATGGCCGGTCCGTTCGGCCGGGTGCCGGGCGAGGTCCCGCTGGAGAACGCCCGGGTGGCGGCGCGGGGGGCGGCCCTGTCGGTACTGGCCAGCCTGCAGCGCGAACTCGGCGACCTCGACCGGGTCACGGCCTGGCTGATGGTCCAGGGGTTCGTCAACGCCGACCCCGGCTACGACCGCACGACGGTCGTCATCAACGCCAGCTCGGATCTGATCGTGGAGCTGTACGGACCGGAGCGCGGCCGTCACGCCCGAACCGCGATCGGCGTCTCGGCCCTGCCGCTCGACAACGCCGTCGTCGTCGCGGCCGAGGTCGCGTTCGCCTGAGCGGGCGGATGAGGTCAGCGCCGGGCGCCGGTTCCCGTGCCGGTCAGGTGGGCGTCGGCCCGCTCGATCGGCAGCAGGTCGCTATCCCGCCAGGAGGCGTCGTCCTCCAGCGGCTCGATGTGGACGGTCGTCTCGACGCCCGGCAGCGCGTCGTGGACGGCCTGCTCCAGCATCGAGGCGAGCGCGTGGGCGTCGCCGACGTTGACCTGGCCGGGAACGAGCAGGTGGAAGTCGACGAAGCGCCGGTTGCCAGCCTCGCGGGTCCGGAGGGCGTGGTAGGTCGTCCGCGGGTCCGGCGCGTTTCGCAGCGCCGCCTCGACGGCCTTGCGCACGATGAGCTCGTCCTCGACGGGCAGGGCGCGGTCCATGAGGCCGTTGATGCCGACGTTGAGCAGCCGCCAGCCGGTGATCGCGATGTTGACCGCGAGCACCAGCGCGATCACGGCGTCGACCCAGAGCCAGCCCGAGTAGGCCACGACTGCGAGCCCGGCGAGGACGCCGGCGGTCGTCCAGACATCCGTCATGATGTGCCGGCCGTCGGCGGTCAGCGCGGGCGAGAGCTGGGCCCGTCCCACCCGGATCAGCATTCGGCCGACGACGAGGTTGACGGCCGTCGCGGCGACGGCGATCAGCGTGCCGAGCCCGAGCGATTCGAGCTGGTGGGGATCGAAGAGCCGGACGATGCCGATCCAGGCGATGCTGATCGCGGCGAGGATGATGAAGATGCCCTCGATCCCGCTGGCGAAGAACTCCACCTTGCCGTGGCCGTAGTTGTGGGAGCGGTCGACCGGCCGGCTGGCGTACCAGATGCTGATCAGAACGGCGCTGGCGGTGACCAGGTTGGCCAGCGACTCGACGGCATCCGAGAGCAGACCGGCCGACCCGGTCAGGCCGTAGGCGGTGAACTTCAGTGAGATCGTGACGACGGCCGCGGCGACCGCGAGCCACCCCGCCCGGAGGCGGATGGCGTTCTCGTCGCGGCGGTTCCGGGCGTTGTCGGAGCGGGAGAATGGGAGGATCATCGGGAGCACGTTCCAGGTTGGGTGTGGCCGCGCGGCGAGGGACCAGGTGGGCCATCGGCGGCCGATGGATCAGCGTACACCCGGAATATCGCTATAGTCACGATTGAAGCGAAAGAATAGCGGTGGCTACCGTCGAGGCTACGGAAACGCAATCTCGAATGGGCGTTCAGACCGCTTGAAATGTGAACAGACATCTCGGTTTTAACGGAAATCATTGCGGTCGTCTGCGGACCGGCCATAAATGGTCCGGCTGAACGACGTTGGATTCGGCCTTGAGGGCCGAAAGAGACGGGCCGATCGCGGTACCGCGCTCCCCGACATGTTGTTGGAAACCGCTGTCGTTCAGCCGGCACGCTTCGCTGCCCTTCAGGGCCGGTCTACGGCCGGTTCAGCCCTGAATCCACGCGCTCAGGAGACGGCCAGCCAGAGCAGCAGGAGCACCCCGGCGCCGATCCGGTACCAGCCGAACGGCACCATCGTCCGGGTGCTGAGGAAGCGGATGAACCAGCGGACGGCGAACAGGGCCGCGATGAACGAGACGACCAGGCCGATCACGAAGGTCGGGACGTCGGCGCCGGTGATGATGTCGCGCGACGACCAGAGGTCGAGAGCCGAGGCACCGAACAGGATCGGCATCGCGGCGAAGAACGAGAACTCGGCGGCGGCCTTGCGGCTCACGCCGAGGAACATCCCGCCGACGATCGTCGAGGCCGAGCGGGAGAAACCGGGCCAGAGGGCGAAGCACTGGCAGAGCCCGATCAGCAGCGCGACCCGCCAGGTGATGTCGTCCAGCGACTCGTAGCGCGGCGCGGCCAGCGCCCGGCGGCGGCCGTCGGCGAGTTCCTGCTCCGGCATCCGGACCGGCTCCCCGGTCGGGCCGGTCGCGGTCAACGCCGCCTCGGACGGATCGGCCGACGGCAGCAGGCGCTCGACGACCAGCAGAGCGATCCCACCGACGATCCAGCCGAGCGCGACGGTGAACGAGCCGAACAGGTACTCCTTGATCGTGTCGAGGAAGATGAAGCCCAGGATCGCGGCCGGCAGAGCGGAGCAGGCCAGCAGGACGATCCCGTTCAGGCCGCGGAACCCGGCGCCCGCACCGACCCGGGGTACGTGGGCCTGCCGGTTGCCGCCGATGTAGCCGTCCAGGGTGAGGAACGACTGGAATCGCTCCCGGTAGACCACCGCGATCGCCAGGATGGCGCCGAGCTGGATCACCACCTCGAACGTGTCGGCCAGGGGACCGTCCCAGTTCAGCAGATCCCCGGCGACGATGAGGTGGCCGGTCGAGGAGACGGGGATGAACTCCGTGACGCCCTCGACAATGCCGAGAATGATCGCGATCAGCCAGTCGGGCATGCGTTGGCTATCCTTTGAGGGGTGAGTCGAGGCGCGACCGGTCTGTCAGGCGCGGGTCAGCCTACCATCCAACCCGTTGCGATTCGGTGAAGATTCGATGACGAACGGCATGGCCCAGTTTGGCGAAGCAGGAGAGACTCCTGAGCCACGACCGGGCGGGTGGGTATGCATCGTCGCTGATGGGGCCGGTCAGCGTCGAATACGCGTTTACACTTGATGCCTAACGCCATTGCACCGCGTTTTCATGACTGAACGGAAGATCCCTTGTCCACCACGACCCCGTCCCCGGCCAGCAACCCGTCCCCGATACCCGTCAATCGGACCAGCGGCTTCGACCGAAGCCGGGCTGCCTGGTTCCGGGCGGCTCAGCCCGCCCGCTGGCACCTGCCGCCTTCGGGGTTCCGCCGACTCCGGACACTGGTCGGCCGGGCCATCACCCGGCGCTGCCCGTACTGCGGCGGTGGCCGCGTCTACAGGAACCTGGTCGCCCTGAAGGACACCTGCCCGACCTGCGGCATCCCGTTCGAGCGCGAAGAGGGCTATTTCGTCGGCACCTACGCCGTCAACCTCGTCGCGGCGCTCGTCCTCGGGATGGTGACGGTCGTTAGCGTGCTGGCCCTGACCGACCTGTCGGTGCTCCAGATCCAGATCCTCGGGGTCGCCGTCGCCATCGCGCTGCCGATCCTGGGCTACCCGCTGTCGGCCGCGCTCTGGATGGCGCTGGACCTTGTCCTCGACCCGCCCGAGAAGACGGCATGGGAGGAGGTCGACCGGCCCGACCTGGTCCCGACGAAGGGCACGACGGGCGAGACGGCGGCCCGGCTCCAGCGCGACCATCCCGCTCCGGAGCATCCATCACCGGCGGCCTGATCACGATTCGGATCGAACTGGAGACGTGACGACACCGAAGAGGCTGCTCCGATTTGCTCGGAGCCGCCTCTTCGCGTCCGGGCGACGAAGTCGCCGATCGATTCAGCCGGGCGACTACGCACCGAAGTCGCGGGCGGCGTAGTGCTCACCGTGCCGTGGGCAGGAGGTGCCCTCCTGCTGGCCGTGGTGCGGGCCCCAGTTGGTGGCGACCCAGTGCCGGTTGAAGAACCGCATGATGCTGTCGAAGACCGACATGTCGTACTCCTTCGCGCAATCCATTAGGGGCCGTCGGGCGGGTGCCGGTTCGACCGATCCCGCATGCGTTGTGTTAACGCTATGTAAATAGTATAGCTGAGGCGGTGGGCGAATGCAACGCCGACTTCAGTGGTCAAGGATCGATCCGCGCCGGAACATCATCAGAGAGTCCCGAATCGCCGGGCTCATCGCGTCAAATCGGCAGATCAGCTGCCTGTGAGCGGACGGGACGACGTGTTAACGAGGCGGCATTTCCGTTAACAGGAACGTGCCGCGGTCGGTCACGCGAATCTCGGGGATGACACTCAGCGACATGAAGGCGAGCGTCCCGAAGGGGGAGCTCAGGGTGCTTCCCAGCGACCGGGCGGCCTCTTCGAGTGCCTCGTATGCGGTGGCGACCGCTTCGAGCGGCTGGTCCGAGAGCAGCCCGGCGATCGGCAGTGACAGGTGGCCGAGGATCTGCCCGTCGGCGACGACCGCCAGGCCGCCCTGGCTCTCGGCGACCAGGGCGATCGCGCCGAGCAGGTCCGCCTCGCTGACACCGACGGCGACGATGTTGTGGGCGTCGTGGGCGATCGTGCTGGCGAGGGCCCCGCGGCGCAGCCCGAACCCGTGAACGAGCCCGACCCCGACCCGGCCGGTCGCGTGATGGCGTTCGACGGAGACCAGCTTCAGCAGGTCCCGATCCGGGTCGGCCCGGACCCAGCCGTCGACGACCAGTGGCTCGACCACGATCGCGGTCGTCACGATCTGCCCCGGCGTGACCCGGACCGCCAACCGGGCGTCGGCCGGTGTCAGCCGCAGATCGTTGGTCGTGATCGGGGCGACGCGGACGGTCTGGCGCAACTCGGGGGCGGCGTCGGCGGGGGATTCGAGCGGCACGATGAGCTCGTCATCACGGGCGACTACGCGGCCCTCGTAGAGCGTCGCCGCGACCTGGACGGTCGCGAGGTCGCTGAGCAGGACCAGGTTGGCGAGGTAGCCGGGCGCGACGGCGCCGAGGCCGTCCAGCCGCCAATAGTTCGCCGTGTTCCAGGTCGCCATCCGGATCGCGCGGACGGGGTCCAGGCCCGCGCCGATCGCCTGGCGGAGGATGTCGTCCATGTGGCCGCGGTGGAGCAGGGTGTGGCAGTCGCGGTCGTCCGAGGCGAAGCAGCAGCGCGGGTAGGTCGCGTCTGTCACGAGCGGCAGGAGGTCCTGGAGGTTCTGCTCGGTCGACCCCTCGCGGATCATCACCATCAGCCCGGCCCGCAGCTTGTCCTGGGCCTCGTCGAGCGAGGTCGACTCGTGGTCGCTGGTCGGTCCCGCTCCGGCATAGGCCTGCAGCGCGTCGCCACGCAAGCCGGGCGCGTGGCCGTCCCGCCGGAGGTGACGATTGGCGGCGCTGGTGAGCTTCGCCGCGATGTCGGCGTCCCCGGCCAGGAGTCCCGGGAAGTTCATCATCTCGCCCAGGCCGGCGACCTTGGGCCAGGCGAGCGCCTCGGCGACAGCGTCCGGGCCGAGTGTCACGCCGGGGCTCTCGTGCGGCGAGGCCGGGACGCAGCTCGGGACGGTGAAGGCGACCCGCATCGGCAGGGACTGGGCGGCGTCGCGGAGCGCCTGTATCCCGGCCAGCCCGGCGACGTTCGCGATCTCGTGGGGGTCGGTTACGACGGCGCCGGTGCCGCGGGGGACGACCGCCCGCGCGAACTCGGTGACCCAGACCAAGGCGCTCTCGACGTGGACGTGCCCGTCGATGAAGGACGGCGCGACGAGCAGGCCGGTGGCGTCGATGGTCTCGGCACCCTCGTAGCCCACTCCGACGGCCGCGATCCGGCCGTCGGCGATCGCGACATCCCGCCGGAGCAACTCACCGCTGTGGACGTTGACGACGGTCCCGCCCCGGATGACCAGATCGGCGGGGAGTTGGCGCTGGGCAACGGCCAGCCGGCGGCGCCAGGCGGCCAGCGCGAAATCGGCCGCTCCGGATTCGGGGACGACGCTCGACATGCGGACTCCCGGGTGATCGCGCGACCGGCCTACCGGCTGATCTGCTCTTCGACGAATGAGAGGAGCTCTTCCAGTTCCTCGAAGTGCTCGATGACGAACGGCCCGATCGCCTCCGGTTCGGCCCGCGGCAGCACGTAGCGGACCTGGACGGCAGTGCCGGCCTCGACTTCGTCCCAGGACGCCTTCTGGTGGTCGGCCAGGTACCCCCGGGCGACCCGTGGGATCAGCATCCGTGCCAGCCGCTCCAGCGAGCGCCGCCGGTAGGCATTGTCCTCGTCGGCGTACATGCCGGGCGAGGTCGCGGCCATCACGACCTCGTAGTCGCCGTCATCCAGCCGGACATCGACCCGGCCCCGCTCGTCGTCGGACGCGACTGTCCAGCGGTTCTCGTCGTCGAGCGTGATGTAGGCGTAGAGCCCAGCCGCTTCCAGCGAGCGCAGGACGGGGCGCAGCGCCTGGTTGGCGGCCTCGCGCTCGAGGACCGCGTCCTCGCCGCGGAGCGTGTCGATCGCGATGTCGACCGGCTCCTCACGCGGCTCGTCCGGCGGATCTTCAGGAGGGCCGGGCTCAGCCATCGCGGGATCGGCATCGCCCCAGGCATCGGGCAGAGCGCCCTCGACCTTCGTCGGGTCGCCTGGTCGATCGGTCTGGTCCGAACCGGCGGCCGCGTCCTGCTTCCAGAGCGTCACGAAGCCGTCGTCGAACGGCGATACCCGCCGGTCGGGATTGGGGCGGCGGGGACGGTCGTTACTGATGTCATCGGTCATGGTGCGTGCTCCGTGCGGCAGGGTTCAGGTGAATCCGGAGTTCGAGCGTCGGGATGCTCCGGAGAGACGTCGATGGGGTTCCTCGCAGAGCGCGCGCCCAGGAGCGTCGCGGACGCCGGGTGCGCTGTGCCGAAGACGAGGCATGGGGGTCAGGCGCGCACGGGGCGGCTGCCACCGGCCGACCTGAGCGCCGCGTCCGCCGGGAAGCGGGACCGGCGGAAGGGGTTATCGGCCGGATGCCGCGTTCCGGTGATAAGGTCGGCCAGGAGTTGCGCTCCGGCCGGGGAGGCGATCAGCCCCTGGCCGCTGTACCCGGCGTTGATCCAGATCCCGCGCCGGTCCTCGAGCTCGTCGATAATGGGGCCGTTGTCCGGTGTGACGTCGAATTGCCCGGCCGCAAGGTCCCATCCATCAAGAGGGAGTTCCGCGGCGATGGTTCGCCAGAATGGCGAGATGCGCTGGACGCCGTCCGGGTCCCGCAGGATGGCGTCCGGGAAGCTGGGGTCGATCGGCACCGGCGAGAGCGGGGGGCCAGCCGAGAAGTCTCGCGGCCAGGCCAGGATCGCCGCATCCATCTGGGGGCGCCAGTATGCCCCGAAATCCAGATCGACGGTCAGTGGCGCCCCCCGCGGGATCGCCGGATGGCTTCCCACCGTCAGGCGGTGCCGCCGGACGAGGCGGATCGGCAATGCACCGCGGATCAGCGTGGCGACGAACGGTCCGGTCGCCACGACAGCTCGGCCAGTCGAGATGATGCCGCGACTGGTCCGGAGACCCGTCAGGCGACCAGCCTGGACGATGAAGTCGTCGACCGCCGTCTCGAGACAGATCGGGGCTCCGGACGCTCGCGCCATCAGCTCGGTCGCCCGGACCGCACTCGGCCAGCCATCGTGGGGGCGCATCATGGCCGCCGTCACCGTTGGCGCCAGCCACGGGTGGTCCCGGCGAGCGTCGTCGCCGGACAGCACGGAGGCGTTCACCACACCGAGGGCGCGCTGCCGCTCGACCAGCGCGGCGAGACGTACAATCCCGTCCGGCTCCGTCGTCGCGAACATCCCGCCGTGGCGCTCGAAGTCGATGTCGGCGTCGTGGACGGCCAGGCCCGTCCGGGCCGCAAAGTCGTCATAGAAGGCGAGTCCGTCGTTGATCAGCGCCACCTCGGCGCGGCTGGCGTAGTCCGCTCGGACGTTGGCGGACGCATTGGCGGTCGTCAGATTGGCCAGCGAATCGCCGAGTTCGACGATGACCGGGCGGAGCCCGGCCCGCGCGAGGGCGAGCGCCGTCGACGTCCCGACGATGCCGCCCCCGATGACCACGACATCGGCGGTCGACGGCAGCGTCGTCGTCCGCTGGTCCCGCCGCAGGGGCGCGCCGGAATGGGCATCGTTGGTGGTGGCGCGGAGGTCTGCGTCGAACGTCATGGCAATCCCGATCGTACCGGACAGGATGGACGCGACCGACGCGACGCGGATGGGCCGGTGTTGGCGCAGTGTAGCCGACGCCTCGACCGGGAACGTGGGTGAAGTGACCTCCATTTCACCCGGGCAGAGCCGATGGTATTCTGCAAGACATGGCGACCTCTGTGACTCCTGCCCGGACAGTCTCATCGTGTTATGCGGCCCGACGGGTCGGCCGATGATCGACGTCCTCTGGATGGCCCTGCGCCTCGCGCTGGCGGCGGTGCTGCTGGTCTCCGCGCTCGGCAAGCTTCGTGATCCGGACCGGTTCGCGGGCGACATCGGCCGCTACCAGCTCCTGCCCACCGCAGCGGCCGTCCCGGCGGCGTGGTTCCTGATCGCCGCCGAGAGCGCGGCCGTCGGCCTCCTCGTGATCGGTTCCCCGGCCGGGTTCTGGCTGGCCTCGGCGCTGCTCGTGGTGTTCGGCGTCGCCGTGGGCAGCGCCATTGGACGGCGTCTGGCAATCCCCTGTGGCTGTTTCGGCGGCGACGACGTCGTCTCGCCCGTCGCCGTGGTCCGGATCGCGCTGCTCCTCCTCGTCGCGCTGGCCGGAGTCGGAATCGGTCTCACGGAGCCGGATCGGTGGATCGACGGCTGGGACCTGCCGATCGCGGCGACGCTCGCGACGGGCGGTCTGATCCTCGGCCGGCTCGTCCTGCTGATCCCGGACATCCGGACCGCGCTCGGACTGGTCGGGCCGCTACCTGCCACAACGGCCGAACCGACCTCTGGGGAGGCCGCATGACGACCGCCTTCTACGTGTCCTTCCTGGTGCTCTGGGTCGTGACGATCGTGCTGTTCCTGCTCGTCCTCGGGCTGGTCCGGTCGGTCTACGACCTCCGGCGGCAGGTCGGCGTCGCCGTTGGCGAACCCCGCCGGGCGCCGCACTTCCAGGCTCCGACGCTGGACGGACAGGTGATCGATACCCGCGACATCGACGAGACGCCCTACGCCCTGCTCTTCGTGACGCCGGACTGCCCGTCCTGCCGGCAGGCCGTGACCAGCCTCGGCCCGGTCCGGAAACGGGTCGGGAGCAACATCGTCATCCTCTGCAACGGCCGGCCGGAAGATGCGGCGCGGCTGGCCCGGATCGCCGAATCCGATGTCCCGTTCGCGCTCGACGAGGGCGGTGCGGTCGGCAAGGCGTTCGGGATCACGTCGTCGCCGATGACGGTCATCGTCGACGAGGAGGGGCAGATCCGCAGTTTCGGTGGGCTGATGACCAGCGAACTGTCGGAGCCCGAGCCGGAGCTCGTCGTCGCGGCCGGAGTCGATTCCGCGAGGGGCGATGCCTCCGGAGCGACTGGGGGGCGCCCATGACGGCTCAGGGGGCGCCGGGCGCGGCCGAAGCGGACGAGGTCCACCGGAGGATCAGGCTGGTCGCCATACTGGTCGCCACGCTCGCTCTGGCCGCGGCGCTGGCGGCGCTGTTCGTCGCGCCCGGCTTCACCCTGCTCGGCGTCAGCATCGCGCTGGGCTCGACGCAACTCGCCGGCTACTGAGGACAGTCGCTCATCGGAGCGCTGGGGCCACCCGTGAAGGTGGACGGATTACGCCGAATATGGCTGCGGAGCGTCATCGCCTACACGGTCGCCGGTCTGCTGGCGAGCGGTCTGGTCGGTCTCACCGCCGGCTGGCTGGGGTCGCTGATCCCGGCTGGCACCGCGATGGGCTGGGCGCTCGCCGCTGCCGCCGTGGTCGGTATGCTCGTCGCTCTGCGCGAGGCGGTCGGTCGATCCTGGCCGGTCCCGCAGGCGCGGCGGCAGACGCCGGAGAACCTTCGGGTTCGATACTCCGCGCCCGTCGCGGCGGGGCTCTGGGGCTTCGACCTGGGGCTGGTCTTCTCGACGTGGCTGACCTTCGCCGGCCCGTGGTTCGTGCTCGCCGTCGCCGTCGCGCTCGGCAGCCCATGGGTGGGGGCGGCGCTCTTCGCCGCGCACTGGCTGGCCCGGGCCGCCTGGCTGTGGCTGGCGCCCTATCTCCTCACCAGCGCCCGGATCGGCCCCACCTTCTCCCGGCAGGTCGTCCGGATGGTCGGCCTCTTTCGCACCGTTCAGGTTCTCGCGACGGCGATTGGGGTCGCCGCGGTGCTCCGGCTGATGATAGGTTAGGCGGAGAAGATTCCAGTTGCACGACGAACGGGGCGATCGTCATGACACTTGATCGGATCGGGATGGCGCTCGCGGCCCGGCTCAACCGGCGCCAGACACTTGTCGGACTCGGCGGAACCGTGTTGGCGTTCGCGGCAGGCGCCGTTCGTGCCTCCGCCAACCCGCTGCCGGAGACCGGCTTCGGTTACTACTGCTGCAACCTCTGCCGTCCCCACTCCGAGACCTGCCAGGCCGAATGCACCGGTTACCTCTACTGGTGGCGCTGCCCCTACATGCGCTGGACGTTCCTCTGCACGGAGTGCTTCAGCGGCGACAACGGCAGTTGCTGGGGTTGCGACCAGGCCATCTGCTCCTACTACGAGCAGGAGTCCTAGCGACCGACCGTGAGGAGCCGGGTAATGACGATCGGCCAGCGCACACACACCGGCAACTCGGCCGTCGGGCGGCAGACCGGTCTGACGTTCGAGACGTTCGGGAACCCGGCGATCCCGCACCGGACCGATACCGGCGCCGGGACGCTCCGGATCGTCTCCTCCTGGCCCTTCGGCGGGGACGACGGGCAGAGCTACCGCGATCACGCAATCGCGATCAGGCTGGCGCTCGACCTCGCCGGCTCCGCCGCTGGCGGCTTCAAACTGGAGTACGAGGCACTCGACAACAGCACCGAAGCCTATTCGAATGTCTGGGATGCGACGACCGAGATCGGGAACGGCAACCGGGCGCTTGAGGACCCGGCGACCGTCGCCTTCATCGGCGGCATCCACGCCGGCGCCCTGCAGCAGAGCATCCCGATCCTGAGCCGGGCGGAGCCGCCGCTGCTCGTCGTCTCGCCGGCCGCGACCTGGCCGGGCCTCACCCGCCGGGTCGACGGGATCACCGAGGATGGCGAACCCGGCCGCTACTATCCGACCGGTTCGCGAAACCTCGTCCGCTTCGGCCCGACCGACGACCGGCTGGCTGTCTTCGCCGCCCGCTGGGCCCTGGAAACCGCCGGCCGTCGCGCGGCGGCCGTCTTCCATGACAACTGTCGCTACGGTCGCTGCGTCGCCCTCGCCTTCGCGGCGGCGTTCACCGCCCTCGGCGGGGCCGTCACCGAGACGACCCCGCTGCCCGCCGACCCGATCAACTTCGTCCGGCACGTCGCGTCCGTCGACGGGGCGGGGGCCGACTGCGTCTTCATCGGCGCGATCGCCACCCCGAAGATCGGCCAGTTCGCCGGCGAACTTCGTGCTGTGGCGTCGCCAGACGCGCTGACGATTCTCGGCGGCGACGGCCTGACGAGTGACGTCCTGCTGGATACGCTCGCACCCGGCCAGGCCGACGGGCTGACCGTGGTCGGATCACCGCTCCCGGCGGAGCTTATAGGCGTCGGGGCGATCTGGTCCGCGACGATGCGTTACCGGATCGATCAGTCCCGCGACCCGGACCCGTTCGCCGTCTATGCGTTCGAGGCCGCCATCGCCATCATCCAGGCGATCGACGCCGTCGAATCGGCAGATCGCGTCGCGATCATCGACGCCATCCGGGGAACGAGTGGGTTTCGCGGCCTGTCCGGGACGTTCTCCATCGATGCTGACGGCGACCGCGAATCGGCCCCGTTCCGGATCTCGCAGGTCCAGGACGGGCGGTTCACCACGATCGGGACCGGAGGGGAGTAATTGCCGCATCCCCGGCAGCGATCGGTCGGTACCCGCCGATTCGGGATTTTTCGCCGGCGGCTTCCGGTAAACCCTTGCCGATCCCAAGCCTGAAAGCGCCGGGAACGGCAATCGCGACCCGGCAGATGGTATTCTCCGCACGTCTTCATTGAGCTATACGGACACTAGTCGCGCCCGATGATCCGCGACCGGCAGCCCGGTCCTCTCGATGCGTCGGGACGGTCAGGGTGCCTGCGGCATCGTTGGGTGCCGAATCATGTTGAGATGAGCGGGAGAAACCCACCATGACCCTGAGCTACGCCGAGGCGGAACTGCCGAAGCCGATCGAGGTGCCGGACCGGATCAGCCGGTTGAACGCCCTCGCCTACAACCTCTGGTGGAGCTGGAACCAGCCCGCCCATGATCTCTTCCAAAGCCTGAGCCCGGCCGTCTGGCACGCCTCCGGGCGAAACCCGATCCGGTTCCTCCGCCGGCTCGAACTGGACACGCTGCGGCAGTTCGCCGGAGACCCGGCCTTCCTGTCCGCCTACGATGCGGTGATCGAGGACTTCGACCAGGCGATCACCGGCCACGATACCTGGATCAGCAAGTACGCCCCGCAACTCACCGGCAAGACGCTGGCCTACTTCTCTGCCGAGTTCGGGCTCCACCCGACCCTGCCGATCTACTCGGGCGGCCTCGGTGTCCTCTCGGGCGACCACATGAAGGAAGCCAGCGACATCGGGCTACCGACCGTGGCCGTCTCGTTGCTCTACCGTCAGGGCTACCTGCGCCAGCGGCTGGACGCCTCGGGATGGCAGCAGGACGTCACCGCGCCGTTCGGCCCGGGCGACGAGCCGACGACGCTCGTCCTTGGATCCGATGGCCGGCCGGTCGAGGTCGAGATCGACTTCGAGGGCGGCGGCGGCTCGATCCGCGTCCAGGTCTGGCGGGTGCTGGTCGGACGCGTCCAGCTCTACCTGCTCGATTCCGACCTCGAGGGCAACCCCGAGTGGACGCGGACGATCTCCTCCCGGCTCTATGGCGGCGACCGTGAACACCGGCTCCGGCAGGAGATCATCCTCGGGATCGCCGGCGTCCGGATGCTGCGGGCGCTCGGCATCGCGCCGGACTACTGGCACGCCAACGAGGGCCACGCCGCCCTCGCCATGGTCGAGCGGACCCGCGAGCTCGTCAGCCAGGGACTGACGTTCGAGGACGCGGCCCATCACGTCCGGAAGGTGACGGTCTTCACCAGCCACACCCCGGTCCCGGCCGGCCACGACATCTTCTCCCGTGAGCTCATCGACCGGTACTTCAACGGCTTCTGGCCACAGCTCAGTCTGAACCGGGAGGATTTCTGGGCGCTCGGGCAGCACGGCCACGAGGACGGCTTCAACTTCACCGCCCTCTCGATGCGCCTGTCCGGCCACCGCAACGGCGTCAGCCGCAAGCACGGCGAAGTCACCCGCGAGATGTGGCATGACATCTGGCCGGGCCTGACGGCCGAGGAGGCGCCGATCTCCTCGATCACCAACGGTGTCCACCTCCCGACCTGGGTCTCACCCCGCACGCAGCGGCTGCTCGACGACCATCTCCACCCGAACTGGCGCAAGCGGACCGAGGAGGCGCTGACCTGGGAGCCGGTCAGCCGGATCCCGCACGACGAGTTCTGGCGATCGCACCTCGGGTCCAAGCAGGACCTGATCGACCTGCTCGACCGCCGGATGCGGGCTCGCTGGCTGGGCGGCAACTTCGAGCCCAACCAGGTCGTCGCCTCGGCGCCGTTCCTCGAGCGCGACGCCCTGACGATCGGGTTCGCCCGGCGGATGGCGACCTACAAGCGAGCGACGCTAATCTTCCGTGACCCGGACCGCCTCGCTCGGATCCTGACGAACCTCGAGCGCCCGGTCCAGATCGTCTTCGCCGGCAAGGCCCACCCGGCCGATGACGGCGGCAAGCGCCTGATCCAGGAGATCTTTCACCACGCCCAGAACCCGAAGTTCGGCGGCCGGATCGCCTTTGCCGAGGACTATGACATGCGGCTGACGACCCGGCTCGTGGCCGGTGTCGACATCTGGCTGAACAACCCGATCTTCCCGCTCGAAGCCAGCGGGACTTCCGGGATGAAGGCGTCGGCCAATGGGGTGCCGAACGTCAGCATCCTCGACGGCTGGTGGATCGAGGGTTACCACGAGGCGCCGCGCAACGGCTGGGGGATCGACCCGGCGGACGCCCACGGGGATGAGCAGGACGCGATCGAGGCCGAGGCGATCTACCGGACGCTGGAAGAGCAGGTCGTCCCGCTCTACTACCGGCGCGGCGCCGACGGCATCCCGCACGGCTGGGTCGAGGTCTGCCTCAACGCGATTCAGACGATCTCACCGGAGTTCGGCATGCGCCGGATGCTTCGGGACTACGTCCGCGAGCTGTACCTCCCGGCCAGCGCCCACCGCGTGACGGACCCGGTCGAGGCGACGTTGATCGCCGGCCCGGCCGACTAGCCCTCCCGACCCGTAGGGTGCGTTAAATGATCCGCATCACCGTCACGGCGCACGCATGAACGGGTGCGCCGCGGCGCGTCGTGTAGCGTCGCTGTGCTATGGTCCAGTACCGACGACGATTCTATTCGTGACGGGTGTCATGGGAGCCATGTGAGCGAGCGGACTTCGCCATTGACGTTGCTGGCTGGACAGACCGTGCTGGTGACCGGTGCCGCTGGCCAGGTCGGGACGGAGTTGATGGCTGTCCTGCGTCGGGGCGGCGCCCAGGCGATCGGGACTGGGTCCCGGCCGTCGGCAGCGGTCCCCACGGGTGTGGACATCACCGACGCGGCCGCCCTCGGCCGAATCGTCCGCGATGTCCGTCCCGAGGTCGTCATCCATTGCGCCGCCTGGACGGACGTGGACGGCTGCGAGCGCGACCCGGAGCGGGCCGAGCTGGTCAACGGCACCGGCGCCGCGAACGTGGCAACGGCCGCCGCCGACGTTGGCGCGTATTGTCTCGCGGTGAGTACCGACTTCGTTTTCGCCGGTAATGGCGGAGCGCCATACCGCGAAGGCGCCGGACCTGACCCGATCTCCCACTACGGCAGCTCCAAGCTCAGCGGCGAGCGAGCGGTCACGGCGACGAGCCCGGGTTTCGGCGTGGCCCGGACGGCCTGGGTCTGGGGGGGGGCCGGCAAGCACTTCCCGCGAACCGTTCTGACCATGCTGCGGGACCGCGGCGGGATGACCGTCGTGACCGACGAGCGCGGCAACCCGACCCACGCCCACGACCTCGCGGTCGCGCTCGCCGAACTGGTGGCGCTGCGGGCCGCGGGCGTCTTTCACCTGACGAATGAACAGCCGACCAGTCGGTTCGAATTTGCCCGGGCGATCGCGGGGGTCGGCGGGTTCGATCCGGGGCTCGTCCAGCCGGTGACCAGCGCCGAGTTCCTCGCGAAGTACCCGCTCCCGGCCCGACGACCCGGCGACTCGGCGCTCGCCAATGTCCGGGCGGCCGCGCTCGGCGTCCGGCTCCGTCGGTGGCCGGAGACCGTCGTGGCGTTCGTCCCCGGCCTGGCGACGGAAATGGGGATCGGCGCAGTCGATTCGGACGTGGAGGACGCGACACAATGACTGGTCCTGACATCGTTCCCCGCATCCTCGTCACGGGTGGGGCCGGCTTCATCGGTTCTGCACTCGTCCGGTTCCTGATCCGGGAGACCAGCGCCTCGGTCCTCAACGTCGATGCACTGACCTACGCCGGCGATCTCGATACGGTCGCCGAAATCAGATCGAATGCCGACGTTGCCTGGCGCTACGCCTTTCTCCAGGCGGACATCACCGACATGGCCGCGATCGGGCGGGCGTTCGCCGACTTCCAGCCGACCGCCGTCATGCACCTCGCCGCGGAGAGCCACGTCGACCGCTCGATCGACGGGCCGGCCGCCTTTCTCAAGACGAACGTCGTCGGCACCTTCACGATGCTGGAGTCGGCGCTGAGCTACTGGCGGGAACTGCCCGATGACGAAGCGGACGCGTTCCGGTTCCTGCACGTCTCGACCGATGAGGTCTTCGGCGAGCTGGGACCGACCGGCCACTTCGATGAGGAGACGCCGTACCGGCCGCGCTCGCCGTACTCGGCGACGAAGGCCGGCTCGGATCACCTCGTCCGGGCCTGGTTCCACACTTACGGTCTGCCCACCCTGATCACGAACTGCTCGAACAACTACGGTCCGTTCCAGAACACCGAGAAGCTGATACCGACCATCATTCGCTCCGCCATCTTCGGCCAACCGATCCCGGTCTACGGCGATGGGCAGGCGATCCGGGACTACCTGTTCGTAGACGATCACGTCCGCGCGCTCTGGCGCTGCGTCCGTTCCGGTGTACCGGGCGAGACCTACGTCGTCGGCGGACATAACGAGCGGACGACGGTCGAGACCGTTCGGGCGGTCTGTGCCCTGCTGGACGAGTTCGCGCCGGACCCGACGATCGGTGACCGCTCACGTCTCATCCAGTTCGTCGCCGACCGGCCCGGCCACGACCGGCGCTACGCGATCGACGCGGGCCGCATCGAACGGGAGCTCGGCTGGCGACCGGGCGAGACGTTCGAGACCGGACTTCGCCGGACGGTCCGCTGGTATCTCGACCATCCCGAGTGGTGGGGGGATGCGGCGACCCCACGCCTGGGTCTCGAACGGACCGCCGAACTCGCCGCGGCATCCGCTGGCGGACAGACAGGAGGCTCACGGTGAAGGGCATCATCCTCGCGGGCGGTTCCGGCACCCGGCTCCACCCGCTCACGATCTCGATCAGCAAACAGCTCCTGCCCGTCTACGACAAGCCGATGATCTACTACCCGCTCAGCACGCTGATGCTGGCCGGGATCCGTGACATCCTGTTGATCTCGACGCCGACCGACCTCGGCCGCTTCCGCGACCTCCTCGGCGACGGCTCCCAGTGGGGCCTCAACCTGAGCTACGCCGAGCAGGCCGTCCCGAACGGGCTCGCCCAGGCGTTCGTCATCGGACGGGACTTCGTCGGCGACGACCCGGTCGCCCTGGTCCTCGGCGACAACATCTTCTACGGCCACGGCCTGGTCGAGACGCTCCAGGCGGGTATCTCGGGCATCCGCGACCACGGCGGCGCCAGGGTCTTCGGCTACTACGTCCGCGACCCGGAGCGGTACGGTGTCGTCGAGTTCGACGAGCGGGGCCGGGCTATTGGCATCGAGGAGAAGCCGGCCCGCCCCAAGACGCAGTATGCCGTGACTGGCCTCTACCTCTATGACAACCAGGTGCTCGATATCGCCCGGTCGCTCCAGCCATCGGCGCGGGGGGAATACGAGATCACCGACGTGAACCTGGCCTACCTGCGTCGCGATGCTCTTCATGTCGAGGTGCTGGGCCGTGGGATCGCCTGGCTGGACACCGGCACCCACGAAGCCCTTCAGCAGGCCAGCACCTTCATTCAAATCCTTGAGCAGCGCCAGGGACTCAAGGTGTCCTGCCCGGAGGAGATCGCCTGGCGAATGGGCTACATCAGCGCCGAGGACGTCGAGCGCTGCGCGGCGTCGCTGAAGAACGACTACGGGACCTATCTGCGAACGATCGTCCGGGATGACACGCTGGCGTCGCAGACATCGCTCTCGGACCCGGTGGTGGCGGGCCTCAACGCCGCCGGGATCTACGGCGGCAACGGCAACGGTGTCGGCGGTCGATAGTCATCGGGGTCAGCGACGGAGCAGCGGATGAACGTGATCGAGACGGCACTTCCCGGGGTGATGATCATCGAGCCGACGGTCCGAGGGGATGAGCGGGGTTACTTCCTCGAGACCTGGAACCGGGCCGCCTACGCGGCCGCCGGTCTGGACCTCGACTTCGTTCAGGACAACCTGTCGTCGTCGCGGCGCGGCGTCCTGCGGGGGCTGCATTATCAGTTGCCGAACGGGCAGGGCAAGCTCGTCTCCTGCGTCTTTGGCGAGGTGTTCGACGTCGCAGTCGACATCCGGCGCGGGTCGCCGACGTTCGGTCAGTGGGTCGGCGTGAGGCTGACGCCGGAGAACGCCCGCCGCCTCTACGTCCCGCCCGACTTCGCCCACGGCTTCCAGGTCGTCAGCGAGCAGGCACTGTTCACGTACAAGTGCACCGACATCTACAACAAGGCCGCCGAGGGGAGCGTCCGCTGGGACGACCCGACGATCGGGATCGACTGGCCCGTGGCCGACCCGAACCTGTCCGACAAGGACCAGGTCGCCCCGCTCCTCGCCGACGTCCCGGTCACTCGGTTACCCGAGTATCGGGGCTTGTGACGATCACCCGACCAGCGATCGTCGGAGAGCCTCCAGGCGAGACTGGCCCCGCCAACCGGAACGAACCGGACGTGAGCCGACCTCTTCCCCAGCCCCTCCTCATCTCGTCCGGTCGGCTGATCCGGCGATGCCGGACCCGCCCGACCGAACGGATGGAGAGGGGAGCCGGACCCGAGCGCGATACCCGAAGGCGGTCGTTCGTCGTAGGGGCGAATCTCGCGCTGCGCTGGCGAGCCCGGCCGCCGCAGCGGCCATCGCCTCGCAGGGCGATAGTGTTCGGGAATTGTGTGTCCGAATCGAAGCACCATCGTCGAATCCCAGATTGCGCCTGCGAGCGCCGGTCACTGCAAGCGGATGACCCTACGTCAACGGCCACTGGGACGCCTGTTCAGAATCAGCGTAGGGAGCGATTGGTGAACGGCCAGTCTTCCTACTCCTTCTGGCCGCTCCAGCCCGTCGCGAAGTACCGCAGGACCGCCGTGACCATCACCTCGACGCCGATACCGAGGGCTGCTTCGTCGATGTCGAACCGTGGGTGGTGATGGCCCCAGACCAGACCGCGTTCCTCGTTCCGGGAGCCGACGTGGAAGAAGGCACCCGGCACCTGGTTGAGGAAGTAGCTCATGTCCTCGCCGCCCATCGTCGGCACCTTGACCAGCAGGTTCTCAGCGCCGACGACATCGGTCGCCGCGGCGTCGACGATCTCGACCATCTCCGCCGCGCTCGATGTCGCCGGGTAGCCGAAGACGTAGTCCAGCGCGACGGTGGCCCCCATCGCGGTGGCGATGCCGCTCGCGAGTTCCCGGATGCGGTCGGCAAGCCGCTGGCGCTCGTCGGCCGAGAACGAGCGAACCGTGCCGCGCAGCGTCGCCGTATCGGGGATCACGTTGGGAGCGGAGCCGGCCAGGAATGCCCCGACCGTCACCACGGCCGGCGTGAGCGGGTCGCGCTCACGGGAGACGATCGTCTGGAGGGCGGTGACGATCTGGGCCCCAACGACGATCGGGTCGACCGTCGTGTGCGGCTTGGCGCCGTGGCCACCCTTGCCCTGGATCGTCAGGAAGAACATGTCGGCCGCCGCCATCGTCGGGCCGGCCGCCGCGGCGATCGTACCGAGCGGCTGCTCCTGCGCGAGGTGGAGCCCGAGGGCGGCGTCGATGTGTGGGTCCTCCAGCACGCCGGCGTCGATCATCGGCCGGGCGCCGCCGGGCGGCATCTCCTCCGACGGCTGGAAGACGAGCTTGACCGTTCCAGCGAACTCGGCCCGGCGCTCCAGCAGCAGACGGGCGGTCGCCAGCAGCATGGCGGTGTGGCCGTCGTGCCCGCAGGCATGCATGACGCCCGGCGTCTGGCTGCGGTACTCGACGTCGTTCTCCTCGTCGATGGGTAACGCGTCCATGTCCGCCCGAACGAGCAGCACGCGGTCGCCGTTCGGCCCGCTGCCAGTTCCTCGAATGAGACCCGTGACGCCGGTGTTGGCGACACCGGTCCGAATGTCCTCGACGCCGAGCTGCTCGAGCCGGGCGGCGACGAACTTCGCGGTCTCAAACTCCTGCATCCCGAGCTCTGGGTGCTCGTGGAGGTGGCGCCGGTCGGCGACCAGGCCGGGCAGGATCTCGTCGATCGCATCGCGCAGGGACGGAGAGGCAGCGACCATGGGTGAGCTCCTTGGGGATCTCGATGAGTCGGCGAGCGGAAATCGGTTTTCGGTCCCGCGTTACCGGCTGACCTTACCAAAGCCGACCGACTTCCGTGACCGGGCGGCGACGGTGACGTCCCGAAAAATCGTCCTGCCGGGCTCGTAACAGGGTCCGGCAGGAGTACGTTTCAACATTGGGAACTGGATCGTCAATTCTTGACGGCGAGCACGACGTTGTGGGCGCAGAGCCGGTTCAGGCCCGGAACGTTCTCGACGACGCCCTCGGCGAGACGTCCGAGCGGCATCAGCGGCTTTGGCAGGAAGTCGGGGATGAAGCCGAGCGGCTTGCTCATCGCGATCCGGGCGCCGCCGTCCGTGAGGCCGTCGAGGACTTCCTTCTCCGGGATCAGGCGCTCCGCCCCGGTGTCCTGGGGGACGCGTCTCATCAGGATCGGCCAATAGGGGTTTCGCGGGTTGTGGTCCCAGATCAGGATCCGGCCGCCCGGCTTCGTCACCCGGACCATCTCCATGAGCGTCTTGTGGACGGCGTCCTTGTCGGCGACGTGGTGCATCACGGCGATACAGTACGTCAGGGTGAAGGTGTCGTCCGGGAACGGGATCTCGGTGCTGGACGCGGCGACGCCGGGAATACCGGGGCGAACCCGCTTCATCACGTCCAGCATGCCCTGCGAGTAATCCAGGCCGGTGACCTCATAACCCGCCTCGCGGACCCGCTCGGTGAACTTGCCCGTCCCGCAGCCCACGTCGAGCGTCGGGCCGGGCGTCGTGTGGGCCTGGATGAAGGCGACCCGCTTGGCGAGATAGTGTTCATGGACGTGCAGGGGAATGGTCTCGTCGTAGGCGTCCGCGACCAGATCGAAGTTCGTCTGCTCGGCGAACGGGTCGCGATAGGTCGATGCATCGGTGCTGACGGCCTGGCTCACGAGCGATCTCCCTTGCCCACGACACTGGGGGTTGGCGCGGCGGCCGTCGTCGCGGCCTCACGGACACGAGGTGGCGCGGCCGGCGTGTTCTCGGCCGCGACGCGGTAGGTGGGCTTGTGAACCGGACCGTCCGGCATCGGACGGTGGATATCCGGTTTCCGGGAGCGTCCGATGGTGGCGAACCGGAACTTCAGGATGAACGAGGTCATCTCCAGCCCGAGCCGGATCGCCTTGCCCATGTCGCCCGTCACCGCGCTGACCCCGACCCTGGGCAGGTAGTTGATCGGCACCTCGACGACGCGGGCGCCGGAATTGATCGTCAGGAGCATCAGTTCCGGGCCGAAGTGACTGCCGCCGACGCTGAACCCGCCGCGGATGGACTCGAGTGTCTCGCGAGTGATGAGGCGGTAGGTGCAGCCGACATCGCTGAGGTGGCTGGTATTGAACAGGACCTCGACGATCTTGGCGACGCCCCAGTTGCCCCACTTTAGCGCGAAACCCATGTTGGCGCCGCGCCAGATCAGCTCGCGGGTCGTGCGGGTGCCGAAGACGGCGTCGCAGTCGTCGCTGTAGACGAGGAGCTTGACGACGTCCCGCGGCAGGAATGTTCCGTCGGGTTCGACGAGGACCATCAGGTCACCGGTCGCCTCTTCCAGGCCGCGCCGGGTCGCCCAGCCGTAGCCCTGGCGCGTCTCGAGGACCTGTCGGGCGGAGGTCTGCGCCACTTCCTCCCAGGTCCCCGGTTCCGCGTTGTTGTTGATGACCAGGATCTCATCGACGACGCCGGTCGCCTCGAACCCCTCGATCACGGCCTTGATCGAGTTCTTCTCCTGATAGGTCATCAGGATTACGGAGACTTGCTTGCCGTTCCACATCGTGAAGCTGCTCCTGCTCCGCCGCACGCCGTTCCGATCTTCCCCAGGTGGCGGTCCTGTCAGGCGGACCAATGGTACACGGATCACCCGTGATTGGCGCGTGAACGTGCGGGCGGCGGAACGATCCGCCGGGGGGATCGTTCCGCCTGCCACAGGGGCTCGCGATCATTGGGCCGGGTGGGCGTAGATCGGCGGTGGCGGGATGTCTGGTGGGATCGGGCCGGCCGGCGGTTGCCCGGCCGGGATGAACTGGCGCTGCATGAGGTAGAGGTAGACGGGGTCCGACATCAGCCAAGACGAGTACTCGCGCTGGTCTATCTGGACGTAGGTCCCGTCTCCAGGCGCGTTGGGTGAGCCGGAGATGACGTAGGTCGAGTCCGTCGCGGTCGCGAAGAGATTGCTCCACCACGGGCCACCGACGGTCTGCTGTGGGATCTTGTAGCCGTTGCCGTACTCGTACAGGAAGTAGCCGTCCCAGGACGAGCCGCCGTTGAGCTTCGTCAGCGGCACGCCGAGGTCGTAGTTGACATAGCGGGCATAGTCCCAGGTCGCCTTCTGGAAGACGAGGAAGTCGCGGGTCCCAACGACGGAGAAGGCCGCGACCAGCGCCAGGGCCAGCCAGCCGATCGGAAGGGCCAGCCGGATGTCCTTGAGTGCCCAGAGCAGCAGGGCGATCGCGAACGGCAGCAGCGGCAGCAGGTAGCGGTCGACCGAGATGATCCAGTTGGCGAAGTGGAACGAGGGCGGCATCACCCCGGCGACCTGTCCGAGGCCGACGATCAGGACCATGGCGGCGATTCCGCGCTGGGGCGTCGCCGGGCTGCCGATCCGGCCGATGGTCGCGATCCCGAACAGGATCGCCGAGCCGACGCACAGCCAGGTCAGCCAGAGCCGAACATCCATCATCGAGGCCGCGTCGAGCAGCTCTCGTCGTCCACCGAACAGGTCGTTCGGGCCCAGCCCGCTCGTCCCGACGAACTGCGAGAGGTAGGGCATCAGGTAGTTGTCGCCGACGGTCACGATGGCGCCGAAGACGACGATGACCAGCCAGCCGGCGATCGCGGCGAGCCGGAGGGCGGAGACCCGTGGGCTGAGCCGCTCTCCCCGGAGGAGGATCCGTCGCCGGAGGAGGTCGACGAGGCCGGCGACCGAGGCGAGGGCGATTGGCAGGACGAACAGCCCGACGATCACGGTCTCGAAATAGGTCATCCGCCGGAGCAGCAGCCACGTCCCGCCGGCGCCGAGGTCGAAGATCTGCGTGACGAACGCGTCCTGCTGGTCGGGGACACCGTGGATGAAGATCACCCAGAGGTAGTAGAGGACCAGCATGACGGCCGGAATCGCGACGATTTCGAGGAACCGGACGAGGCTGCGCCGGTCGAACCGGAGTTGCCTGGTCAGGACCAGCCAGGCGACGACGCCGAACGGGATCAGCGCGCCCTGCTGGCGGACCAGGAAGGCGCAGCCGGCGAAGAACGCTCCCCAGAGGATCAGCTTTCGGCTGGGCTGGTCGCTCCGGAGCCCGGCGGCGAAGAAGGCGAGCGAGATCACCATCGTGGCCAGGTAGTGCGGGTCGGTCATGAACGAGAACGCGAGCACGAAGCTGAGCGGGTTGAACAGATAGGCGGCCGCGCCGAGGGCGCTGCGACCATAGGTGACGCCGAGCGTCCGGAGCAGCGAGTAGAACGCGATTCCACTCAACCCGTACAGGACGACCGTCGAGAATCGCTGGGCGCCGAAGCTGTCGCCGAAGACGAGACCGAACAGCCCGGCCCAGAGGACCTGGAAGATCAGGGTCGTGACCGAGAGGTCGAGGATCTCCAGGCGGCCCTGCTCCAGGAGGTACTCCACCGATAGCGAATAGACCCAGTCGTCGCCGACAGGGGCGGCGGTAAAGATCGGGATGATCGTCCAGGAGGCGACGAATGCGAGCACGACCATTACGATCGGCCAGTGTCGCTCCAGGGCCCCGATGACTCCGGTCGTCGCGCGGTGTCGGGCCGGTACGAACGCGTCCGTAGGATGATGGGCGCCGTTGAGCCGCGGCGGCGGCAACGCCGCCCCGTCGGTGACCAGAAGATGCTGACCGGGGCGCTGTTCGGGCTGATTCCGGGGCCAGCTGGGCCGCGATGGGCGGGCGCCGCGGCGGGTCTGTCCGGGCCGACGGTGGATGCTCATGGCGGTAGCCTCTGGGGATGCCGGGCGCGAGCCGGGAACGGGAGCCATTCGTCTCGTGTCGTTCGGTGGACGTCCGACCCCGTTGGGTTCGACGACGGGGCGTCGTGATGAACAGCCCCGACTCGGCTCAGGCACGGCTGAGTACCATGGACCAAGGTGAGCCGCCTCATGGACTGTCTTCGGACGCATGATACCCGCAGACCGGGTCGTGGCCTAGCAGCGGACGCCCGGTAGCGGCGCCACGTTATGCCGTCCGTCCTCGGGTCCCACGCGGGTCGTATTCAAACAAAGAACGAAGGACGGGGATGAGATGGCAACCGGCACTGTGACACGGCTCCTGGTCGCCAACCGCGGGGAGATCGCCATCCGCGTGATGCGGGCCGCCCGCGATCTCGGGATCGCGACGGTCGCCGTCTATGGGCCAGGGGAGGAGCACTACCGCCACGTCCGGATGGCGACCGATGCCTGGCGCCTGCCGGCGGTCCGCGAGGGTGGACCGGTCGTCCCGTATCTGGACATTGAGGCGATCGTCGACATCGCCCTGAAGAGTGACGCCGACGCGGTCCACCCCGGTTATGGTTTCCTCGCCGAGAACGCCGCCTTTGCCGAGTCCTGCGCCGCCGCCGGTCTGACCTTCGTCGGACCGCCAGCCGCCGCCATCGCCGCGATGGGCGACAAGGTCGCCGCCCGCCGGATCGCCGTCCGGGCCGGCGTCCCGATCGTCGCCGGGACGGATGGACCGGTCGGCTCGGTCGAGGAGGCGCGGGTGTGGGCTGATGCCAATGGCTACCCGGTCGCGGTCAAAGCATCCGGCGGTGGCGGCGGGCGTGGCTTCCGGGTCGCGATGCGTCCGGATGAGATCGAAGAGGCGTGGCGGGGGAGCTCGGCCGAGGCGGCCCGCTTCTTCAGCAACCCGGCGGTCTACCTGGAGCGCTACGTCGCGCGGCCCCGGCACGTCGAGATCCAGGTCTTCGCCGATCAGCATGGCAACGTCGTCAGCCTCGGTGAGCGGGACTGCTCCGTCCAGCGGCGTCATCAGAAACTGATCGAGGAGTCGCCGTCGCCCGCGGTCACGCCGGGGATCCGGGCGGCGATGGGTGCCGCGGCCGTCTCGCTGGCGCGGCAGGCCGGCTACGTCGGCGCCGGGACGGTCGAGTTCCTGCTGGACGACGCGGGGCAGTTCTCGTTCCTGGAGATGAACACCCGGATCCAGGTGGAGCATCCGGTCACCGAGCTGGTCACCGGGATCGACCTCGTCCGGGAGCAGTTGCTGGTCGCGGCCGGGCAGCCGCTCTCATTCGGAGCCGACGACGTCGCGCTGCGCGGCCACGCCATCGAGTGCCGGATCAATGCCGAGGACCCTGGCCGCGACTTCGCTCCGTCCCCGGGCATCATCGGGCGGTACGCCGAACCGGGCGGGTTCGGCGTCCGGGTCGATTCGTCCGCCGAGGCTGGCATGGACATTCTGCCGGACTACGACTCGATGGTGGCGAAGCTGATCGTCTGGGGGCGGGATCGCACTGAGGCGGTCGACCGGATGGCCGGTGCACTGGCCGAATTCACTGTCGAGGGTGTCACGACGACGATCCCGCTGCAGCGCCGGATCATGGCCGAGACCGACTTCCGGTCGGGCGACGCGACGACCGCCTATCTGCCCGAGCACCCCGAAGTGTTGCGCGAGTCCGGCGCGGAGCCGACCGTGATGGGTGATGTCACGGACGAGATTCCGGTCGAGACCGTGCTGGTCGAGGTCGACGGTCGGCGGCTGACGGTCGCGGTGCGGGGTCTGGGCAACGGGGCCTCGCCGGCAAACCGTCAGAGCCGGGTCACCGGCCGCTCCACGTCAAGGCATTCGGCTCGGCCCGCGGGTGAGCAGCCGGTCCGGCCAGAACTGCTCAGCTCGATCCAGGGGACGGTGATGCGGGTCGCCGTCTCGGTCGGGCAGGTCGTCGCGGCGGGGGAGGTCGCGGTGGTCGTCTCGGCGATGAAGATGGAGAACGAGGTCGGCATCGTGACCGGGGGACGGGTCGACTCCATCCACGTCGCGGTCGGCGACGCGGTCAAGGTCGGGACGGCGCTACTCTCCGTGACGCCCGACGCCTGACGGGGACCGTCAAGCAGAGGTGCCGGGATACCGACGAGAACCGGTGAGGATCGGCCGGTTGGTCGATCCTCAGGGGTCGGTCAGGCGGCGGCTGCGATGCGGATCGGCTCGGTGACGACCTCGTCGACGACCACGTCCTCGTCGCCCACGTAGAAGGTGTGGCGCGGGACGTACGACGCGCCGACGACGGAGATGCCGAGTTTGATGACGGCCGGCTCCGTGAGGAGCAGCGCGGCGTCCTCGACGCTCGCCAGGCAGGTCAGGGGGGCGACGCCGAACTTGTCCTGGAAGCGGCCGACGGCGTCGGTCAGCTTGCGGGCGGTCGGGTACTTCTTGTCCGCGTCATACCAACCAAGGAACATCTGTGACTCCCTGTTCTGGCCGGCCGTGTCACCCGACGATCGGGTCGAGCCGGGCCGCTTGTGCCCACTGGCAACGCTCACTGGCGATGACCAGAGTCTACCAGAACACTTGTTCGCATGCAAGCCTTTTTCGGGGTGATTAGATCGTACGTTCGCAACCCCAATCTGGCAACCTCTCCGGCGAGAGATTCCCCGGATTTGTGTACGTACATTTAAACGACGTGCCACGAAGTCAACTAGTTCGGCTGGCGTTTCCAACTTCGCGCTGAGCTTCGCTGGCGGTGGTCCGCTATGCTTGCCGCCATGTCACGAAAGAGCGCTCGTCTCCCCGCCGGACCATCCTCTGGCGACATCACCATGCCTGAATCGGCCAGGCGGCAGCGCACGATCCATCGCGCCGACGGTGGTCACGTGCCCGTTCTGCTCCAGCGGTCGGTCGAAGCCCTGCGGCCACGACCAGACGGGGTCTACGTCGACGGCACCTTTGGGGGAGGGGGACACACCCGCGCCCTGCTGGCGGCTTCGGCTCCGACCGGTCGGGTAATCGGCGTCGATGCGGACCCCTCCGCCATCGACCGGGGGGAGTGCTTGCGTCAGGACCTCGACTCGGCAGAGGCGGGGTCGGCCGGGCGCCTGACGATGGTCCATGGGAACTTCCGGAATCTGGAGACCCTGCTGGCCGGAATCGGCCTGACCACGGTCGACGGCGTCCTGCTCGATCTTGGGCTCTCGTCGTTCCAGCTGGACACGGCCGATCGCGGCTTCGCCTTTCGGATCGACGGTCCGCTCGACATGCGGTTCGACCCGACCACCGGTGTGTCGGCCGCCGACCTGGTCAATATGCTGGCCGAGGTCGAACTGGCCGATCTGATCTACCGGTACGGCGAGGAGCATCGCTCCCGCCGGATCGCCTCGGCGATCGTCGCCCGTCGCGAAGTCGATCCAATCGCCTCGACCGCCGACCTCGCGGCAGTCGTCGCGCGGGCCGCCGGTGGCCGGCGGGGAGAGACCCACCCGGCCACCCGGACGTTCCAGGCGCTCCGGATCGCGGTCAACGGCGAGCTGGACGCGCTCCCCGAGGGACTGGCCGCCGCGGTCGGCCTGCTCCCGCCCGGCGGCCGCCTGGCGGTGATCAGCTTCCACTCCCTGGAAGACCGCATCGTCAAGCGGTTCATCGCCGGCGCGGCGGCCACCTGCGTCTGCCCGCCCCATCAGCCGGTCTGCACCTGCGGTACAGTCCCGTCGCTGCGGAAGGTGGGCGGGTCGATCAAGGCGGCGCCGGACGAGACGGCGACCAACCCCCGGAGCCGGAGCGCCATCCTGCGGATCGCCGAGCGGCTGACGGCGGATGGTGGGCCGGTGCCGGGTTCGGCGCACGGCGCGGATCAGGATCAGGATCAGGACATGGATTCAGGAGGCGAGCGGTGACTCCGATGATGGTCAGCGACCTCATCGCCGGACTCGGGGCGGAGCTTCGGGGCGAGCTGCTGCCCAACCGGCGGGTGACGACGATCCAGCGAGACTCCCGCTCCATCGGCGACGGCGACGTCTTCATCGCGATCCGCGGGGATCAGCTCGATGGCCACGCCTTCGTAGAGGCGGCTCGCGCTCAGGGCGCCGTCGCGGCGATCGTCGCGCGGGACTGGGCCGACGCCGAGGGCCAGCCAGGGGTGTTCCCGCTGCTCGTCGTCGACGACACGGTCACGGCCCTCCAGCGTCTGGCCCGGTCGGTCCGCCTCGCCCGTGGCGACAGCCTGATGGTCGTCGGGATCACCGGCAGCATCGGCAAGACGAGCACGAAGGAGGTCGTCGCGGCGGTCCTGAGCGGCCGCTTCCGGACCTACCGCAGCCCCGGCAACCTCAACAACGAGATCGGGCTCCCACTGTCGCTGCTTGAGGTCGGGCTCCGGGACGAGGTCGCGGTGCTGGAGATGGGCGGCGCCTACGCCTTCGGCGAACTGGCGCTGCTGGCCGACATCGCCCGGCCGTCGGTCGCCGTCGTCACGAACGTCTATCCGGTCCACCTTGAGCGGATGGGGACGATCGAGGCGATCGCCGAGACCAAGGCGGAGCTGGTCGCCGCGCTCGATTCCTCCGGCGTCGCCGTCCTGAACGGCGACGACGCACGCGTCCGGGCGATGGCCGATCAGACGCCGGCCCGGGTCATCACCTACGGGCTGGGCGCTGACAACGACGTCTGGGCCGACGAGGTCGTGACGGAGGGGCTCAAGGGCACCCGCTTCTGGCTCCATCTCGATGGCGACCGGTACAAGGTCCGGGTCCCGCTGATCGGAGGCCACGCCGTCCAGCTGGCGCTGGCGGCGTTCGCCGTCGGCCACGGGCTCGGGCTGCACATCTCCGAGATGCTGCCCGGCTTCGACAACCAGGACGTCCAGGTCCGGCTGCTCATCATGGCCGGGCCGAACGGCTCCCAGGTGATCGATGACACCTACAATGCCTCGCCGCCGTCGGTGCTCTCCGCCATCGGGCTGCTCGATGAGCTTCGCGCGACGCGGACGATCGCCGTGCTGGGCGACATGCGGGAGCTGGGTGAGCTGACCGACGAGGAGCACCGCGTCGTCGGCCGCCGGGCCGCGGAGGTCGCCGACCTGGTCGTGACCTTCGGCGAGCTGGCGAAGATCATCGCTGAGGAGGTTGCCGCGGTGGTCAAGACCCAGGACGGTCCGAAGACCGCCGTTCGTTCCTTCGACGAGAGCGAGCGGGATGCGCTGATCGCCTATCTGCAGGCCGAGCTGCGCGAAGGCGATATCGCCCTTCTGAAGGGTTCCCGTGGGCTGAAGATGGAGAACATCGTCAGCGCGATCACGCTGCCGACGCCCGGACCGGACGATCAGTCGGAGCGAAGCGAATGACGATCGCCAATGGGACCGGTCTTCCAGACTGGTCCGCCCTTCCCCTCCTGCCCGCGAACGTGAGCGTTCTGCCGACCGACCCCGGCCACAACATGGCCGCCTCGCTGGGGCTCTCCGGGCTGGCGTTCATCCTGACGCTGCTGCTCGGCCGCCCGATCCTGAACTACCTGCGCCAGCGCCGGTTCGGCAAGCAGGTCCGGGCCGACGGGCCGACGACCCATCTCGTCAAGACCGGTACCCCGACCATGGGCGGCGTCATCTTCATCGCCCCGATCCTGATCCTCACCGGCCTCTTCAACGTCGTCGGGCGGCTCTCGATGCTGCTCCCGATCGGCGTCCTCGTCGCCGCCGCGATCCTCGGGGCGCTCGACGACCGGCAGAGCCTCGTCGGGTCGGTGAAGAGCGGGATGACCGCCCGGATGAAGATGCTGTGGCTGGTGCTGTTCGGTCTCGTCGCCGCCCTGATCCTCCACCTGCCCGACCCCTGGGGGCTTGGGCTGCACGACATCTACGTGCCGTTCCTCGGGCAGTTCAGCATCGGCTGGCTCTACGTCCCGGTCGCGATGGTCGCGATCATCGGCTTTGCCAATGCGGTCAACCTGACTGACGGGCTCGACACGCTCGCCGCCGGGACCGCCGCCGTGGCCTTCTGCGCCTATGGCATCATCGCCTACGTCCAGGGGCAGGTCGGGGTCGTCGCTTTCTGCTTCATCATCGTCGGCGCCCTGATGGGCTTCCTCTGGTTCAACGCCTTCCCGGCGCAGGTCTTCATGGGCGACGTCGGCTCGCTCGCCCTCGGGGCGGCCCTGGCGACGGCGGCGTTCATGACCGGCCAGTGGCTGCTGCTACCCGTCGTCGGTTTCGTCTTCGTCTGCGAGGCGGTCTCGGTGATCCTCCAGGTCGCCTACTTCAAGCTGACGAAAGGCAAGCGGCTCTTCAAGATCACCCCGCTCCACCACCACTTCGAAGTGATCGGCTGGTCCGAGACCCAGGTCGCCATGCGGTTCTGGATGGTCGGCATGATTTCCGGGCTGCTGGGCGTCGCCCTGGCCCTGATCTAGTCCCCGCTGCCGTTCGATCGACGTTCGCCCGAGAGACAGACGATGACCGACGCCCGATCCTGCGACGATGCCATCAACGATTCCGCCGCGCCAGCCGCGGCGCCATCCCTCGCTGGCCAGCGCGTCACGGTGATGGGCATCGGCACCCGCGGCGGCGGCGTCGGCGTGATCCGATGGCTGGTCGGGCGGGGGGCCGTCGTCACGGCGACCGATGGCAAGACGCCAGAGCAGCTCGGCGACGCGATCAGGGCGCTTGACGGGCTGCCGGTCCGGCTCGTCCTCGGTGACCACGACGAGGCGGACTTCCAGGCAAGCGGGGCCGACTTTATCGTCCGCAACCCGGCAATCCCACGCCGGGCGCCGCTGCTCGAACTCGCCCGGCGGGAGGGCATTCCGGTCGAGATGGAGATGAGCCTGTTCTTCCGGGCCAGCCGTGCTCCGATCGTCGGCGTGACCGGGACCAAGGGCAAGACCACGACCTCGACGCTGATCGCCCAACTGCTCCGGGACGAGTTCCCGGGGACGGTCCTGGCTGGGAACATGGGCATCTCGGCCCTCGCCCAGCTCGATCAGCTCACGCCGGACGCGCCGGTAGTCGTCGAGCTGTCGTCCTGGCAGATAGAGTCGCTGATCGAGCACCGGCTGGCCCCGCAGGTCGCCGTCATCACCAACATCAGCCCGGACCACTTCAACACCTACGACAGCTACGAGGACTACGCCGTCACCAAGCTCGGGCTGCTCGCCGCTCAGACGCCGGGGCAGGTCGCGATCCTGAACCGCGACGATCCGCTCGTCTGGGCGGGCTCAGACCAGACCGCCGCGAACGTGATCCCGTTCGGCCTGAGCGACGATGGTGGCCCGGGTGCCTGGCGGTCCGGGGACCGGTACGTGGTCCGTGATGGCGCCGGCGAGGTGTGGGTCGACCGTCCGGGCGGGTTGCCGCTGGCCGGCGACCACGGCGCCCGCAATGCGCTCGCGGCGCTGGCCGTCGGCCGCTCGCTCGGCGCCCGCGACATCGTGCTCCGTTCGGCTCTGGGCGAGTTCCGCGGAGTGCCGCACCGGATGGAAGAGGTCGGCGAGATCGCCGGCGTTCGCTACATCAACGACACCACGGCGACGGCGCCGGCCGCCGCCATCGCCGCCCTGAGTGCGTTTCCCGGACGGCGGGTCCACTGGATCGGTGGTGGTGCCGACAAGTCGGTCGATCTCTCCGGTCTGGCGGCGGCGGTCGTTCGGGACGCCTGGTCGATCCACCTGCTCGACGGCACGGCAACGCCCCGCCTGCGCCATGCGATCCTGGCGAATGGCGGCCGGCCCAACGGTCCCTACCAGTCGATCCTGGACGCGGCCCTGACTGCCCACCGCTCGTCGTTGCCCGGCGACGTCGTGCTGCTCTCGCCCGGTTGCGCCTCGTTCGGCCTTTTCCGGGACGAGTTCGACCGGGGCGAGCAGTTCCGCGCCGCCGTCCAACGGGTTCACGAGATCTGCGAATCCGGTTCGGCCGAGGACGGACTGGCCTTGCCTCTGACCGGCCCTGAAGCGACCGGCTGAACGACATGTGACCCAACGTCGCAGGTCAAGAGCGACGTCTCGATTGCGGTGTCGAGTTCCCGCTCGTCTGGTTCGGTACCAATGTCGTTCAGCCGGTCCTTCAGGGCCGGTGCCAGGACCGAACGGTCCCGCGTCCGGAGGTTTGCGTCTCGATGTCCGATTCCACACGTGTTCCCGGGATGTCAACGACGCGCGACGGGCTCCCACCGGCGGGCAGCGCGATTCATTTCGTCGGCGTCGGGGGGATCGGCATGAGTGGCCTGGCCCGGCTGCTGCACCGCTGGGGCTACCTGGTTTCGGGCTCGGATTCGACCGCGTCGGACATCACCGACGCGCTGCGCTCGGAGGGGATCGCCGTCTCGATCGGCCATGACGACGCGACGCTGGCCGCCGCCGCCGATCTGGTCGTGATCACCGCCGCCATCCGGGGGGCCAACGCCGAGGTTCAGGCGGCCGAGGTGCGCGGCGTTCAGGTGATCAAGCGGGCCCGGCTGCTCGGGATGCTGAGCGATGCCCGGCGCGGCGTCGCCGTCGCCGGATCGCACGGCAAGTCGACGACCAGCGGGATGCTCGTCGTCGCGCTCGGGGCGCTCGGCGCCGACCCCTCCTACGCCGTCGGCGCGGTCATCGCCCGGACCGGGACCAATGCCGCCGCCGGGAGCGGCGAGGAGATGGTCGTCGAGGCCGACGAGTACGACTACTCCTTCCTCCAGCTTCACCCCGACGTCGCGATCGTCAACAACGTCGACTACGATCACCCGGACCTGTTCCCGGACCAGACGGCCTACGACCAGGCCTTCGTCGACTTCATCGGCCAGATCCGGCCCGGGGGGACGCTGATCATCGCCGCGGACGACGAGGGCGCCGACCGGGTCGCCCGGTCCACGGACCTTTCGGCACTCACCGTCGTTACCGTCGGGGAAGACGAGGGGAGCGACTGGCGGCTGGTCCCCGGCGATGCCGGCTGGCTGGCCCAGGCACCGGACGGTGAGCGCTACGCCCTCACCCTCCAGGTCCCCGGCACGCACAACGCCCGCAACGCCCTCGCCGCACTCGCCGTACTGGTGGCGCTTGGGCACGACCCGGCCGCCGCCGCCGCCGCCCTCGGGACGTACACCGGGATCGGCCGCCGGTTCGAGCCCAAGGGCAATGCCGCCGGCGTGACCGTGATCGACGACTATGCCCACCACCCGAAGGAGGTCGCCGCGACGATCGCCGCCGCCCGCTCCCGCTTCGCCGGCCGGCGGGTCGTCGTCGCCTTCCAGCCCCACACCTATTCCCGCACCCGTGCCCTGCTGGCTGACTTTGGGACCGCGCTGTCGGCTGCCGACCTCACCGTCGTGCTGGATATCTACGCCGCCCGTGAGACCGACACCCTCGGCGTCACCGCGCAGCGGCTGGTCGACCTCATCCCAGGCGCTCAGTCTGGCGGGGGCGTCGCCGAAGCGGCCGACCGACTCTCGGCTCTGCTCCAGCCGCATGACGTGCTCCTGACCGTCGGCGCGGGGACCGTGACGGCGCTCGGTCCGCTGGTGCTGGAGCAGCTGGGTGACCGTACAGGAACCGGTTCGACGGCCCGACCTGATTTATCGGCGCCCGACAGGGACGCGGTGCCAGCACCATCGAAACCTGCCCGGCCGCCAGGGGCCGCCGTCGAGACGGTTCCGGGTACCGATGGGCTGAAGATCCAGCGGCGGGCGCCGATGAGCCTCTACACCACCTGGCGGATCGGTGGGCTGGCCGACGTCCTGATTCGGGCCGCAAATGCCGACCACCTCATCGCCGCCGTCCGCTGGGGTCGTGAGCAGGGACTGCCGGTGACCGTCTTCGGTGGCGGCAGCAACATGCTGATCCCGGACGAGGGCATCCGGGGGTTGGTCATCCTCGCCCGGACGCCTGGCGAGCGGGCCGTCGGCCTGGTCGGGGTCGAGGACCTCGGCGACAGCGTCCGCTTGACGGTCGGGGCGCAGGCGCCGCTTTCCTGGACCGGCCGCTACGCCGCCGAGCACGGCTGGGCCGGGCTGGACTGGGGCGTCGGCCTGCCCGGCACGATCGGTGGCGCGACCGTCAACAACGCCGGCGCCCACGGCACTGAACTCAAGGATCACCTCGAATCGGTCCGGTTGCTAAGCGTCGGCGGTGAAGTCCGAGACGAGCCGAACGGCTGGATGGAGGCGAGCTACCGTCAGACCCGGATCAAGGCTGCCGCCCGGCCGCGCGGCGAGATCATCCTGAGCGCGACCTTCCGGCTCCCGAAGGCCGACCGGGCGACCCTGGTCGCCCTCGCCGACGACCACGCCCGCTTCCGCCGCGAGACCCAGCCGACCGGCGCCTGCGCCGGTTCCGTCTTCGCCAACCCACCGGGCGACTACGCCGGCCGGCTGATCGAGACGGCCGGTCTCAAGGGCTATCGGATCGGTGGCGCCCAGTTCTCCCCCAAGCACGCCAACTGGATTGTCAACACCGATCGGGCGACCGCCGGGGATGTCCGCGCATTGATCCGCCATGCTCAGGAGACCATCCGGGAGCGCGACGGCATCGAGCTCCGTGTCGAGGTCGAGCGGTTCTCGAGAGGCGACTCCTCAGCGCCCGTCAAGCGCCCGTCGTAGGGGCGATCCCTTGTGGTCGCCCAGCCGCCGCAGCGGCCATCGCCCCGCGGGGCGATAACCGTGTTCGCCACTGGTATGCAATCGTGAATACGTCGGTCGCGAACAGTCCCCTCCCCAGACCTCTCCCCGGCTCGATTTCGGCACAGCGGTGCCTCATCGCTCGGAGAGGGGCTCAAGCTGGTCAGCTTCGCCTTCCTGTCAGCAGTCTCGTAGGGTCGAAGCTTGCGAGCCAGGCCGACGCAGCGACCTTCGCCGCGAGCTGAGACCGTGTTCGAAGACGGCGAGTCACGTCGAAACACGTCGCCCCCGAAGTCCGGGACCGCTGCGCGGTGTGGCGCCTGACGGGGCGGACAAGGCAAACCATGGCCCAACACTGATAGTCCACCCGGCCCGCCTTTCGCCCGAACCGATGAACGACGAAGTCGCCTCCGGCACTTCCTTTCCATCCCGGACCGGCCACCGCTATAGTGTCCGTTCACATTCCAGGCGAGCGCTGAGGGAGTTCTCATGGGTCAGGGCGGACAGGCTGCGGACGGCCGGGTACGGGTGGCGGTGATCTTCGGTGGGCAATCGGACGAGCACGATGTCTCGCTCCGGTCGGCGCAGACGGTGATCGGGGCGCTGGACCCGGCCCGGTACGAGGTCGTGCCGATCGGTATCTCCCGCGACGGCCACTGGTTGGCCAGCGGCGATCCGATGGCGGCGCTCACCGCGTCGTCTCCACTATTCAACCTGTCTGACGGTGCGGCTCGGAACGGGACCGGCGACGGTGGAGCATCGAGCCTCGTCGCGACCGCGGCTCCTTCCGAGGGCGGTATGACGACCGGCTTCGGGCAGGTCGTGGCTGGCCGCATCGACGTCGTCTTCCCGGTCCTGCACGGGCCACGCGGGGAGGACGGCACGATCCAGGGCATGATGGAGCTCGCCGGGATGACCTACGTCGGCTCCGGGGTGCTCGGCTCGTCGGTCGCGATGGACAAGGCGATGGCCAAGACGGTCCTCGCCCAGGCCGGCCTGCCGCAGGTCCCGTGGCTGCTCGTCCAGCGGCGCGAGTGGCGGGCTGACCCGGGCGCCGTCCGGGACCGGATCGCGACCGAGATCGGCTACCCCTGCTTCGTCAAGCCGGCCAACATGGGCAGCAGCGTCGGCGTCGGCAAGGTCCACGGCGCGGCCGAACTGGTGGGGGCGATGGACGTCGCCGCCCACCACGACCGCCGTATTCTGGTCGAGCGCGGTGTCGATGTGCGGGAGGTCGAGGTCTCGGTGCTGGGCAACGAGGACCCGATCGCCAGTGTCGTCGGCGAGATCGTTCCGGCCAATGAGTTCTACGACTACGACGCCAAATACGTCGTCGACGGCAGCGAGCTGATCATTCCGGCCGACCTGCCGGCCGCGACCGTCGCCGAGATCCAGCGGGTCGCGATCGAGGCGTTCCGGGCGCTGGACCTCGCCGGGCTGGCTCGCGTGGATTTCTTCGTCGAGCGGACGACCGGCGAAGTCTGGATCAACGAGGCCAACACCATCCCTGGGTTCACCGCCACCAGCATGTACCCGCTACTCTGGGAGGCGAGCGGAATGCCGCTGCCGCAGCTCGTCGATTCGCTCATCGGCCTGGCGATCGACCGGCACGGCGAGCGGGAATGACGAACCCGAACGGACGCAATTGGGACAGGCGAACGGTCAGTCGTCGGGATGGTCCCGGCAATGCTGGTATAATCCCGCCGATCTCCATTGCTCCCTCACGGGTAACCCATCCTCGTCTCGTCGATCGGGTCGCCATCGGTTCCGCAGCGGCGGCGGGACCGCGCGGGGAATGGCTGGCAATGGTTCCAGGCAGGTAGCACCACGACGGGCCACGCGCCGCGCGGCCCGTTTCGGTTTCGCTGAGAAGGCCGCATGCCGGACGGCACGCGGGCGGCGTTGGTCAGGGAAGGTAACGAGAACGATGCAATCACGTGGGCAGACACCGGGCCGGGGTCAGGGCATCCGGGTCCACGGAGCGTCATCGCCCCCGGGCACGTCGCGCCGAGCGGCTCCGTCGCCGCCGATGAGCACCTTCGATGACATGGACGAGCCGGGCGACACGCCGTTCAGCGACTTCGACACGATGCTCGACGCCTTCGCCCGGATCAAGGTGATCGGCGTCGGCGGGGCGGGCGGCAACGCCGTCAACCGGATGGTGCTGTCCGGCGTCGACGGGGTCGAGTTCGTCGCCGTCAACACCGATGCCCAGGCCCTGCTCAACAGCCAGGCGCCGATCGCCGTCCGGATCGGCGACAAGCTGACCAAGGGGCTCGGCGCCGGCGGCCGGCCCGAGGTCGGCCACCGCGCCGCCGAGGAGAGCGCCGAGAGTCTCGACGAGATCCTCCGCGGCAGCGACATGGTCTTCATCACCGCCGGGATGGGCGGCGGGACCGGCACTGGTGCGTCGCCCGTGCTCGCCAAGATCGCCAAGGCGGCCGGCGCGCTGACCGTTGCGGTCGTCACCAGGCCGTTCGACTTCGAGGGCACCCGCCGCCGTCGCTCGGCCGACGAGGGGATCGCGGCGCTGCGGGACGTGGTCGACGCGCTGATCACGATCCCGAACGAGCGCCTCCTCCACATGGTCGACCCGAAGACGCCGATCACCGAGGCGTTCCGGATCGCGGACGACGTCCTGCGCCAGGGTATCGCTGGGATCTCGGACCTGATCACCAAGCCGGGCATCATCAACCTCGACTTCGCCGACGTCAAGACGATCATGCAGGACGCCGGATCGGCGCTGATGGCGATCGGCCATGGCCGGGGCGAGAACCGCTGCATCGACGCCGCCCGCGAGGCGATCGAGAGCCCGCTGCTGGAGATGAACATCCAGGGGGCGACCGGCGTGCTCTACAACATCACCGGCGGCAGCGACCTGACGCTGATCGAGACGAGCGAGGCCGCCGATATCATCCACGCGGCCGCGGACGAGGACGCTGAGATCATCTACGGAACGAGCATCGACGAGTCGCTCGGCGATGCCGTCACGATCACGCTGATCGCGACCGGATTCGACGACACCGTCAACCAGCAGCCGGCCCAGCGGACGGGCGGCTACCGGCAACCGTATGGGCAGCCTCGGGCCGCCGAGCGGCCAGAACCCTACGGCCGCGACGCCTACAACCGTGATCCCTATGTACGCGATTCATATCGGCAGGAGGCAGCCTCCCGGCCGGAACCGGGCTACCGATCGGAACCCGCGCCACGCCAGGAGGCACCGAACCGGCAGGACCGCCCGGAGCGGCAGGATCGGCCGGAGCGGCAGGAACGGACCGACCGCCAGCGGCCCGCGTCCCGCCAGCAGGCCCAGCCGCAACCGGTGATGCCGGACGACGACTGGGGCAACGACGCCGCGATCATCCGCTTCCTCCGCGACCGCTGATACGCCACCGAGCGGGACCGGTCGTCAGCCGGTCCCGTTCGCATATCCCGTAGTCGAACCATCTCGACAGGATTCCATGACCGATGCGTTGCCCGTTCTGCCAGACCAGAGACTCCCGCGTCCTCGACAGCCGTGAGCAGGGCAACGGCGGGGTCATCCGCCGCCGGCGCGAATGCCTCAACTGCCACCGTCGCTTCACCACCTACGAGCGGGTCGAGGGCGGCGGGTTGATGGTCGTCAAGAAGGATGGCCGCCGCGAGGAGTTCAGCCCGGCGAAGCTGCGCCAGAAGATGCGCGTCGCGCTGACGAAGCGGGCCGTGCCCGAGGCGGACGTCGAAGCCGCCATCGCCCGGATCGAGGCGGACCTACTGGCCGAAGGGGTTCCCGAGGTCCCGTCGACGCTGATTGGAGACCTCGTCCTGCGCGAACTCAAGGGGCTCGACGAAGTCGCCTACATCCGGTTCGCCTCGGTCTACCGCTCCTTCAAGGACATCGAGGAACTCCACCGAGAGATCGAGGGCCTTCGGCCCTCAGTGGGCGGTGGCATCACCCGGCCTGTCGCGCTCCGGCGCCGCGTCCGACCGACCAGCCCGACTCGCCGGCCGAACGCCACGACGATCTGATCGGACTCAATCCGTCCGGTGTTCCCGGCTGACCGCCTGGCGAGCCTCCTTCGCCGCCTCGGTGTTGGCGACGTATTGCGTCTCGCCCTTGCTGTTCCTGACCTTCTTCGCGTCGGCCTCCTTTCGCTCCTTCGGGCTCATCCGGTCCCAGGCCTCTTTCGGCAGGTAGCGGTGCATCTCCCCATCGCGCTCGGCCGGCTTGCCGTCGGCCGTCGTCCATTCCTCGTCGCCCCACTGCTCGAGATGCTGCTAGTCATCGTCCCGTTTCCCGGTGGTATATCCACCCCCCTGTTTCTCGTACTCGAGGACCAGGAGTTGGGACTTCCTGGCGCTCCACTTGCCGGGTTTGCCGCCCTTGTCGCCCTCCCTGAACTCCGCCTTGATCTTCTCCCGCTGCTCGGGTCTCGTGTACTTCTCGTCGCTCTTGCCGTGATCCTCGTGACCTTCGTGGGTCGAGTCCTCGCGCTTCGTCATGCTGTCTCCCGATGCTGGTTGCCGCTGTGGGACCGGGCGACTCCCCTGGCGCCAACCGGGGTGCAATGGCTATGCCAGATGGCGATTGGTCTCAGCACCCAGCGACGGAGCGGACTCGATCGAGGATTCCGGCTACTGGTCGTAGCTCACGGCGGCGTGGGCGATCGGGCACTCCCGGCAACGGCGGGGAGCGCAGAGCGTCTGGTCGAGGTGGATCAGCCCCTGCTGGCCACGGGCGCCCAGCCCGGTCAGGCGCTCCTCGCCGGCGACCTGACCGATCGCCCGGCGAGTGACGGCGTTGCTGGCGGGGCCAGCCAGTCGCTCCCAGACCAGGGCGGCGCCATCGAGCAGGACGGTGTCACTCGTCTGCTGCGCGAGGGCGAGGGCGAACGGCAGCAGCGCACTCGCCAGGATTGCGCTGGCCCGGTCCAGTCCGATGCCGGGTGTGTGGTCGGTGCTCGACAGCTCACGGAAGTGCTCGGCGAGATCCGGCACCTGGCCGGGCTGGTCGGTGGCGATCGCGGCGCGGGATCGAACCGGGTCGAGCAGCGCGGCGACGAGTCCGCCGTGACGTAGCGCGTTCGTGACGAGCGCCGCCCCGGCGACGAGGCGCGCGGCGGGATGGTTGGCGGGCCGGACCCGCGCTCTTGTCCAGGCGGTCGGTGACATCGCTGACGGCCGCCACGGACCGCCGAATCGCTCCCAGGCCGCCTCACAACGCTCGACCGCGTCCGGGTCGAGGTGCGCCAGGCTTGCCTCCGTCGGGCTGAGCGGCAGGAAGCCCGCCGCGCCGAGCAGCAGCGCCCGGGCGGTGTCGTGGCGCCCCTCGGCCGGACCGGCGAGGATCGCCGCTTCGAGGTCGGCCAGCGGCAGGAGTCCGACCAGGGCGCCCATCGGCTCCCGGTTCTGCTGGTAGCCGAGGCCGTCCATGATCCCGGCGTACAGCACCTGCGCCGGTGGCTCGACCGTGAGTTGGGCCTCCAGCCGGGCCGAGCGGCCGGCCAGCCGGACATCGCCGAGCCGGAACAGGACCTGCCGGGTCGTCGCCGGCTGATCCCGGACGAGATCCGGAGCGCAGGCCGACCCGCCGAAGCGGGACCAGTCGCCAGTCGCGACGCCGCTGTCGTCAAGCGGGGTGGTGAGCAGCGCTCCTACGGCGACGACCGGGACGACCACGCCGTCCTCCCGGCGCGTCTCGCTGCCGTCGTCCTCCAGCACGACGTGGAGGATGACGTCGTTGTAGCGCGGGTCGCCGGCGTGGCCGTGGTCGGTCCAGCCCCGTGTCGTCAGGTGGATCTCGATGCTGCCGCTGCGCAGCTCCCGGCCGTCGAGCGAGATCATCGCGTCGCGAAAGTCCGGCCCGAAGCCGTGCGTCCACGTTCCACGGCTGATGACCTCGACGGACCGGTCCTCCCGCGTTCGGGGCGTCCCGGAGAGGGACTGGGCCTGCCAGACGGCCGAGAGCGCGATCTCCCGGGGAGCCGAACCCGTGGGTGCAGTCTCGATCGGCGCCGGTGTCGTCGTTCTCGTCACGGCGAATACTCCCCTCGTCCCGCGCAACTCCGGCCCAGTTTCTGTCGATGGTTCTACGATAGCGAAAAACGCGACCGACGGAAAGAGCATCCTGCTCGAACGGACCCCGTTTCGTTGTCCGATGTGAGCGAGTGACGCCGCGAGCCGGCGTTACGATCCTGACCGCCGTGAGTCTGTATGGGTGAAGGCCTTGTCCGGTGGGCGAACCGGCGCCCGCCATCGACCCCCGATGGAAGCCAGCCGAGCATGCCAGAGCCGACGTCGGGACCCGACGAACACGACGAGACCGCGACCGACGAGCAGCTCGCCCGGCTGGCCGGCATGGACCGGTCGGCGTTCGCCCCGCTCTACCGGCGCTGGGCCGAGCCTGTCTATCGCTACTGCTTCCGGCGTCTGCTCTCCCGCGAGGCGGCCGAGGACGTCACCAGTCAAGTCATGAGCCAGGCGCTCGCGTCGATCGGACGCTTCCGCGGGGACTCGTTCCCGGCCTGGCTGTTCACGATCGCCCAAAACGCGATCGCCTCGACGGTCCGGCGGCCATCGCATCGCCTGACCACGTCGCTCGCGGACGACCGTGCGGTGGCGGACTCGTCACCGGGACCGGAGGAGCTGGCGCTGGCCGGCGAGGCATCGCGTCGCCTCTACGCGGCGCTGGCGGTCCTGACGCCAGAGCAACGGGGGGTGATCGAGCTCCGGCTGGCCGACCTGACCACCGCCGAGATCGCTCAGGTCACTGGCCGGACGGCCGACGCCGTCCGGATGCTCCAGCACCGGGCCATCCAACGCCTCCGCCTGGAGCTCGACCCGCCAACTCAGCATGTCGCTTGCGCTGACCCGAAGGAGTCGTCCCGTGTCTGACCGCAACCGATCTCACGGCAATCGCCGGAGCGATCCCGGCGACCGTCCCGACGGGGAGCTGGCCGCCTGGTGGGACCGCCGGACCCGGCAGCGACGCTCCGGGTCAACCCACCCAGTTCCTGCACCTGAACCGGCCGCCGCCGTGGTCGCCCAGCTCGAGGCGCTCGCTCGCGCCGACGAGCTGAGTGCTCCCCAGCCCGGCTTCCTCAACGATCTGGAGAAGCAGCTCATGGACACCCAACTGACGGCGCTGCCGCCAGGGATCGCGTCGCCACGCCCCGAACCGCTCCCGACCATCCGAATCGCTCGGCCACCGCGCCGCGGCCGGGGGCTGATCGATATGCTGACCGTCGCCGCAATCCTCGCGCTGCTTCTCGGCGGCAGCTGGTCGGTCTGGAACGACCGCGTCGACGCTCCACCGCCGGTTGGGCAGAACGGTCTCGCGGGCGTCTCCACGCCCGATGATTCCGGAACTCCGTCGTTGCCGCACAGCGACTCCATTGCACTCGATCAGCCTTGGGCTACCAATCAGGGCAACGATCTCATCGAGGGCGTAGCTCCCGTCGATACGAGCGAGTGCAGGACGGTTGATCGGGGGTCAGGAGAGGTCGCGGAACTCATCCGGCAAGAGACCTTGTCGACCGGGACGACTGGCAATCTCCTGGCCGAATTGTTTCCCACGCTGCGGTATCAGGCAGCGGATGACGTGTCAGGCCTGATCCAGGATTACCCGGCTGCCGCTGAAGATCAGCGTGCGATCGTCGACGATCTCTATTCGCAGGTTGCCGCCTGCCGCTTCGACAATGGCAAACAGACATCTGGGAAGCCAGAACCGTACACCGGTGCGTACTGGAGTCTCTTCGGGACCGACTACTTCCTGGACCACCTCAACCTGCGACTTGGCAATCCCGTTCTCGATCTCGACGAGGTCATGTCGCAGAGCTTTGGGGACGAGCCAGCTGTTGCCGGGCAAGGGGCGTATCCGCCGGACGTGCTCGATGTCCGAACCCTGCCTCCGACAGAGGAAGGGAGCGCGCGCTTGCTCGTACTTCGTCGGTCGGTGACCGCGTTCACCTATCAAGCCGTCGACGTGCTCGTGTTCGAGGACGGCTTCTGGCGATTTGCCAGGCAGCAACTCGTGACCGATAGCCGCAACGAGTCGCTGGCGTCTTTCCCCGTGGATGTCGGTATTGGTTCTGGATCGGATGGAATGACCACCATTCAGGTGGTTGGCGCTCAGGTCGAGGACGAGACGCCGGTCGCGATGACGATCTTCAATCGTGGAAATCAGCCGCAATCAGTCGAGCTGAGTGGTCAGGACCTCGGCACGCTTGAGCCACGCACGAGTATCACGATCAGGCCGTTCGTGGTGCCGGCATCCGCGGTTGAGACTGCTGGGGGACGATTCGATTTCAGGGTGACCGCTCAACCCGTCGGTGCCGACCGGGGTAGCGCATCGATGGCTTCTGCAAATCTGCAGGTCTTCCCATCAGGCGGGTGGGCCAGGCGGATAGGAATCACTCCGGCGACACCTTCCGCACAAGCGGTATCGGAAACCAGTACGCCGGTGGCGGTGGTCACGGCGCCCGAGCCGGATCGCGTCGTCGAGATCGACTAGCCATTCGCCGTGTCGATGGGCACGGACGTTGTCGGTGGCGAGTACCCGGTTCCTGTCAGCGCCTGCACGACGGCACCTCGTCAGTCGGGAGCGTTGCTGGAACTGGCTGCGACCAATGCGACGCGACCGCAGCCCGAGCTCCCGGACTACCTACCCGTCTCCGACGCCGAGAGCCTGGCGAGCCAATACCCGGAGGGGGCCGACGCCGATCGAGCAGCCGCGCTCGAATGTTTTCAGCAGTGGTCGGCCTGCCGCTTCGAGATCGGGTCGTCCGAGTTGCCACTGCAAGACCGCTACACCGGCGGGTTCTACGCGCTCCGCTCGGACGGCGATCTGCTGCGGACCATCCCCGAGGGAGAGGGGCGGACCGCCGAATCGCTCGTCCGGCAGGCGCGGCCGGATCCGGGGTTCATCATCGGCGGTCCGTATCCCGACGAGGTCCTCGACGTTCGGATCTACCCGCCCGACGACCGGGGACAGGCCCGCCTACTCGTCCTGCACAGGACGGTCTCTGGCATCGGTGTCCAGCAGTTCAGCCTCCTGGTGCTGGAGAAAGACAGCTGGCGTCTGGCGGAACGGATCGAACCGGCTGACGTTCCGGTCTCGGCAACTTCCGGTTCGGCTCCCGACCCGTCCCAGGCGGTCATCTCCCTCAACCTCGACGTTGGAAACCCTGACGACGATCGCCGTTTCCTCGACCTCGCCCCCTCGGACCGGCCTATCGCCGTGTCGATCACGAACTCGGGCTCGACGTCTTCGATAGGTGATACTCGGTGGACAGGATCTCGGCGAGATCGCGCCGGGCGAGACAGTCGGGGTCATTCCGTTCACGATTCCGACGTCCGTGCTCGACGACAACAACGGCGGCTTTCAACTCACCGTGTCGTTCACTGATGCGGCCGACGCGCAAGCGCAGACGTCCTGGACGATTCACCCCGTGGACGATCCGATCTGGGGCAATTTTCCGTAGATTGCGCCCTTGGCGGCGAAACCCACCCACCGCGCAGTGACTTCACCCCTGTAACCGGTGTTGTGGTGCGACAAGGCTGGATGGGCTACTTCGAGTTGGCGGTCCCGGAGCCGTAGATCGTCGGGATGAAGCGGTCCTTCGGCGCGTTCCCGGTCGCCTTCGCCCGGACGGCGAGGGCCCGCTCGACCCGCTCCTTCTGCTCGGCTGGCAGCCGGTCGATCGCGCCGAACGGGTCCGGCGTCGCCGCCGTTGCGATCACGTCATCGTCGTCCGTGACGATCGCGGTTCGCATCCGGTTCATGTGCGCGGCCCGCAGGACCTCGCGCTCCAGCTCGGCGAAGTCGATGTCGGTCCGGTCGGGCTCCGCCTCGGCGGCGGCCCGGGCGACGGGCAGCAGGCGGGCGAGCCGGGCGGCGTCGGGCGGGTCCTGCGCCATCGCCTCCCGGATCGCCTCAGCCAGCGTGACGCGGTCGACGACGCCGCGGACCGCCGCCCAGTCGAGCTCGTCCGGCAGGCTGCCGCCGATCGACGCGACCTGGGTCAGGGCGCTGACGATCGCCACGTCGTCGCCGCTGCCGATCGCCGCCGCCAGGGTCGAGGCGGCTTCCTCGCGGGAGGCGAGTCGCTCGATCCGACGGCGCTCGACGGCGCTCAGCCGGGTCAGAGCGCCGTCCGGGACGTCGGCGAAAGCGCGACCGAGGGCGCGGGTGTCGCGGTCGCGCAGCGCCCCCCGGACATCGGTCAGCCAGGCCAGGCGCCTGGTGGCGAGGTTGACCCGGGCCCGTTCCCGGGTCGAGAGGATGTCCGACCCCGAGCCGCGGACGTCGAACAGCGTGGCGTCGTAGGCGCCGAGGATCGCGTCGTCGCGGTCGGCGTCCATGGCGGCCATCAGGTGCGGCCAGGCCAGCGCCTGGAGCGCCCGCCGGTTCGTCTCCGGCGCGATGTCGCCGATCTCGGCCAGCCGCCCGGAGATCAGCAGGTCGGCCAGCGCCTCATGGTCGTGCTGCCGGATCGCGTCGTCGAGCTGCGTCCTCGTCGTCGACCGGGTCTGGGCGGCCCGGAGCGCCCGGCGGGTCTGGAGGGGGACGATCACGCCCTGCGTCTCGCCGATCCGGACCGCCTCGATCAGCGCGTCGTCGTCGCCGTGGGCCAGCGCCGAGCCGATCTGGTCGCCGAAGTGGACCTGGAGCGCGTCGGCGGCCGGGATGCCGAGGTCGCCGACGAGTGAGTCCCCCTTGAGCGAGGGCCAGTACCGGGCGACCGTCCCGACATCGCGGGTCGCGATCGCGCTGCGGACCCGGTCTGCCGCCTCGGACCGGCGCCGGGCGACCTCGGCGATTGGCTGGAGCCGCTTCGCGGGCGGGAACGAGGCGAGGTTGTGACGGTGCCAGAGGCGGAGGAACTGGACCGTGTCGTTGTTCTGCGCCGCGCGCTGGGCATCGCCGATCGCGGCCTCGCGCTCCAGGTTCCGAATCTGGTCGCCGAACAACCTGACCGCCGTCTCGTCGTCGGTGAGACGGTGTTCTCGCCAGTGGGCGAGGATCGCGTCCGTCTCGCCGCGCTGGATCAGCCGCTTGAGCTGCTCCCGGTCGGCGGACCGGACGAGCTCCTGGGACGGCGCGGTCCGGGGCCGCGTCGGCATTTGAGCAGCCGGCGCCATGGTCGCTCGTTCACCCGCGGCAGGGGCGGGTGGTCCGGCCTGCGGCGGCGATTGCCGTGCTCGTGCCGGTCCCGCCTGAGACGGTGTCGCCTCCGTCACACGCGAATCGGCGAGCCGTTCACGCGACGGCGGTGCCGGACGTGGCGCGGGTGCTGGTGCCGCCTGTGGCGCCGTCCTGGCAGTTCCGGACCAACTGCTGGCGCCGCGTTCGGGAGCCGAAACGGACTCCGATTGCGGGAGCTCTCGTCGGGCCGGTGGTGCCGGACGAGTCGGCGCCGGTCGGGACGTCGCGGCGGCGGACCGGGGCCGGAGGATCTCGGCGAGCGTTGGGATGTCCTCTGGGGTGGTGGCACAGGTCTCGATCAGTCGGGTCAGTGCGTTCAGGGTGGCCGGATCACGGGTGAGTTGCCGGACCTGACCCATGAGTTCAGAGGAACCGGGGTTCTGCAGGTCCCAGGTCGAGAAGAGCAATGCGCCGTTGGGCCTCGTGCCGTCGTCACCGTGACTGGCCCGCAGTTCCGGGTGCTCGGCGAGGACACGGAGCGAGGTGTAGATCAGCAGCGCCGCGAACGGGTCCCGGGCCCGGGCGCCGACGCTGGCGTTGGCGCGGGGATGGGTGTAAGCCGAAGGGGACCGGGTCAGCGGGCCGGCGACGTGCCCCGGCCACTCGGCGGTGTCGTAGTCGACCAGCGCGAGGTCGATCCCGGGACGGACGAGGATGTTGTCGCCGGTCAGGTCGCCGTGAGCGAACGATGCGGTCTGAAGCCGGTCGACCGTGCCGGCCCAGGCCGTCGCCAGCTGGCCGATGTAGGCTCCGTCGCTGGCCGCGGCGGCGCGGATCACGGTCGTCAGGAGCGTCGGCGCCATCACCCAGCTCATCGCCATCAGGGGGTAGCGCTTCAGCCGGCTGTCCGGGCCGGGAACGATCAGCGCATCAGGGACCAGCTGGGTGTCGCCGACCAGAATGGCGGACTTGCCATCCCGCAGTGGGGCGAGGGCGGGATCGGTCCCGATCCGGCGCCAGGCATCCGCGATGGTGGGGTTGAGCGTATCCGTGTAGGGAACCCGGAGCGCGAGGGCGCGTCCGTTCGCCTGCCTGAGCTGGTAGACCGCCGCGTCGGTCCCGGCGAGTCGGAATAGCTGGCGGCCGGTCGCGGCGATCTGGCCGCCGCCGAGACGGGGCAGCGCGATGACCCAGCGGTCAGGAGCGAGCATGGCGGCATCGAGTGATTCGAGGGTAGGCATGGGCAACCTGATCTGTTGGGGCGCGGGGCCGGCGCGGCGTGATCCGGAGCGTGACAGGATGGTACATTGGCAGGGAGCAACCGCGATTGTAGTTCACCCCGTGCCCACGACGGCCTGTCCCGCCCCCCCAAGCGGTGCCCCCGCCGGACAGGTCATCCGCGGACGTGACGCGTCTCCCCGAGTAGCGCTCCCGGTCGTTGCCCGCCCGGCGCGCCCGGCGACACGCCGATGACCGTGGTCATCCCCGTCCGACCGGGGCTCCCCGGCCAACGATTGGCAGCAAACCCATGGTGACCAACACCCCGGCCATCGACCAGCAGACCGCCCGGATCCCCTCGGTCGAGACCGATCGGGAGATGTCCCGGAACGTTCCGGCCACCCTGCCGCCGCTAGAGCCGGACGACACGCCGATCTACCGGACGCCGGGTCGCGAGTTCGAGCTCCTGACCAACGAGATCGGCGGCCTGGCCGCTTCGATCCAGGAGGTCGACGCCAGGGCCGCCGAGCGCCTCTCCGACCTCTCCGGCGCGCTCGGCAACGAGGAGTCGCGGACCCGATGGGCCGACGTCGACCTCCGCCGTGCCTTTAATACGGAGCGGATCGCGCACGCCTGGGCCGTCCGGAAGGAGGGTGGCTACGCCTCGGCGCTGATCGAGACGATCGCCCGGATCCGGAACGTGCTGGTCCTGCTGCCGCTGGCCGTGACCTGGTACGCCTTCTATGAGGCATCGCGTGCCTATGACACGTACCTCAGTCGAGTGCCTGAAGAATCCGGCACCCCGATGCTGGTCCTCTGGCAGCGCGGATTCGGTGGCGAGTTGCCGGTCTGGAGCCGATTCTCCTCGATCGCCCTGATCGACGTCATCCTGATCGGCCTGATCATCGTGATGACGTTCATCTCCGAGGGCCGCCGAGACAAGCGGGACGACCAGATCGCCCTGACCGCCAACCGGTTCCAGACCGACCTCGACAACGTCCTCGGTGCGGCGACGGTCGTCCTGGCGCCGGACCGGGCCAACCGGACCGCCCTGCTCGCCCAGAACGTCGAGCGGCTCGCCTTCCGCTTCGATCGCAACAGCCAGGAACTGCTCAACCGGCTCCAGGTCGAGCACGACCGGCTGGAACTGGTCGCCAACCGGCGCGAGCAGGAGTTCTCGGACTTCGCCGTCTTCGCCTCCGGGATGCGCTCCGGCGCCGAGGAGACGCATCGCCTGCTGATCGACCTGCGCCAGGTCTCGATCAGCCTTCAGAACGCGCTCGAGGACATGACCAGCGAGGTCGGCGTCTCCGGCGAACAGCAGCGGACGTTGCTCCAGGCCGTCGGCAACCTCGAGCGGATCGTCGCCTCCGGCATCCAGAGCGACCAGGCCGTCACCCGGCAGCTCAGCGACGCGGCCAACAACCTCGCCGACGCCGCCGACCGGGCCCTGACCGGCTCCGAAGCTGCCGCGCAGGCTGGCCGGATGGCCGGTGAGGCCGTTCGCGGCATCGCCGAGGTCGCCGCGATGCTGGCCGAGAGCCAGTCGCGGGACAACGACGGCTCGGCTCGCGAATCGGAGTCCACGGCCCGGCTGGCCGAAGTCCTCCGCAGCAGCATGGCCGGGGTCTCGAACAGCTCCAGCCAGCTCGGCGACATCGGCCGGATCCTGACCCAGCTTCGCGACGAGTTCGCCCAGCTGTCCGACAACTCCTCCGAGCAGACGGCCCGCCTCTCGGCGATGCTGGAGAGCGAGACCGGCGTCGCCGGGCAGCTCTCCCAGGTCTCGCGCGATCTCGGCGCCTCCGGGATGGCCGTCGCCCAGCGCGAGCGCGAGCTCCGGGGTGAGCTCGGACACCTCATGCAGCAACTCGGCACCGTCACCCAGACCCTCGACCGCTTCGCCCATCAGCTCCCGACGACCGACGCCATGCACCAGGCCTTCGCTTCGGCGCTGCGGCAGGAACTCAACGGTCAGGGACCACGCCCGGTTCCCTCCGGCAACGCGCCGTACGTTCGCCAGCCGGAGCGGTTCGAGCAGAACGACCAGGCTAACCGTCCCGCCGCCGGTGAGCGTGCCGGTGGCTGGTCCGGTGGCCGCCGTCCCGGCCAGTAGCCGCGTCGGTCATCGCCGACCTTCCGGGTCCGTATCGAAGGCCGGGAACGGGTTGATCCCCCTCGTCGCGCTGTGTCACCAACGATAGGAGTCGCATGAGACCGCGACGTCGCGAACGTTCCATGTACGAGATCGGTGGCTGGGTGTTTGCCGATCTCCTGCTTGCCCTGACCCTGATCTTCATGGTCAGCGGTACCGGCGACCCGCCGCCCACCCCGACGCCGACCGCGACCGCCAACCTCCTGGCCACGTCCGATGCCCAGATCGCCCAGCTCCAGGGCCAGGCGGCCGAGAACGCCCAGACCGCCACGGCCGCGGCCCTCGTCGTCCAGCAGACGGTCGAGGCCAACGCGACCGCCGATGCCCTCCTCGCCCGGCGGGCGACCGCTTCGGCGCGGGCCGCCCAGACCCGCGCCGCGCAGACGGACAGCCAGCGGGCGACCGTCGACGCGCAGGCCACGCAGGCGGCACTGGAATCGCAGGCGACGATCTCCGCCTTCGCGACGCAGCAAGCCGGGCAGGACTCAAGCGTCGCCGACCTGACCAGCCAGCAGGCCACGGTCAACGCCGCCGCCACCCAGTCCGCCGCGACCTCGCAGGCGCAGGCCGTCCAGGCCCAGGCGACGATCGACGCCCTCAGCACGCAGCAGGCGGCCAGCCAGACCGACGCCGGGGCACTCCAGACCGCTGAGGCCAACGCGCAGATCATCGCCGCCCAGTCGACCGAGCAGGCTGTGGCGCTCCAGACCGCGCAGGCCCGCATCACGCTGCAGGACCAGTCGCAGTCCATCCTGGAGACGCAGGCGGCTGGCGCTCAGGCAACCAACGAGGCGCAGGGCGCGACGGCGGGTGGTCTCAGCAATCAGGTCATCCGACTAACGATGCAGTTCGACCGCCAGGGCATTGCCAACAACAGCTCGGGCGCTCTCCAGCAGGCCCAGCTGGAGATCGAGGCCCAGATCGGTCCCTACGCCGATGCGGGATGTCTGATCGGGTTCATGATCCTCGAGGGAAACTCTGGAGTAAATGAGGGCAATGCGCTGGCCGATCGCGTCTTCGAACTGATCCAGCAGCAGTACCCTGACATCGCCGGTAACGCATCCAGCTACTCCTCGTCGAACACGAACCAGGATGGACGGGTGGATATCCAGATGACCGTCTACGAGGGATGCCCGCTGGTTAACGACGGCCAGGGTTAGACCGCGGTCGAGGCATCGCTCCAGACGAAGACCCTCCTAGTGCTGAGAGGTACCGGGAGGGTCGTCGTCGTAGGGACATAGCTTGCCTTGTCCGCGCCGTGAGGCGCCATGTCTGGCAAGCGCGACGCCGCGATGGTGTACACCGTTATCGCCTTACGGGTCGATGGCCGCTGCGGCGTTCGGGCTCGTAAACATCGCCCTGACGAGATCATCGCTACCTTTCGACGTTGTGGTTTGCCACAAATTGATCCAACGGTGCCGGCTTACGGATGTCGCATCGCCTCCTGATACGCCCGCAGCGTCGCTTCGGCGGTCAGTTCCCAGGAGAAGTCGGCGGCGCGCTCCAGCGAGCGGATGCGAAGGCGGCGGGCGAGCAGGTCGTCGGTCAGGACGCGGACCAGGGCGGCGGCGACGCGGTCCGGGACGGGCTCGACCAGCAGCCCGGCCTCGGCGACCACTTCCGGCAGGCTGGTCCGGTTGGCGGCGATCACCGGGACGCCGCAGGCCATCGCGTCCAGCGGCGTCAGACCGAAGCCCTCATAGCTGGAGGGCGTGCAGTAGACGGCGGCTCCCTGGTGCAGCGGCAGGACGTCCTCGGGCGGCACCTTCCCCGTCAGGATGACACGCCGCTCCAGGCCCAGCTGGCGGATCACCGGCTCCAGATCCGGGAAGACGCGCTCGTTGCCCGAGTGCGGTGCGCCGCCGATCACGAGGGTCACCGGTCCCTGCCCACGCCCATCTGAATCGGTCATGGCGACGGTTGGGGCGAACGCATCCACCAGGACCGGGAGATTCTTGCGGGCGTCGAAGCCACCGATGTTGAAGACGTAGCGGCCGGTGATACCGTAGCGCTGCCGGACCCGCTCGACGTTATGCAGGTCGTGATCGGTTATGGCTGGTCCGTAGCCGGGGGAAGCGGCCAGTGGGATGAGGGCGATCCGGTGACGCGGGATGCCGAGGGTCGTGACGATGTCGCGGACGGTCGCCCGCGACGGCGCGATGATCCGGCTGGCGCGCCGGAGCCAGTGCCGCGTCAGCGCCAGCCGCAGGCGGACCGCCCGGCTACCCTGATACTCCGGGAGGTGATACGGGATCAGATCATGGATCGTGACGACCTCGGCCGTCCCACGGCGTGGGCCGACGACGGGCGGCATCTGGTGGGGAATGTGGACGACGTCGGCCGGCGGGTCGAGTCGCTGGGCCGCCCGTGCCACTCCCGCGGATTCCCAGCCGAGCCGGAGCCGGCGCGATGCCAGCGGCCTGGGTGGTGCGAGCGAGACGAGGTCGAGCCCGACCCCGACCCGCTCGGCGGCGCCCGGCAGTGCGGCGATCAGTTCCCGGACGTACAATCCCGTTCCCGATGGCGGAAGCGACAGAAACCCGGTGTCGATCGCGATCCGCACCTTGACCCCCGTGCTATCATTAGGGAAGTAATGGAGGCGCCCCGGCGCCAGAGAGGAACCCATCCAGATGACCAAGCCAGTCGACGTCACCGATACCACGTTCAACCAGGAAGTGCTGCAGGCCGACGAGCTGGTGCTCGTCGACTTCTGGGCCAGTTGGTGTGGCCCCTGCAAGGCCGTTGCCCCGATCCTCGCCGAGATCGCCGCCGAGCAGGCCGGCACGGTCAAGATCGCCAAGGTCAACATCGACGAGAACCAGCAGTACGCCTCGCAGCTTGGTGTGACCAGCATTCCGACGATGGTCGTCTTCAAGAACGGCCAGCCGGTCGACAAGATCATCGGCGCCATGCCGAAGCAGGCGATCATGTCCCGCGTCCAGCCGCACCTCGCGACCGCGAACGCCTGATCGGTTTTCGCGTGCAGGAGCGACATCACGAGACGACCTCGCTGGCTCGATCCGAGTCGGCGGGGTCGTCTTGTTTGCAGTTATCGATCGATCGAGCCTGGCGCCGGCCCTGAGGGGACCGGCTGAACGACACTGGATTCGGCGATTGTCGCCAACGGCCCGCCGCCGATGTCCGAGCGGTCCAATCGGTCGCTTGCTCCGCGACCAATGTCGTTCAGCCGGCACGCTTCGCTGCCATTTATGGCCGGCTATCGCCGTCAGGCGATACCTACCCGCCGGCGATCGCGCCGATAATCCAGAACGGCTCCGTTCCCTCCGCGACCTGATCCGGCAGGGAGGCGTCGAGCGGCTCGTGCGACAGATCCTGCTCAAGGACGAAGAACCGGACCATCGGACGACGCTGTTTCGTCTGCTGGTCCCGGATCGTGCCGAGGAGCGCCGGGTGGGCGATCTCGATCGCGTCGATGATCGTGCGCTGCGTCACCGGACCGTCGACCCGGACCTCGATCTCGCGGCCCGTTCCGGCCAATGCCCGCAGGTGGGGTGGGAGTTTGACCCGAATCATGCCAGCGTCTGCGCTTCCACCGACATCACCGCCGGAAAGTCATGGACGATGGCTGTCCAGTTGTCCCCGGAGTCGGACGAGGCGTAGACCTGGCCGCCGGTCGTGCCGAAGTAGACGCCGCACGATGCGAGCCGGTCGACCGACATCGCGTCGCGCAGGACGTTGACGTAGCAGTTCTCCTGGGGCAGCCCGCTGGTGAGCGGTTCCCACTCGTTGCCGCCGGACCGGGAGCGGTAGACCCGCAACTTGCCCTCCGGCGGGAAGTGGTGCTCGTCGCTGGTGATCGGCACCACGTAGATCGTCTCCGGCTCGTGGGCGTGGACGCCGATCGGGAAGCCGAAGTCGCTCGGCAGGTTGCCGCTGACCTCATGCCAGCGGTCGCCGGCATCGTCGGTCCGCATGACGTCCCAGTGCTTCTGCATGAAGAGCGTGTCGGGCCGCGACGGGTGCATGGTCAGGTTGTGGACGCAGTGGCCGACCTCAGCGTCCTGGTCCGGGATGTAATTGGATCGGAGCCCCTTGTTGATCGGCAGCCAGGTCTCGCCGCCGTCGTCGGAGCGGAAAGCGCCAGCGGCCGAGATCGCGACGACGATCCGGTCCGGGTTGTCTGGGTGCAGGATGATCGTGTGGAGGCAGAGCCCGCCGGCGCCGGGCTGCCAGGTGTTGCCAGTCGTGTGGGTCCGCAGGCCGTTGAGTTCCCTCCAGGTCTGGCCGCCATCGGTCGACTTGAACAGGGCGGCATCCTCGACCCCGGCGTAGACGGTATCGACGTCGTGGTATGAGGGCTCAAGGTGCCAGACGCGCTTGAAGTCCCACGGGTGCGGGGTGCCGTCGTACCACTGGTGCGTGCCCGTCTCGCCGTCGTAGGCGAACGCGTTGCCGATCGTCTGCCAGGTCTTCCCGCCGTCGTCCGAGCGATGCATGATCTGGCCGAACCAGTCGCTCGCCTGCGACGCGTAGATCCGGTTGGGATCGACGGGCGACGCCTTGAGGTGGAAGATCTCGGTGCCGGGGAAGTGCGGACCGGCGATGTCCCACTCCTTTCGCTTCTCGTCCGCGGTCAGGATGAAGGCGCCCTTGCGTGTGCCGACCAGTACCCGAACTGCGCTCATGTTCTGCTCTCCCTACTCACCGACGAACCATGCGTCACGAGCGGCCGATGCTCGCCCGATCACCTGTTCTATGTACGTACAGTATCCGTCGGGCAGTGATGGCGCAAGGGGGGTACTTCTCCGATCTTGCTGAATGTCGCCGGGGGTCCTCGGCGCGGTGGTTCCCGACCGGGGGCAGGCGGGCTGCGCTAGCGCGATCGACCTGGCTGGGCGACGATGCGCCGTGCGCCGCCCGCGTCATCCCATCCGTCGTCCCGGTCGCCACAGGGAGCGTTCGCCGCCATGAACCGGATCCCGTACAAGTACGCCGTCGCCATGATCAGCGCGATCGGCCTGTTCATGGCCGTCCTCAACAACACGGTCGTCAACGTCGCGCTCGTCCCGATGCAGCAGTCCTTCGGCATCCAGCTCAGCCAGGCCCAGTGGATCATCACGTCCTACTTCCTCGCTCAGGCCGCCGTGATTCCCGTCGCGGGCTATCTCGGGATCTGGTTCGGCCAGAAGCGGACCTACATGGCGTTCCTCGGCATCTTCGTCGTGGCCAGCATCCTCTGCGGCGCTTCGACATTGCTGCCCGGCGACGTCGCCTATCCGGCCCTGATCGTCGCTCGACTGGTTCAGGGCATCGGCGGTGGGGCACTGTTCCCGCTGGCGACGGCGATCACCTTCGCGTCCTTCCGGCCGGAGGAGCGCGCTTCGGCCTCGGCGTTCATCTCGATCCCGGTCCTGATCGCGCCGACCCTCGGCCCGACGATCGGCGGGCTGATCGTGGACAGCCCGCTCGGCTGGCCCTGGATCTTCCTCGTCAACGTGCCGATCGGCGTCACCGGCATCATCCTGATCGCCCGGGTGCTGCGACCGGACGCCGCCCCGCGGATCGAGACGGCGACGTCGGCCGGTGCCCGGGTCCGGCAGCCGTTCGACTGGACGGGGCTGGTGACGAGCATGGCCGGGATCGTCCTGATCGTCTACGCCTTCAGTCTGGTCGGGGAGACCAGAGGCGGGTCGCAGACCGTTGAGCGGCCCATGGGCGAGGTCAACGGCTGGGGGTATGGGCCGTTCTGGGCACTGGTCATGGCTGGGCTGGCGACGCTCGGCTTCTTCACCTGGTACGAGCTCCGCCGCGCCGCTGATCCCGTCCTGAATCTCCGTCTGTTCGGCTCACTGACGTTCCGGATCTCCTCGTTCCTCACCTGGGCGGTACGGGGAATCGTCTTCGGCAGCTTCTTTCTGCTGCCCCTGTTCATGCAGCAGTACCGCGGCTTCTCCGCTGTGGAGACCGGGCTGATCCTGGGGGCCCAGGGCATAGGGGCGGTGCTCGGCGTGCAGAGCGGGGCACGGCTCTACGACCGGGTCGGGCCGCGCTGGCTGGTCCTGGCCGGCTTCGCGATCCTCACGATCAGCACCTTCTGGCTGGCCGCCATCGACGGCGCGACGGCCTACGGGGTATTCGTGCCGATCCTGATCCTCCGCGGGATTGGCTTCGGCTGGAGCAACATGCCCCTCCAGACGACGGCCTTCTCCGAGATCACCGGCCCGGCCCTGGCCAAGGCGACCTCGCTCTACAATGCGACGGCGCAGGTCTTCAGTTCGGTCGGCATCGCCGTGACGACGACGCTCTTCCTCGGCTACGTCGACTCCCACTCGTCGCTGGTCACCGACCTCGGGGTCGAGGACGGCACGCTCGCCGCCGGGTCCGAGGCGTTCCGGTACACGTTCCTCTTCCTCGGTGTCGCGACCGGCCTCGCCGGCCTTGCCGCACTCCTCCTGCCACGCAAGAGCATCCGGCAGCAGCAGGAACAGGCCCGGGCCGACGCGGCGCCGAAGCCAGGTGGCTCGCACGGTCCGGCCCCGGCCGAATAGTGGTCCTTCAGTTCCGGACACAGAGTGGCGGGGGGGGGGGGGGGGGGGCCCCCCCCCCCCCGCCAGGAC
>JAABUN010001191.1_pt1 | contig 60155 bp, 51 predicted proteins | sample 5559311 | NCBI WGS metagenome assembly JAABUN01 (sample SAMN10711877, study PRJNA513370) | rock metagenome | isolation source: Antarctica rocks | place: Antarctica: Victoria Land, Siegfried Peak sud
ACCGCTTGTGGCGTCCTTTGTTTAGCTCTTGAACGTCATTTACGTTGCTCCAGGCGAGATTTCCGGACGCCGCAAGCGGTCGTCCCTACGGCATGAAGCAACTGCGTAACTCCTATGTTTATTTGCTTTGTTCTCTCTGCGCGGGGCGTCTCTGCGTGAGATAAATAACCATGAATTTTCCCGAAAACCTATCCGATCTCCCCACCGAAGCCGCCAATCCCCATACCGCCAATCTCTCGCAATTGCCGACGCTGGAGGCGCTGCAACTCATCAACGATGAAGACCAAAAAGTCGCCGCCGCCGTGCGCGAAGTGTTGGCCGAAGTTGCGCAAACCATAGATAAAATTGCGCCGCGCATGGCGAAAGGCGGGCGTTTGTTCTATATCGGCGCGGGCACATCGGGACGTTTGGGCGTTGTTGATGCGTCGGAATGTCCGCCGACTTTTGGCGTTTTGCCCGAACTGGTGCAGGGCATCATCGCGGGTGGGCCTGATGCGGTTTTTCGTTCGCGCGAGGGCGCCGAAGACTTGCCCGAAGGCGGCGCGCGCGACTTGCAAGAGGCCGGTGTGACCAACAAAGACAGCGTCGTCGGATTGGCGGCATCGGGGCGCACGCCTTACGTTTTGGGCGCGCTCGATTGGGCGCGTGGGCGCGGCTGTTTCACGGCGGGCATCTCGGTCAATCCCGACGGCGTGATGCGCAGTCATTGCGAGATTTATATCGCGCCGTCGGTTGGCCCCGAAGCGTTGACTGGCTCGACACGGCTCAAAGCGGGCACGGCGCAGAAGTTGATATTGAACATGATTTCGACCGGCGTCATGCTGAAGTTGGGCCGCGTGGATGGCAACAAAATGACGCATCTCAAGCCGTCGTGCGGCAAACTGCGCGACCGGGCGCGCCGTCTGGTGATGGAGATGTCGGGCGCCGACGAAGCTGCGGCGGGCACGGCATTGGAAAGCAATGGCGGCGATGTCGAACGCGCGGTGGCGGCATTAAAAATTGATTAACTTCGTTTAGACAGGATTTACAGGACGAAAACAGGATGGGAAAAAGCAGCTTCAACGGAACAGAAAAATTAGAAAAATTCTTGATTTCTTTTGGTTGTTTTTCTGCACTCTATCCTGTTTTTATTCTGCCTATCCTGATAATCCTGTCTAAAATTTTATGTTTCAACCCGTCTCATCAACCCCGTCGCCACTGCCTCAAAACGCTGACCGCTTGCGCATTTTACCGCTCACCGATCTGCATTTGCCCAAACCGGCGGGCGCCGTTATTTCGGCCAATCGCAAGTTGCTCGATGGCATGGATTACGTCGTTTTGATGGGCGATATGGTTTCGGCCTACGCCACCGACCGCGAATACGAAGCCGTCCGCGAATTTATCGCAAAGTTGGGCCGGCCTTACACAGCTGTTGTGGGCAATCACGAGTTTCACTTCGAGGAATTCGACGAAGATTCCGGTTTGTATGCGCAAATCTGGAACTCCGCCGATATTGCCGAGCAACGCGCCAACATCGAGAAATTTAAGCGGTTTTACGGTCTGGAAAAGTTGTGGCGTGCGTTCAATTCGCCGCTTGGTCGCTTCGTTTTTTGTTCGCTCGATGGCATCGGCGAAACGAAACAAGAAACGCTGAGCGACGAACAATCGCGTTGGCTGCTCGACCAAATTTGCACGGCGGACGACAAACCGCTCTTCATCTTTTGCCATGCGCCGTTGATGCTCAATCATCGTTTGGACATGACCTATTACGACGACCGCACCGGCTGTGTCGAGCCTCAAGGCGATTTGAAAGAGGCGTTATTTCGACGCAAGATGCCGACTTTTTGGATGTCAGGTCATGTGCATTTGCATCCCCATCATTATCTGACTAAACCTTACAAGGCGGGCGGTCGAGTCTGGCAGATTCATTGTCCTGATAGTTGGGGCTATGGCCGTTGGCGCCGCGAACAATGGGTGCCCGAACCGTATGACGGCCCGTTTTCGCGCGTGTTGGAGATCGGCAAAGGGGGCGTGAATTTTATCACGCATTCGCATCGTGAGCAACGCGATGTGCGAGAGTTTCGAGTGGATTATTGACGAGATGCCAGCGTTTTCTTGCGAACCGCGAGCGTAAGCGACCGGCCAATTTAAGAATCTCCGCGCGCTTCAACTTTAGCCGGTCGCTTACGCTCGCGGTTCGCAATCAGGCGATCCTCTAACGCGCCAATCTGATAAATTACAAACGATGAAAATTTTAGTGACCGGCGGTGCCGGTTTTATCGCGTCCAACTTCGTCCGTCTCGTCAACGCCGAGCGGCCCGCTTGGGACGTCGTCATTCTCGACAAATTAACCTACGCCGGACGGCCCTGGACGATGGAAGATTTGCGCGCCGAATTCGTCGAGGGCGACATCTGCGATGCCGATGCGGTTTCGCGCGCAATGGATGGTTGCGAAATGGTGTTTAACTTCGCCGCCGAAAGTCACGTTGACCGTTCGCTAATGGGCGACCCCGAACTCGCCGGAGCCTTCGTGCAAACCGACGTTTACGGCGTTTATGCTCTGTGCGAAGAAGCCAAAAAACGCGGCGTCGAACGGTTTATTCAGGTCTCGACCGACGAAGTTTATGGCGATGTCGAAAGCGGTCATTCCGTCGAAACCGATCCTCTGGCGCCGCGCAGTCCGTATGCCGCGAGCAAGGCGGGCGGCGAATTGATCGCGCGCTCCTACTTTATCTCGCACGGTTTGCCGGTAATAATTACGCGCGGCTCGAACACGTTTGGGCCGTTTCAGTTTCCCGAAAAGCTGATTCCACTGATGACGACCAACGCCATTGACGACAAACAGTTGCCAATTTACGGCGACGGCCTACAGCGTCGCGACTGGATTTACGCGCTCGATCACGCGTTGGGGATTTTGATCGCCGGAGAAAAAGGCACGCCCGGCGAAGCCTATAACGTCGGCGGCGGCAACGAGCGGTTCAACCGTGAAATCGTCGCGCGCATTTTGGAATTGACCGGCAAAAGCGAATCGCTGATTAAACACGTTGAAGACCGCGCCGGGCACGACCGACGTTACGCGCTCAATTTCGAGAAGATTAAAAGTTTGGGTTACGCGCCGCGCCACACCTTTGACGACGCGATGCGCGAGACGGTCGAATGGTATCAGAGCCGCGAAGATTGGTGGCGGGCGATTCGCGATGGCGATGATTACAAAGATTATTACGCGCGCCAATACGATAAACGGCTGAACGAAGTTTAGGAAATTTTCTTGAATGTGTATTATTGTTAAGGGGGGGGGGCTAAATTACGCCTTGCGTTCTGCTGCTTATTTCTGCTAAAATAATCGTTGATCAGGCCCTCACACAAATTAACGCAGAAAACAAAAATAAGGCCCGCTCGTGCTGTAACACGAGCGGGCCTTAAAGAAAGCCTTTAACTTGGGCAGCCAAAGACGCTTTCTATTTTACGTTCTCTTGCATTTGACTTCAACCGCTTCGCCGAGGGCCGGAGCAAAAAGGAGCAGAGCATGAAATTTCTGAAGCATGAGACGCTTACGAAGTGGAGCGCCCCGAAAGTCTGTATCAGCGCCATAGCCGTGACAATGTCGCTGGTTTGCATTGCGCCACGAACCGCCGTGGCTGGCGAATGGCAGCTAAAAACCTACGATCCATATCAGGAGCCTGCGGAGTATGATTTGCGGCGGCAGGGCGTCAATACTTACACTGGCAGTAACAATAACGGCCCTTACTCATTCGATGAACCTTGGTCGCCGCTCAACCAGTTTGGTGCTCCCTATCCTCTGTGGGTGAACGGCGCGGGTGCTGGGATAAAGTGCAAAGGACGGGGACGTGAGATTTACCAGTGGATACGTGAGGGGGACACCCCCGAAGAGCGTGCATTGGATAACCCGCCTGCGCTGGTCTACTTCGGCGTAGACGTAACGGCTGGCGCTGGTGCTAACGGTTACCCCGACGATGGGCAACAAGATTCGGGGAGTGAAACCGCCAGCGTCACGGTTATGGGTGAACAGGGCAGCCCAGTTATTAGTCCTGATGAAACGGTGGTTTCGGCACGTGTAATACGTGTGTTACAGGCTGTGCCGGACGGCGATGAGGTGAAAAGCCCCTGGTGCGATATTGAAGCCACGTCATCTGTTGGCTCAAATCGTGTGGATAGCATGGGGAACCCAGTTTGGGGAAGGGCTACCACTTGGTTTAGCTTCGACATTAGATTGGTTAACATCTATGCGCAGACGCCCAATCCTGCTGGTGATCCGACGCTCGGCCAAAACGAATACGTGATGGTCGGTGGCGGTCCGCCATTTGCGCTACCGAGTCGCATCGCGGTGACTGGCCCCTACCCCGGTGCCACCTCGCCGATTATCGATTACGTGCGACAAAACTCCGGTTGGACGGTGGCGCGTCCACTGCCGGGCGCATTGCCAGCCATCGCAAACGGGCAAGATAACGGCGGCGTATTCCCGCAGTTTCGCAGCGACCAGGACGGGCCACCGGGCACGCTGATGCAGGGCAACGGCACCAGCACGCAAAACGGTTTGCCCGCCAGCAACGGCGACTTCGGTATTAACAGCGTTACCCATCTCTTTGAAGGTGCTACGCTCGGCGTGAGCAACATTGAAGTGTTCTATGCGGCTGCCGTCTCGACTCACCCGCCAGGTGGCCCGCCAGGATATTACTCTTCTCAAGATGCCAATGGAGAAGAATGGGCCGATCATTCCAATCCCTGTCCGACGCCCAACTGGTTCTATTACTATGACCAGGTCTGGCAGAACCCGTGGGGCATTCCGGTTGTTTACTGGCCTGGAGATTACGCTTACTTCTGGAGCGGCGATCCGGGGCACATCCACATCTCCGACTTGGCGCACGGCGATACCACGCCGACAGGTTATGGCGCCGCGCTGTTCGCCATTCTTCCTGGAAGCCCTTATGTTCAGCATGTGGGTTGGGAAAACGTGCGCGGCATCGATAATTATACCCGCACTGTGACGCATGAATGCGTTCATAAACGCTTGCACGAAGCTGCTGTGGTGGGAGTTAACGATAACGATGTTAATGCAGCAGGAGCAGTCGTGGGAGATGGGGTTCCCGATTCGATAGAAACGATAGTCGGTTTGGATCCAAATACTCCCTACACCACGACCTTTGACGATGATGAAGAAGTGTTTTGCCGTATGACCGAACATAGCGTTCCGTTGGCAAATGCGAACGCTGATTGGGCCGATGATGGGCTGAACAGAGGAACTCCGCCGCCACCGAATTTCAGCCAACGGACTGTCAGAAGCACGCCCGGCTATGACCCCAACACCTTGAATTTGCCCAACGCTTACGCGGTTATCCCGTAATGTTATTCAAGACTCGAACACTTAAACGACTTGCCGGTTGAAGAACAACTTCTGGCATTGATTAGAGGAGAATACCATGAATCGCACACAAACGAAATCGGTCGTTGTTGCCACCGGCATCATCGGATTAGCTGTGGTTGCTGCTGGGATGAAAGGCCGGATGAGCGGCAACGTTGCCAGAAGTGAGGTATCACAGGCTAATACGGCTGTAGACCGCGACACGGCGAATCGTCTACTGCAACCCATGCGACACATCAAAAAGCCCATGCCTTACCACAGCGAGGAAGAGCGCAAAGAGTGGGTTGCGCGTAACAGGAAATTGGCGGACTTGTGGTTAGCGCGCGACACGCGCGATGTCACCTCGCAGATCGCCACTTTCTTGGAAGACCCTGACCCTGATGTAAGGGCGAAGGCGGTTCAGATGCTGGGGCGTCTGGAGACCGATGAAGCCGCGCAAATTCTTGAAGTTCAGTGGAAAAAGCAGCAGGTCGAACAGAAACAGCAAGATACTCAAACTCAGTTGAAGAATGGAGCTTTGGCGCGGGATGTGCCGGAGTTTGTGTTCCGCCTGGCCTTGGGGCGTGTTCGTGGGCGCAAGCTCAAGGGCACACAGAAGTTGGAGGCCATTGCGCAGAGCGTTGGACTTTCTCTGGCTCAAGTGGAGGAATACGCGACCAAAATACAAGACCCTAAACAAGCTGGACAGTGGCGTGACAGCCGTATTGCCGATGTCGCCTACGAGATAGTGGATACGCTGTATCACATGAGAAAACGTGGAGAACCCATCGCTGACTTGTCGCCCCAGAGATTTTCTGCTGGCCCTGCGTTGGATGTAAAGCTCAAAGGAGCCTCTCTGCCTTTGCGGGAAGAGGTCGAAGCTGCGGTGGATTACGCGGCGCGCCCCAAGAGCGGGAGATATGTGGAAAGTTATCTGTTGGAGTTGGGTTCAACTGCCACAGAATCGCTGATTCAACGTTTACAGCAGATCGAGCAAAGCCCTCAAAAGGAGCGGGACGATTGGGGTTACATCTCCATGTTTCGTGCCGCCGCCATGACCCAAGACCCGCGTGTGGTTCCTCTGTTGGAGAAGTTTCGGCAGAGTCAAAACCCGTCGGTGAGCGGTTACGCCTCTCAAACTCTGAACGATATTCAGCAAGATAAAGTTGTGCCCAGAGTTCCGGCTTAAAACGCCGAGCAAATGAACATCATTGCTTTTCCTCGGATGAGTGACATTGCAACCCAATGTTCCCGCAATTCCGCAGCGACAACGATGGGCCACCGGGCACGCTGATGCAGGGCAACGGCACCAGCACGCTCAACGGTTTGCCCGCCAGCAACGGCGACTTCGGCATCAACAGCGTCACGCACCTCTTCGAGGGCGCAACGCTCGGCGTCAGCCCTCTCGAAGTGTTTTACGCAGCAGGGCGAAGCAATCATGCCAGCGGTGGCCCCCCAGGATACTTTCACAAGGACGATCCGGCGGTCGGAGGGCAAGTCGCGGATCACAACTATCCTTGGCCGACTCCCAACTGGTTTTACTATTACGATCAGGTTTGGAAGAATCAGTGGGGCATCCCCGTTGTGTTTTGGACAGGAGCCTATTCCTACTGGTTGGCTTCTGATCCCACTCACGTGCATATTGGTAACGAAGCTCATGGGCTATCCAGCGTTCAAACAGACTTGTTCGCCATACCTCCAGGTGGAGCTTACGTTCAACAAGTTGGGGCAGAACGAACGCGAGGTATCGACACATATATCCGCGTTGCGACCCACGAAGCTGTTCACGCTCGGTTGAATGCTAATAGCACTGCTGGCGTTAACGATAATGATCCACATCCTGTCACTCTTCAGCCGATAGGCGACAAAGTGCCCGATGCCATAGAACTCCAGGTTGGACTCGATCCGAACAACCTCAATACCGCCAGTTTTTCTTACGGAGGAGATAACGAGGTCTTCGCTCGAATGTGCGAACATAACCTCTTTGCTACCGGCGGGCAGGTGCAACAAGACTGGGCAGATGATGGATTAAACAAGGGGAATTCACCGCCGCCTAACTTGACCCAAAGCACTGATCCTTCCAACCCTTTAGCCGATCCAAGCGTTTGGAATTATCCGGATGCGCTCAGTCTTGTTCCCTGACAGACAAACCATCGCTAACGCGAGGAGAAGATAACCATGAGTAGGAGTCGAAAATTACAAACTGTAAGTGTTGCCACCGTTGTTTTGGTCGTGGCAGGAGGAACCCTGCTGGCATTGAACGCCAGTAGAACACATACGGACACTGTTGGCGGAGCGGTTACTGCTACAGCTCTGACACCCAAGGTGGCGGCGGACAAAGAAGCCTCTCTAAACGCCCTTTTGCAGGCTGAGGACAAGAAGCATCGGCGGGGCAATCCCTGGGGGGACGACCTGCCAGGCTGGTCGAAGCGGCAACGGCGTTTTCTCGACTTGTATATCGCGCGTCACGAGCGCGATGTGGTGGCGCAAATGATTCCTTTCTTAGAAGATGAGGATGAGAACTTGCGTGAACAAGCCGCTCAAGTGCTGGGAGAGTTGGAAAATCCCAAAGCCGAGGCGCCGCTACAAGCCAAACTCAAGCAAACAGAGACTCACGATACTCGCGTCCGCGCGGGGCTTAAAAAACCATCCAATGCCGCCGATCCGTTTCTTCACAAGGAGAGACTCATCTCGCCGCTCACTCTCAAATTGGCCCTGGGACGCATTCGTTCGCGTGATCTCAAGGGAGTGCCTAAACTCGATAAGGTCGCTCAAATTATCGGTCTGTCTTATAATGAAATTGTGCAGCTTGCCCAAAAGTTCGGCGTTCAAACCCGAAGTGAAAACCCTAAAATAAGGGGAGAAGCTGTAAAAAGTTCAGCTTTCAAAATTCTCGTGGAGTTTGTTGATATAGTCCACGATATGGGGAGGAGCGGTGACGGCCTGCAAGCACTCCGAGCGAATGAACTGTCGGTTGTGCCAGGTTTTCAAATGCGCCTCCAAGGTGCGACGATGTCTGTGGATAAAGAAATTGAAACGATCTTAGATCACGCGACAAGTCCAAAAGGAGGCGTTTTCGAGCCGCTTTATTTGCTGGGGCTTGGGCCTCGCGCCGCGAAGATGACTGTTCAACGACTGGACGATATTTCGCGCAACCCCGATAAATACAATCTTGGCAAACCGCAGTCTTTAGGCAGTGGCTTCGTCGATCTCTTTCGAGCCGCCGCTTTGACTGGTGATCCTGAAGTGATCCCGATGCTGGAGAGATTGGTGAAACACCCTGATCCTCGTGTGCGATCTTATGCTTTGCAAACGATGGATGCAATGAAGGATGGAACTCTTCCTTAATAATGAGGGTTTTGTGGTGAATGAGCAATGGTCGGCGGTGGTCCGCCGTTTGCGATACCGAGTCGTATCGCGGTCAACGGTCCTTTCCCCGGTGCCACCTCGCCTATTATCGATTACGTGCGACAAAACTCCGGCTGGACGGTGGCGCGCCCACTGCCGAACGCGCTTCCGGCCATCGAGAACGGGCAGGATAACAGCGGAGTATTCCCGCAGTTTCGCAGCGATAACGACGGGCCACCGGGCACGCTGATGCAGGGCAACGGCACCAGCACGCTCAACGGTTTGCCCGCCAGCAACGGCGACTTCGGCATCAACAGCGTCACGCATCTTTTTCAGGGTGCGCCGCTCGACGTGAGCAACATCGAAGTGTTCTACCAAGCTGGTGCCACAACTCATGCTGCGGGGGGCCCCGTCAAAGGCTTCACTCATCCAGATGTCGGGGGCACTCACTCCGCAAGCGATGAGATCGACACCGCGAATTTCATCTACTACTACAATCAGGCTTACACTTCACCAGTTACTATCGAGTATTATGTTGATCCAGCGAACACTTCAACTCAAGCCTACTATTTTCCCGGAGACGATCACATCCATATCGCCCATCGGGGACATGGAACACGTCTTACAGCGCGTTTTCAGAACGCCACGGCGGGCAACTCGGCTTCCGCTCTGAGCTTCGTAGGATGGGAAGAGACCTACGGAATCGATAGCTTTGTTCGCTTGATTGCACACGAGAACAAGCACAAATGGATCTACGAGAACTTTCATCAATCCATTGTAGATGCAGGAGCGGATTCAATTCCCGACACCTATATAGATGCCAATGGTGTAGAGCAGGCTGGCGACCCCGATGCAGACCCTGACGGTGACGGCTTACCAACACACTTTGAAAGAGCTAACGGTTTAGATCCAATGAACGCACTCAGCACAACATTGGACACAGCTTTTGGTAGCTTAGGTTATGGTGACGATCAGGAGGTTATTGTTCGCCTGGCTGAAAGCGGAAATTTTGGAGTGCGAGAGACGGATTGGGCACACGACGGCCTCAATCACGGCACGGTGCCCAATCAATCGCTTGGGCAACGGACACGAATTTTGAACGTGAACCAGGGATTTCTCCATTGGACTTACGGCGGGCCGTGAGTTATCAGGCAATTGAGGGAACAGATTCGAGCTACAACCAGTCACCTAACCAAAGGAGATGACAAACATGAATAACAAAGGCAAAGCCGGAGTGGGGATTGCGTTAGGAGTTGCGCTCACAGGAAGCATTGTCGCTTTGAGCCGCGCACAACAGAAAGAACGCACCGAGACAAGCGGAGTCACCTCCTCGCCTCGGTTAGAACACAGCACCGCACCTAAAGCCAGTCGGGAACCGTTTACGCCAGCCGAACTTGCGGCCTTGGCCCAGGGGCGGGCTGACCTGGCCAACATTCGGAGGTTGAAGAATTCGTCTCAAGCCGTGTCGCGATTGTTACCTTACCTGCGTCATCCTATCGAAGAGTTGCGCCTCGAAGCGGTCAGAATGCTGGGACGGTTGGAAGACCCTGCGGCGGAACAACCTTTGGCGGAACTGGTCGCCGAACTGGATCAAGCCATTGCTGCCAAAATGTATGTGACCTCGCCCATACCGCCAGCCGTGCCCTTGCGCACGGCGCTGGCGCGCATCCGCACACGCCAGCTCAAAGGCGTCAAACGACTGGAAGACGTGGCTCAGAGCCTGGGCATAACGCAGGACGAACTGGTGAAAATGTCGCAACAGGTCAATGGGCCTGAACACTCTTGGATGCAAGGCACACATCAAGCTGTCGTTGTAGAAGAGTTTGTTGATTTGATGGTTGCGATGCTTAAAAGAGGTGAAAACATCAGCGATTGGACGAAACTACTGACGCTTAGCCCGGTGCAGAAGGTAATGCTTGAAGCGGCCCCACTGCCCTTAACGCAGGAGATCGATTTAATACTGGATTCCTTCAGTAATTTTGCTGTGCGCATGGATCGTGAAGGACAACGGGAACTAACACAGCGCATCTTGGAGGCTGGCCCGCCAAGCACCGACGTGCTAATTCGGCGCTTGGAGCAGATGCAAGCGAATCCGCAACTGCAACGCCAAACACCAGTTCAAGTCTACGAATTTCTTTTCCGTCTCGCTGCCCAAACGGGCGATCCGCGTGTGCCGCCTTTGCTTAAAGAGTTTGAAGCCAATCCAAAGCCCTGGCCTGGGATTCGAGACGCGGCTCGACAAGCACGCGAGCAGATGGAGCAGTAACAGACGCTTCCGGCCATCGAAAACGGGCAGGATAACGGCGGCGTGTTCCCGCAGTTTCGCAGCGACAACGACGGGCTGCTGGGCACGCTGATGCAGGGCAACGGCTATGACACGCAAAACGGTTTGCCCGCCAACAACAGCGACTTCGGTGTTAATAGCGTCACGCATCTTTTCCAGGGCGCGCCGCTCGACGTGAGCAACATTGAAGTGTTCTACGCGGCGGGCGCCTACACACATCCGGTCGGTGACACGCGATTCTTGGTGGCGGACGATTCGCGATGGCGCCGATTACAAAGATTATTATGCGCGCCAATATGACAAGCGATTGAGCGAGTAGCGCAGAGGCGTGAATGCTGAAAAGCTGTTAAAATATGATTATGAGCATTCTCATCGAAAGCCCGACCGCCGAGGCGATTTGGCGGGCTGCACAACAACTCCCACGCGAAGAGATGGCGCGCCTGAAGCAGATGTTTGAAGGCGCAACTTCCGACACGTTAGGCGACAGTTGGAGCGAAGCAGATATAAACGATCTCGACCGCGCGACCGCACTGTTAATAGACGAGCGCTTCGGCCCCGAACCCGGCAATTATAATTAACCACGAAGAGCACAAAAGCTACAAATAGAACGAAGCACTCGCGTTGATGGCGGCGAGTGCTTCATTCTATTTGTGGCTTTTGTACTCTTTGTGGTTAAAACACTCGTTGGCAACCCTACTTCCCTCCGCTCTGTCAAACTAAGTTATCATGCCCTGGGTTGCGACTTGCACTTTCCGAGAACCGGTCAAAAGTTATTACCTCGATCCGCTCGATTTCGAGGTTCACGTTGGCTCGCGCGTTCTGGCCGAAACCACGCGCGGCCTCGAACTGGGAACCGTTAAATTTCTGCCGCGCGAAATCCCCGAAACGCGCGTGGTGCCGCCTCTGCGCGCCATCGAACGCGTCGCCGACAAAGCCGACATCGCCCACGACGAAGACAATCGCGCCTGGGAAAATCGCGCGCTGTTGATCGCGCGCGCCTGCATCAATGAATACGATTTGCCGATGAAAGCCGTCAAAGCCGAAGTTTTGTTCGACCGCAGCAAAACTTTCGTCTTCTACGAAAGCGAAAGCCGCGTGGATTTTCGCGAACTGTTGCGCGACTTATCGGGCCGCCTGGAAACGCGTTTGCATTTGCAGCACCTCGGCCCGCGCGAAAGCGCCGCGCAGTTGGGCGGCTGCGGCCCGTGCGGTCAACCGCTTTGCTGTTCGACGTTTCTGTCGCCGACGCCATCGGTCAACTTAAAATTGGCCAAGGAACAACGTTTATCGCTGACGCCCTCGAAAATTTCGGGCGTGTGCGGACGTTTGATGTGCTGTCTGCGCTACGAGGTGGACTTTTATCGCGATGCCAACCAACGCTTGCCCAAAACCGGCGCGCCGGTTGACAGTCCCGAAGGGCCAGGGCGTGTGGTGGACGTGAACGTGTTCACCGAAGTGGTGCGCGTTCGTCTGGGCGACGGACGCACAATTGATGTCGAGGGCGACACCCTGCGCAGTCTGCGCGAAGAGCGCGGCATAGCTAAGGGCTGCAACAATCACGTTTCGCGCGGCGGTTCGTGCGCGAAAAGCCCGGCGAAGGTGCAGTAGTTTTTGGCCATGAAAAAGGTGAGGTCTCCCCGTGAACCGCGCGCGTAAGCAAGTCGGCCCGCCGCACAATAACGCAAATGCTGTGCATCCGTTCGCGTTATTGTGCGGCGGGCCGACTTGCTTACGCGCGCGGTTCACGGGGCACCTGCCACTTGGCTTAATGCAGCGCCATCCGTCGCGCGTCGTTGCCGTTGTCCTGAACGTGCAAACCGCACTCTTTTTTCTCCGTCCCGCTCCAGCGTCCGGCGCGGTCGTCTTCGCCTTCTTGCACCGGTTTAGTGCAGGGCCAGCAACCAATCGAAGGAAATCCCTGCGCGTGTAGCGGGTTGGTCGGCACGCCGTTTTCGCGGATGTAATCCCAGACTTGCTCTTTCGTCCAGTTGGCGAGCGGATTGATTTTAACCAGGTCGAACTTGCGGTCGGCGCCGACAATCGCCGTCGCGGCGCGTTCGGGCGTTTGGTCGCGGCGAATCGCCGAAATCCAGGCGTCGAAACCTGTGACGGCCTCTTCGAGCGGCACCACTTTGCGCCAGTAGCAGCAACTGTTGGGATCGGTTTTATATAACGGTTCGCCCGCCTCGGTTTGCGATTGGGCTTCGGCGGCGATGATGCCGTCGTCGGGCGTGAGGACGCGAATTTTAATCTCGTATTTGCGCTCGATTTGCGCGCGCAAACTGAGCGTTTGGCCGAATTGATATTGGGTGTCGAGGTTGAATACGTCGGGGAAAATGCCGGTTTCGTCGCGCAGTTGGGCGAGCATATCGAGAAGGGCGCAACCCTCGGCGCCAAAAGCGGTGGCCATCGTCAGTTTGGGGCCATAAGTCTGGGTGGCCCATTTTAAAATTGCTTGCGGCGTGGCGTTTTCGAGCCATTCTGTCGAAGGAAGTTCGGTTGTCATCGTGTTTCGAGTTTACGTTTCGGTTGGGGTTGGCGTTCCGACGGAAGGGGAGTTCTCACAAAGAGACAAAGATCGCACAAAGGAACACAAAGGGGATGAAGAAGATTAAGAGACAAATTTTTCTCTATCAGTGGTTTTGAGTTTCCTTTGTGCGATCTTTGTCTCTTTGTGAGAACTCCCCCATCATCATGGTTTGGGTGCCGGAGCGTTGAGCGCGCGGTTCAACTGTTCTTCCAAGCGCGCGACGAGGGGCCAATCCCCGTCGCGGCGGGCGGCCAGAATCCCGTTCCACAGGTCGCGCGCGCGCACCAGCGAATTGGCCAGAGGCGCCGCCTGCAACGGCCCCACCGAAAGCGTGCCCGTCGTTTGGGCTTGCACGCGTAATGTCGGCGGCGCGTCGTCTTCGCCCTTTTGCGTTTCGGCGCGGAAGACGGTGAAGCCTTCGGCGCGGCCCGCCTTGTCGAAGGTCGGGAAGGCGCCGACGCGCGTGGGCGGCGCGAACTTGGCGCCGGTTTCGGCGTTGTAGGTCATCTGCGGTGGCGTCGCGATGTCCGGCAAAGGCAACGGTTGTGCCGGGCGCCACTGCCGCCATTGCCAACTGCCGTCGGGCTTTAAGCGCACGCCCGCGATGCCGTTCAAAAAAGTGCCGTCGCCGCTTTCGATGTGGCCCCGCGCGGGCGCGAACGCCGCGATTTGCCATTGCGATAACGCGCCTTTGCCGTCTGGCAATAGCGCCGCATTCCACGCCAGTGCGAGCGAACCAGCATTCGCCAAAATCGGACGCCATTCGTTGGCGCGCGTGTCCCACGCAAGCGGTTCGTCGCCCGCCGTTGGATGGTAGCGCGCGTAGACGCGTGCCAGCGCGTTCAGATACGCGGGCGAAGGCGCGATGGCGGCGCGCAAAGGCGCGGGCATCTCTTCGATGGGCCTAAACAGGCCGGGCAGGGCGCGATTCCACAATCGCGAAATCGGTTCGCTGCGATTGAACAGATACAAATCCGATTGGCCCGTCGTGCCATCGAAAACGGCGGTCACGTTTTGGCGCGCATAGTTGATGCCCGCCCACTCGTCGCCGCCCGCCAGGGTCGCGGCATCGGGAAAAGTGCGCGCTGTCAAGCAGCCCTCGACGATCCAATTAACGTGCGGCCCGACGCCGCTTTCCAAAACGACCGGATGCGCGACGGCGCCCGCCCAGTTGACGAACGGCGCCAGATTGCGCGCGCGCTCGACCGGATCGAGATGCAGCATGAGCGACGGCCCCGGCGTCGCCAGCGACGCATCGAAGAAGCGCCACGCCAGCGTCAGGCACGCGCCCAATGACGAGCGCTCGATGGCAAATTGCGGCTGCGTCGTCAGGCGATAGGGCGGCAACGGTTCCAACGGCTCGTTATCGAGCGGCGGCGGCCCCAGCCGGTTGGTCGTCGCTTCGGGCGCGGGCGGCGCTTCGGAAAGCAAGACGTCATCGAGCGTTTGCGGCGCTTGCCAGGTGAGCGGCCCCGCCCCATTGACGTTGGCCTGCCACTGCTGCGCGGGCGCTGCGCCAAACCCGTCGCGGCGCGTGGCGATGGCGCGCAGTTGCAGATTGGCGCCCTGACGCGCGATGTGCAAGCGCGCGGCGCGTTGCGCCGGAGTGGACTGCGCGTTTAATCGGTTGGCCAGAGCGCTCGCTGCGCTTTCGAGCGGCCATAAGGCGACGGGCGCGGCGCGACCGGGCGCGGGCAGCACGGTTTCGACGAAGGCGGCGTCGCCTTTGATGACGACATCCTCGACACCTTCAAAGCCCCAGGCTTCGCGCGTGGCTTCGATGTGTTGCACGATAACCTGTCGTTGCGCGGCGGCGTCTCCGATGCCCAGCGAACGCGCGAACGCCGGAGCGAGGGCGGGCGCGAGGGTCGCTATCGCCAGAAAGCCCGCGCCGAGCGCGAGCGCGCGCCGTCCGTTGTCGCGCGTGCCCAGCGCAAACACCAGAACCGCGACGGGCAGGGCGCTCCAGGCGAAAAACTGGCTGGCCGGAAGGCCGAACATCTGTTCGGGCACGCCCAAGATGCCCCCCGATGAATCGCCATAAACAATCGGCGCCCCAACGACGCGAAGCGCGCAGTCGGCGCCTTTCCAGGCGACGAGAAGCGCGCCCAACAGCGAGAGATGCCGTCGCGCCGATTCGGACGCGCGCAAAACGCCGGGGCCGGTTTCGATGGCTTCGAGCCAGAAATAAAGCGTCAGGCAACCGATGAAGGTCAGGCCAAACGCCAGGCCCAGCCAGCCGACGAGCCATTGCAGCGCGGGCAGACGAAACAGGAAAAAGCCCAATTGCGAATTATCGCCCGCGCTCTGCGAGAACAGCAGCCACAAGTCGAACCGGTTAGCCGCCGCGAGGGCCGCCAGCCACGCCGAAAGCCACACCGTCGTGTGCATTATCGTGCGTCCCAGCCGCAACGCGGGCGTGATTTGCACGCGAATTTCTTCCAGTCCGCCGCCCAAAAGCGAAAGCGGTTCGCGCAGTGCCAGCGATTGTTGCCACGCCAGCCGCACGTTGGCGCCGACAATCGCCCACCAGAGCGGCGCGGCAATGAAAAAGGCGCCGCCGCGCCATTGGAGGTAAGTCCACCAGGTCGCGCTCTGGTCGAGCGCGGCGAACCACCATTTTTCGCTCCACCACTCCGCCGCTCGCGAGACGAGCAGAAACGCAAGCAATAAGGGGAATGAAAGGGCCAGAATCCGACGCATGGGGAAAGGATGAAGGCTGAAGGATAAAGGATAAAGGAGGAAATGCGACGAAGAAAATTTATCCTTTATCCTCCAGCCTTCATCCTTTCGTCACACCGCTCGACCGACGATCATTGACATATAGATGCCCAGATTATTAATGAATTTCTCGACGTGAAACGCCGTGCCGACTTCGGTTTTTAATTCTTCGGGCGTGAAGCGGAAAAACGGGATGCCGCCGTCGTGTTCGCCCTCTTTCTCGAAAAATTTGGTGACGCCGCCGTAGCGATAGGCCGACAGCATAATAGTGCCGCCGACGCACATGGTGCGGCGCGCGTGCTTAATGAACTGTAAACGCAGGTCGCGCGACGGGATGTGTTCGTAAACGCCAGCGTTGGCGCAACGGCCAAAGGCGCCGTCTTTGAGCGGCAGATGCGTCAGGTCGCAGTGAACATAATGGACGGGATTGCGCGTTCGTCCGTGATGGCGCGCGATGTTGCGCACAATCGAATCGCGCGACATATCGGCGGCCACTACAACCGGCGCGATGTCGGCGAAAAGGTGCGTCAGACGACCAGTGCCGCAACCGGCCTCGAACAGGGGCGACTCGGTTTCGGCGCTCAGAGCGTATTTGTAAATCGGAGTTTCGATTGCGCCCAGCATCTTCATGCTGAGCATTTGGTCGTAGTCCTGCGCCTGTTCGTCGCGCGCCAACCGCTCGCTTTCGATGCGCGCGAAATCGCCGCTCAGTTGGCGGTTAGATTCGTCAATTTCGCAGCCCAGAGCGCGCAGTTGGCTTTGGTAGCGGTTCTTGAAAGCGCTATCGTCGGGCCGCAAATCATGGACGAAAAGCGTCGGGATGCCGTCTTGAATTACATACCAATCACCGGTTCGCGGGTTGAGCAAAACGCCGTCGCGCGTCGAATCGAGATGCGTCTCGAACGCATGAAGGGTGAGCGCGCCGCCGTCGTGCGGGTCGGCCAGAAAGTCGAGGAGTTGCTCTTGCATAAAAGGAAGTGGGACGAACGCGGCGACAACTTCGGCATTCGGGCATAGCAGGTTATCAAATATCGCCCGATGCGGGGTTGCGTAGGGGTGCCGTCACGTTTTTATTTTAGACAGGATGGACAGGATGGGACAGGATAGATTGTTGGGTGAGTATTTTAGCAAGAGGAGCCTATGAGCTTCTTTTTTTATGGCTTCGCTTCAAGAGAAATCACCTTTCGAACCAAACCAAATCAAAAATAAAAACCCATCAATCCCCGACATCCAAGTATCTATCCCTCAATCTATCCTGTCCCATCCTGTCCATCCTGTCTAAAATAAAAACGTGAATTTCTTGGTTCGTTGGGTGCATCTGCGCACGTCTGCCCCTAATTTACGGTAATCTAATAAGACGAATTTGAACACCGCTAAATAACTCGCGTCCAACGGGAGACGCAAAAATAAAGCGGAGTTCAATAATGACCACTGCATCAATGGCTTTACCCAACGTCTGGAGTTCGGGCGAGGAACTGGAAAACGATTCGTATCTCGTCGAGAAGGCTCTCGATGGGGAAATTGTCGCGTTTGAAAAGCTCGTCACGCGCTACCAAAACAAGATTTTGGGCTACGTCGCCCGCATGACCAACGGCGACCGCGACGAAGCCGAAGACATCACCCAGGAAGCCTTCATCAAAGCCTATCGCAATCTCGATTCGTTTCGCGGTCAGGCCAGCTTTTCGACGTGGCTTTACAAAATCGCGACCAATCTTTGTATTGATCGCGCGCGCACGCGCAAGCGTCGTCCGCAACAGGCGTATTCACTGGACGAACCCTACGACGAAGACGAGAAAGGCGGACGCGAGTTGCCGGATTTGCGTTACGAGCCTTCCAAAGGCGTCGAACGCGACGAGATGCGCCAGATGGTGCGCGAAACCGTGATGGAGATGCCCGAAAAAATGCGCAGCGTGCTGGTGATGTGCGATTTACAGGGCATGCCTTACGAAGAGATCGCCCGCGTGTTGGACGTGCCTTTGGGCACCGTCAAGAGCCGATTGTTCCACGCGCGCGCCGATTTAGCGCGACGACTGCGGCCCTACATGACGGGAGCGAAGTAGAAAATTTACCGCAGAGAACGCGGAGTTCGCTGAGAGAAAGAAGAGAGCGCAACCTTGTTTCAATAATTAGAAGGGCGCCGCAGAAAATTTAAAACTTTCGTCCAACTCTCAGCGTCCTCTGTGTTCTCTGCGGTTCAATGTTTGTATAAAAATCGCCGATTGCTCCCCCAGCGAACCGAGAAGAGCGAATCGAGAAGGAGGCCAGACCACGATGAAAAGACTTTCCAACGAACAGATCATGGATTACCTCGACGGCACCCTGAATGCCGCCGAGCGTGCCGATGTCGAGACGCATCTGAAGGGTAACGCCGACGATGCCGCGACCGTGCGCGAGTTGCAGTTCGCCATGAACGCCGCGCAGGAGTGGCACGCCGCCGACGAAATGCGCGTTAGCGAGAACTTCTGGCCCCACCTGCGCGATAATCTCGGCCCGTGCCCTAAGCGCAGTTGGTGGAGCAGCCTGCTCAAAGGCGTGGCTCCGACGACAGTGGCGGCGCCCCGCGCGAAGTGGGGATTGGGCGCCGCGTTTGCCGCGATTGCGCTGGCGATTGCGATGGGCGCGATGATGTTCGCCCCGCAAAACGCCACGACTCCGGTCGTTGCTAACATCACGATGGCGGATCAGGCGTTCATTCAGCAGTCGGCGGCCAAGCACGAGGCTTACGTCACCAGCCAGGCCGCACCTGGCGACACCAGCGCGCGCGAGACCGGCGCCGACGAGGACAATACCGAAGATGCGATTCCTTAAATCCCTTTCGCGTCGCAACCCGAAAGCGGAGATTTCGACGGCACGCCCGTTGATGGTCTCCGCTTTTTTGTTGGGCGCCTTCACCCTGACTCACGCTCCCGCTCCCGCGCACGCGCAGGGCGCCGACGCACTGGTTAAACAGATGCTCGCCGCCGAAGCCAAAGCGCGTTATAGTGGCACGCTGTTCATCGTGCGCAACGGCCAACGCGAAACCGCAACCGTGTGGCGCGACGGCAACAAACGTCGCTGGGAATGGACGGCGCCCGCCTTGAAAAAGGGCGATGTTTTAGTGGATAACGGCAGCAATCTGTATCTGTATCATCGTTCCGAAAATCGCGTAACGCAGACGCAATCCACGCCATTTATGTCCGATTTGGGCGGCGGTTGGAACGTTAGCAAAAGCGGTGGCGATGCTCTTCTAACTCGCGGCAAGCAGAAACTTGCCATTGATGGCGCGCGCAAAATCCTGTTGCGCTTCGAGAACGACGGCGCGGTTTACGCGCTGCAAAATCTCAAGTTCGGCGCGCAACCCGCGTCTAAGTTCAGTTTTCAAACGCCCGCAGGCGCCAAGGTCACGCGCTCCAAAGGCAAACTGTTCGTTGACATCGCCAGCGCGCGCGCCAGCGTGAATTGGCTCCAGGCGCCCTCGCAATTGCCGACGGGTTTCGCCCTCGAGAGCGCCATCGCCGCATCCGACGAAGTGTGGCTGCGCTATTCCGATGGCAAACGTCGCTTCTCGCTATTCGAGCAACGCGCCGAAGCCGGAACCGTCGCGCCGACCAAAGTGGATGGCGGATATTTCTGGAAAAACGGCGGCATCCGCTATCTGGCGAGTGGCGTTTCGTCGGGCACAGCGAAGAGTTTGGCGGGCAGTTTGAAGTAAACGAGAAAAGCCTCGCGCGATTGCGCGAGGTTTTCTTATTGTCAGACGAAATTTCTAACCGCGATAAACTAATGCGATGAAAGTTCGAGACACGATCAAGCTCATTGAGGCCGACGGTTGGAAATTGGATCGAACCAGAGGAAGTCATCGTCAGTTCAAGCACGCCACAAAGTCTGGCTTAGTCACAATCCCAGGGCACATGAGCGACGATTTGGCGCGCGGCACGCTGGGCAGCATTCTCAGGCAAGCGGGCCTCAAGGATTAAACCATGAAATATCTCGTCATCATTGAAGAAACCAAAACTGGCTACTCAGCTTATTCGCCCGATTTGCCAGGGTGCGTTTCCACGGGCGCGACTCGCGAAGAAGTCGAACGGAATATGCAGGAGTCCATCGAATTTCATATCGAAGGTTTACAGTTGAACGGTTACCCGATTCCTCAGCCCAGCAGCTTGTCGGCTTACGTCGAAGTCGCGGCGTGACTAAGAGCAAATCTGGCAAAAATTGAAAGCGATTATGGTGGACGAATTAGAAATCGCGCCGGACGAAATCACGCCCGACGCTCATTTCGTGCGCGATTTGCGGTTGGACTGACTGGCTTTGTTATGGCGCTTTAACAGGCGTTTTTTCGTAGGCAATTTCCGCTTTGCTGGCGCTAATTTTCATCAATTCGTTACCTTTGCTACGCACTGTTATCACGACCGGTTCTTGCAAGATAAATCGCGTTGTCTTGCCTTGAGATACAAATTTTTGCTTGGTTTGAAAGGCGCCCGATTTCGCTTTGAAAATAACTCCAAGATTGGCTGGCGTGCCTTCGATGTTAATTAAGCCATCGTCGGCTTTGATGCTCACCTTAACCCCTTCGATTTGCTGAATGCCATTGAAGGCAATGCGCCACTCGCCATGCTTTTGTTCGTAAGCACCGCCGCGCGTTTGAATCACGGCAGTTGTTGTGAGCGCCGTCAACGCGAGAATTCCAAAGATAGGTTTGAGATGTTTCATGGTTGCAACGTATCTTAACTCTCCACCCGAAAAATTCCAAGTGCGGTTTCAATCACCCGAAATATCCGATCTTCATCGAATCCCTCACCCGCGCCATCACCGCTTCCGCCCGCGCTTTGCCGCGCGCCGTGCCATCGCGCAACACGTCCCAAACCTCGTCGGGCCGCGCCTCAAATTCGGCGCGCCGCGCGCGAATTGGCGCCAACATTTCGTTCAGCGCCGCCGCCAATTCGCGTTTCACCGTCACGTCGCCCAATCTCGGTTTGCCCTTCTCGTTTTCGCCGCCCGCCGCATACAACTGCTTCAACTCGGCGACGCGCGCTTTGTCGGGGTTGAACGCGTCGTGATAGGTAAAAACCGGATTGCCCTCGACGTTGCCCGGCTCTTTGCCGGTGATGCGATTGGGGTCGGTGAACATCGACATCACTTTACCCGAGACCGTCTTTTCGTCGTCCGACAGGGAAATCGCGTTGCCCAGACTTTTGCCCATCTTGGCGCCGCCGTCGGTGCCGGGCAAGCGGCCAAACTCGGCATACATCGGCTTGGGCAAAACCAAAGTTTCGCCATACAAACGGTTGAAGCGCTCGACAATGTCGCGCGTGAGTTCGATCATCGGCGCCTGGTCGGCGCCAACCGGCACCAAATCGGCGTCGAATGCCGTGATATCGGCGGCCTGACTGACCGGATAGCAGAAGAAACCGAGGGGCAGACTTTCGCCGAAACCTTTCTGGGCGATTTCGGTTTTGACCGTCGGATTCTTCTCGACACGAGCGACGGTAACGAGGTTCATGTAAAGCACCGTCAGTTCGGCGATTTCGGGAATCTGGCTTTGAATCACGAACGCGCATTTCGTCGGATCGAGGCCGACTGCGAGGTAATCGAGCGCGACTTGAAAGATGTTCTCGCGCAGCGTTTCGGGGCGGTCGAAGTTATCGGTGAGAGCTTGAACATCGGCGAGCAGAATAAAGGTTTCGTAATCGTTTTGCAGCGCGACGCGGTTGCGCAGACTGCCGACGTAATGGCCGAGATGAAGGCGTCCGGTCGGGCGGTCGCCGGTGAGAATGGTGGGCACGCCTGTAGTCTAAAAGTTCAACGCATCACGAGAGCGGGCAACACCGTCTTCTGGCGTTCTAATGAGGCTTCGCCATCGCGTTCGATTTGGCGAGCCGAGATAAAGCGCGCATCGCGGGTTCACCGAATTACCAGTCGGTTATCGTTGGCGGTGGCGGCGCTGGGACTTTCGAGCGACCCGCGCGCCGTGCAACGCGCCGGAAAACCGGTATTGATGGCGGCGGGCATCGGGCTGGCGGCGCTGGTCGTGGCGGCGTGGCTGTTGGTGAGCGGGCTAAAGTTGTAGTGCCTCAAACGGCAATGCTAACAAATCTTGCTGTTTGTGGCAGCAGGTCGAATAGCGAATTGAGTCCACTTTTTCATCGGCGCAAAAGACGTCTGCATCAAAAACGGGAGAGCCAGCGCAGGTTCAGGAAAATCAGAAACCCAGCAATAGTTGCAAGTTGCAGACGGCGTTTTTTTCTCCATTGCCTTCGTTTTTTTGATGCAGCAAAAAAAATTCCCCTTTTCGGTTTGAAAACTCTTCTATCTGGGTATACTCTATTTACATCTGCACTCATACAGTAAAAGGCGCGCTGAATTTCTTGGTGTGCTATCACTTTATTTTATGTTGACGCCGATGGGATGCCATGAAAACCTTGAACAAAGATCAGGCCCAGCATAACACCTTGTATCAGCGGGTGGCGGCGGATCTGCGCGAGCGCATTTCCAAAGAGGGGTTGACGCCTGGCGAAAAGCTGCCTTCGATGCGCGATTTGTGTCGGCATTACGAGGTCAGCAACAACACGGTGGTTTTGGCGTTGCGTGAGTTGACAGAGCAGGGCTATTTGCGGAGTCGCTCACGTTCGGGCGTCTATGTGCGCGACCGTGAGAAAAGGCCGCCCGAGTTGGCCCGCGAGCGCGCCATCGCTATCGTGTTGCCCGACTGGGATAATCCGTTCGCGGTAGAATTGATTCACGGCGTCGAATCACAGTGTCGCGAGGCGGGATACTTGGTGATCGTGTCCAACGCGGAAAATCGGCTCGATTCACTATCCGCCAATCTGGACGAGTTGACGCGCCAGGTAGCGGGCCTGGTTATTTTGCCGACAACCGCCGCCAACCACCGCGACAGCTATGCGGCATTGATCGAGCGCGAGGTGCCCGTTGTGTTCGTTGACTGTCGCGTCGAGGGATTGGCGGTGCCTGCGGTCACTTCGGACAACGAGAGCGGCGGTTATCAAGTCACGCGACATTTGCTGGGACAGCCGGAGCATGATCGGGAGCCTCGCCCCGTTTACTTGCTGTTTGGCCAGATGCAGACCTCTTCTTTTGACGAGCGCATGGCGGGCTACCGGCGCGCACACGATGAAGCGGGTGTAATTTACGAGGGGACGCGCGTGCGTTACAGCCCGCTACGCCACGAAGCCGCCGGTTGCGTTTTGACGCGCGAAATTATCGGGCAACGGCGGGCGAGCGGTGAAAGCGCGCAACCGTTCGCGATTTTCGCGGGCAACGATACCATCGCGCGTGGCTGCTATGTGGCGATTCGCGAGGCAGGTCTAAAAATCCCCGAAGACGTGAGAGTCGCCGGATTCGACGACATTTTCGCGCTTCTCATCGATCCACCGCTGACGACGGTGCGCCAGGATGTGCGGGAAATCGGCAACTCCGCCGCCCGTTTGCTGCTGCGCCAACTGGCGTCGGGCAAGCCGCCGCGCTCCCTGCTAACGCGCGTTCCAGTCGAATTGATCGTGCGCAACAGCAGTAGCGAAAACGCGGTTTGCACGCTTTCCAGTCACATCAACCGCTTAATTAACGATGTGCCAACCGAAGTTGTGACTGCCGAATCTGGCGTTGGTCACCTCAATCAACCAGCGATGTCTTCAATTCTCTGAAGGCGACTCGCCCGGCGCCAGAAATATCCGAAGGGCGCCTAACTTTCTGTCTGCAAACTCAATTTGCCAGACCTCCAACCATTTTCTCAAGGAGAATATCCATGAACCAATTTCGTAAAACATCCTCGGGACCGTCACAAAAAATTAGAGCGTTCACTTTGATCGAGCTGCTCGTCGTCATCGCCATTATAGCGATCCTCGCGGCGATTCTGTTCCCGGTGTTCGCACGGGCCAGAGAGAACGCCCGTCGCACTTCGTGCCTGTCCAACCTCAAGCAGATCGGCTTGGGCGTCATGCAATACACGCAGGATTACGACGAGTTTTACCCCACGACCGGCACTTATCCCCTCCCGTATGGCGGCACCTACAATCGTTTCGGGGTGTGGAAGGTTTACACTTATCCCTACGTCAAAAGCACGCAGATTTACGCGTGCCCGAGTTCCGCGAACCCCACTACCGAATTCTACATCCTGCCAGGTGGAGAAACACTGACCTTCCAGGGCGGCAGAGAAAGGAGTTACGGAGTTAACGAGTTCGTGATTACTGCCCAGCCTTCTCTCACGGTGCCTCCGACTCCGATTTCACTCAGTGCGCTAAACGCGCCGACGCTGGTGCCGATGATCGCTGATGCGACCAGCCCCTCATGGAATAACCCCTGGCGCTTTATCAACGCGAATTGGACTGGAAACCCGACGACCCCTCCGAGCGCGGTCGTTCCGGAACTCGCCCGGCATTTCGACGGCGCAAGCATCCTTTTTGCCGATGGTCACGCCAAGTGGCGCAAGCAGGAAAGTCTGGGGCCAGACCCCGCCCGCCAGAGTCAACCCAACGGCGCGGATCGCTGGCTGATTCCGCTGCGAGCCGGAGATGATCGTCTGCAATAAGCCGAGTCGCTCATAAAGAACACGCTCTCTGCAATTTTAGCGGAGATGCGTGCTCAGACTTTAGCTTCTGGCGACTACCAGTCGAACCGTGTAGTAACTCAGGTCTCGCCCCAGTTCGTAGTAGCGTCGCAAGACGCGTGAGAGAGTTCGATTTTTTCACGCGTCTTGCGACGCTACTACGAACTGGGGATGTATCTGTAGTTACTACGCGGTTGGACTACTACCGCATAATGAACCCATTTTTTCAACAAATCATGCGTCCCATCTTTCTTGTTTCATCGCTCGCCCTCGTTGCCGCAGGTTGGTTTTTGCTGCACAAAACCAGTGGCCACGCCGCCCCAGAAGTGCCGCAAAAATCGGCGCCCGCGCGCGGAGTCGGGGCCATCGTGCCATTTACGACTTACGAAGCTGAGGCGCCAGAAAACCGTCAGCAGGCGACGATTGTCAGGGTCTCTGGCTTGCCGGGCAGCGAAGATTCGTCGCCCGAATTGGAAGCGTCGGGGCGCGCTTTTGCGCAACTGAACAACACCGGCGATTTCCTCGAACTTCCGAACGCGCGCGCCGCCAACGCTCTGGTAATTCGCCATTGCATTCCCGACGCGCCCGCAGGAGGCGGCACTTCGGCGACTCTTAGCCTGTTGGTCAACGGCAACTTTCGCCAGAAGCTCACTCTGAGTTCGCGCCATAATTGGCTTTATGGAGCCAAAGGTCAAAACGGCCAATCCAACGATCCCGCCGATGGGCAGGCGCACGTCTTCTGGGACGAGACGCGCTTTTTCATCGAAGGCGGTCTGCGAAAAGGCGATGCTCTGCGTCTGCAAAAGCAGGACGGCGACGCGGCGGAGTTTTATCGCATTGACTTGATAGACCTGGAAACCGCGCCTGCTCCGCTCAAGGCGCCCGCGCCCGGAACTTATCTCGCGGTCAACGATTTCGGCGCCAACGGAGCCGACGATAAAGATGATACCCCGGCGATTCAGGCGTGTATTGACGCCGCCAAAGCGCAGGGAAAAATCGTGTGGATTCCTGCGGGCACTTACTATCAGAACGCCAAATTCGTGCTCGATGGCGTGGAAGTGCGCGGCGCCGGAATGTGGCGAACCAATTTGCTGGGCGCGACCGAAGGCACGACCTGGTCGGGCAACGTCGGCTTTCAACTCGACGGCGACGGGCCGAAAGTGGCGGATTTGTTCATCGACAGCATCGCCCACACGCGGCGCAGCACCGGCGGCAAAGCCTTTAGCGGCAGCGCCCAAAACTGGCGCATCGAAAACGTCTGGGTCACGCACACTCTGACCGGATTATGGCTGGGCGGCAACCAAGGCATCGTGCGCGATTGCCGCGTGCGCTTCACCTATGCCGACGGCATCAACCTCAACAACGGCGCCAGCGATAACCTGGTGGAAAACAATCACATTCGCGGTTGCGGCGATGACGGCATCGCCCTCTTATCCGAGACTGAGTTTAAAAAGCCGCCTTCGACGCATAACATCGTGCGTTTCAACACGGTCAGCGCGATTTGGTGGGGTCACAACGGCGATTTAGCGGGGGGAAACAATCATATCTTCGAGGACAACGTTTTCGTTGATAACGGCAAAATGGGCGTTTTTACCATCAATTTGCCGGGCGCATTTCCGATGCACCCGCTCACCGATTCGCTGGTGCGGCGCAATCTTTTCGTGCGCGGCGGCGGCAACTTCGCGAACCAAAAGCGGGGCGCCCTATGGATTTATCCGGGCAGCACTTCGATCAACAACGTGCGCTTCGAGGATAATCAGATTCTCCAGCCCGTTTTTCGGGGCATTCACCTGACGGGCACGCAACCGCAAACCACGCTTTTCGAGCGCAACCTGATTGACAGCCCCGGTGAAGACGCCATTTACATCGATGCTAAAGTCGAAGGTTCGGCCACGTTTCAAAACAACACCTTGTCGCATTTGCCAGCGAGCGCTAAACCTTTGGTGAATCGCGCGGAAGCAAAGTTTGTCGTGGAGCAGACGGGGAATTCGTGGCAGTGAGAATTTAACTTTTATGGAATCGCTTAACATTGTTTTTAACGGTGAAAATCAAATCGAGTTACGCCCCCAATCTCTGCCTGATTTAAGCTGTGGCCAACTGCTTGTCGAGTGCAGCGCGAGCCTTATTTCGACTGGCACCGAATGTATCGCTTTAACGCGCAATTTCGCGCCTAACACCCATTGGGACAATTGGGTGAAATATCCGTTTTACCCAGGCTATTCGCACGTCGGAACCGTGAGGCAAATCGCCGATGGCGTCAGCAAAGTCAAAGTCGGTGACCGTGTGGCGGCGCGCGTTGGTCACCGCCAGTTCGTCGTTTTGAGCGAAGCGGAGGTTTTGCCGTTGCCCTCGACCATTTCCGACGAAGCGGCGACCTGGTTTGGCCTCGCGTCCATCGTGCAAAACGGGATACGACGCGCGCAGTTGGAGTTGGGCGATACCGTCGTAATTATCGGTCTGGGTTTGCTGGGCCAATTGGCCGTGCAATACGCGCGCTTGAGCGGCGCCCGCGAAGTGATCGCCATTGATACCGCTCCAATGCGGCTGGAAATGGCGCGCGCTCATGGAGCGACGCAGACATTGGAAGCGAGTGTGTCCGAGTGCAAAGAGCGCGTGGCCGCGTTAACGGGCGGACGTTTGGCCGATGTGGTTTTCGACGTGACCGGACATCCCACCGTTTTTCCGCACGCGCTGGGCTTGGCGCGCCGTTTCGGGAAATTGCTGCTTTTGGGCGATGCGGGCGCGCCCTCGCAGCAGTGCCTGACTTCGGATGTGATGACGCGCGGCGTGCAAATCATCGGCGCGCACGACGGCGATGCGCCGCCCGTCGCGACCGATTATCATTTTTGGACGCGCGCCAATATGAGCGCGCTCTTTTTTGATTATCTCGCGCGCGGCCAAATGCGCACCGACGACTTAATCACTCACCGCTTCGCTCCGACTCAGGCGCGCGCCGCCTACGATCTGTTGCTGAACGACCGCTCGCAAGCGATGGGCGTCATCTTCGATTGGAAAAATTAAACGGAATGAAATCGACAAAAAAGCCGCCCAACGCAATTCGCGATGGGCGGCTTTTGGTTCGAGTCGCTACCCCTTTTTGTGCCCGCATCAATCCGCCGAATAGCGCTCGTTCTTCCACGGATCGGCGTGATTGTTGTAACCGCGCGTTTCCCAAAATCCTGGCTCGTCATGCTCGGAAAAGTGCAGGCCGACCAGAAACTTCGAGCCTTTCCACGCGTAAAGTTTCGGCACGATCAACCGCACCGGCCCGCCGCGTTCGCGCGGGATTGACTGCCAGCCGTCGTCTTTGCCGTTGATTTGCAGCACCATCTCGTCGGCGATAACCACGTCTTCATCCATCAACTCTTCCATCGGCGTGTTGGTGGTATAACCTTCGCCGCCGTGCTGAATCACAAACTTCGCTTTCATCGTCGGGCGCACGAGGGCCGCCAAATCGAGAAATCGGATGCCACCCCAGGGCACATCGTATTTGCTCCAAGTCGTGACGCAGTGAAAATCCGTGACCTGACGATGGCGCGGCAAATCGTGCAACTGCTCCCACGAAAGTTCGACGGGATTTTCGACTTCGCCCCACACTTTGAGCGTGTAATCTTCGGGCCGCAAATCGGGGCGCACGCCCAAATCGAGAATCGGGAAGCTCCTGGTCAAATGCTGGCCTTCGGGCAAACGTTTGGCGGCGCGTTGGGCGGGCGTGGTGTCGAGCGTGCGCGGCTGGAACTGTCCGGCTTCGTCGCGCTTGAATCGTTCGAGCAGACGGCGTTTGGCCTCGATCATTTTCGCGGCTTCTGCGGGCGCGATGTCGGGCATTTCGGTGGAAAAATCGGGTTGCATAAATCTGCCCACGCCAGAGAGCGTGAAATATGCCGAGGCGACGGCGATGGGGCAAACTGAAGCAGATGAAATTTTTCGTGCCCGCGCTGCTCGCTCTTGCTCTTCCCGTTATCGCTGCGGCGGCGCCCGCCAAACCTGCGGCTGCTAAACCGTCCACGTCCAAAATTAGTATTGATGCCAGGGCGCGCGCGGTTTTTGCGCGCGCGACCAGACTTTATGGCGCGGCCAAAGGTTTAGGCGTGTGCTGGAAAGGGCATGATGGATACCGCGACTCCATTAGTGCATCGCTTGATTTTGATCGCGCCGGACGGTTGCATTTAGCAAATTCCAATGTCCTTGAATCAGTAATCGTCGTTGATGGGAAAAACCGTTGGAGTCTGAGCGCACCGCAAAAGGGCACGAAGCCCGTTTACACCAGAGTCGAGCCTGAAGAGAATGAAGTTTTTGACGAAATGGGAAGAAATCGCGAACTGGCCAGCGCTCTGGGCGGTCTGCTGGCGAAATCCACTCCGTTCGATGCCGAGCAGATGGAAATGAAATTCGAACTTCTGCAATTGCAAGAGTTTCGCGCGGTGCTTTTGGCGCCTCAACCATTTGGTGGGCAAATGTGCGATTTGGTGCGCATTTCCGAAATTTCTCCGCCAACTTTTACGCGTCACACTCTGAGAACCGGGCAGAAAACTTACTGGTTTGCTCGCTCCGATGGTCGTCTGATGCGAGTGCAGCAAAGGATTCTCTTTGGCAGCAAAGAGAAAAGCACCGGCGATTGGCAAATTATCGCCCAGACGTTCAATCCGAAATTCGCGCCCAACACCTTTAAATTCACGCCGCCCAGAGGCGCAAAGTTGGAAACTGATTGAACTTGCCCTATGGATTCTCCCGCTATTTCGGTGTCGCATCTGCGGCGCGAATTCACCACTCACCTCAAAGAACCCGGTTTCGCGGGCGCGCTCAAAGGCTTGTTCAAACGTCAGTATCAAACCAAAGTCGCGGTTGACGATCTTAGTTTCACCATCCAAAAAGGCGAGTTCGTCGGCTTTCTGGGGCCAAACGGCGCTGGCAAAACTACGACGCTTAAAATGCTATCGGGCGTGTTGCATCCCTCAAGCGGCGAGGCGCGCGTGATGGGCTTTTTGCCGTGGAAGCGCGAGGCCGAGTTTCAACGGCGCTTCTCGCTCGTGTTGGGCCAGAAGAATCAATTGTGGTGGGATTTGCCCGCCTACGATTCGTTCGAGCTGAATCAGGAAATTTACGAGATTCCGCGCGCCGATTTCGACGCCAAAGTCTCGGAATTGGGCGAACTCTTGGACATTACCAAACTACTGAAACAGCCGGTGCGTAAGCTCAGTCTGGGCGAGCGGATGAAATGTGAGTTGGCGGCGTCGTTGCTGCATTCGCCCGAAGTTCTGTTTCTGGACGAGCCGACGATTGGCCTCGATTTAATCTCGCAAAGCCGCATCCGCGAGTTCTTGCGCGAATACAACGAACGGACGGGCCTCACGGTGATTCTGACTTCGCATTACATGGCCGACATCGAGGCGCTGTGTAAACGCGTGATGGTGATTAACGGCGGCAAAGCCGTCTTCGATGGGCCGCTTGGCGATTTGACCGAACGATTCGCGCCGCTTCGTCGCATCGGACTGACGCTCAAGGCGCCGCCCAATGCCGCGCAACTCAAGTTGGCCAACGAGTTGGGTGAGAACATCGAACACGAGGGCGCGCGCCTGAGTCTGTCCGTCCCGCGCGAGGAAGTTCCGGATCGGGTGAATCGTTTGTTGGCCGATTTGCCCGTTTTGGATTTGAGCGTGGCCGAAGTTGAAATCGAAAGTGTAATTCGCCAGATGTTCGCGAGCTGATGCTTTCTGTGCAACGCAACTCACAGCCGCGCCGCGATCCGAAAGATCGCCGTCGCCAATTTAGCCGGATGATGGCGCGCCACGTTCGACGCATCCAAAAATGGCCCGTGAATCGGACGCACGCCCAGCAATTCCAACTCGTTCTCGTCTATCTCGACCGGCATCGCGCCCGATTCCTGGTAACGCTCCAACGTCTCGGCGGGAATCGGCGTCGAGTTGAGCAGAACGTGCGTGATTACGCCTTGACCGATGTGTCGCATGATGGCGCGCACATGGTCGGCGGCGCTCATGCCCAAGGTTTCGTTGGGCTGCGTCATCACGTTGCAAACGTAAATCTTCGGAGCGCGACTCGCCTTCAATGCCTCGGCGATTTCGGGCACCAGCAGGTTCGGGATGATCGAAGTAAACAGCGAGCCTGGCCCGATAATGATGATCTCCGCCTCGCGAATCGCCTCGACCGCGCCCGGCAGCGCGGGCGGATCGTCGGGCGTAATCGCGACGCACAGAATATCGCGCGCCTTGTTCACGTTGGCCTGACCCATCACCGTGCCGCCGTCTTTGGTTTCAGCGCTCAGCCGAATGTCCTCGATAGTCGAGGGCAAAACGCGACCGCGAATCGCCAGCACTTTGGAGACTTCGCGCACGGCGGCGTCGAAGTCGCCGGTCTTTTCATACATCGCCGCCACGAACAGATTGCCCAGCGAATGACCCTTCAGTTCGCCCAAACCGACGAAGCGATGCTGAAACAAATCGGTCATCAACGGCTCGGCTTCGGCCAGAGCCGCGATGCAGTTGCGCAAATCGCCCGGCGGTAGCAAACCGTGTTCGCGTAGCATCCCCGACGAGCCGCCATCGTCGGCCATCGTCACAATCGCCGTGATGTTGCTGCTGTATTGCTTGAGGCCGCGCAACATCGTCGAAAGCCCGGTGCCGCCGCCCAGCGCCACGATGCGTTCGCCCGAATCCAGGCGACGGCGTTTCATCGCGACGTCAATGAAATCGGCGCGCGTTTCGTTGGAGTAGACCCGCGAAATCGAACGGTAAATGCCGCTCACTCCGACGGCGACGCCTGCCGCGCCCAAAACCAGACAGGCGAAGCCCAGGCCGACCGAATCGAGTAGATGGCCGGTGACGCCATCCAGAGTCGTGATGACGTTGAGCGAAAAATCGACCGCGACGTAGGCGAACGCCAGAGCCGCGCCAAAAACCGCGACGATGAGGCCGACCAGCGCCATCAGCGCCCAGCGTTTGACGCCCAATCCGATGGTCAGCCATTGCAACCAGCGCCGCCCCAGACTCGGCGCCGGAGACGACACGGATTGATTTTGCTTCAGTTCATCCGGCGCCGTTTCGATCATTGCGCGTCTCCGCGCACGCTGCCGTTTATCGCCGGTTGCACCTCGAACGTCTGCGACTGCGCGCCCGAACTCTCGCTCGCGCCGGCTTCGCGCAAACTATTGCCACTCGGAGCATCGGCCACGACCGGCGCGTGCGCCGCCAGGTCGCGATGCGACGCCGCCACTCGATGCCCCGCCGCCTCCAATCGCGAGGCCAGCCAATTGGTCAGCGCCACGCTGCGATGCCTTCCGCCGGTGCAGCCGACGGCGATGGTCAAATAGGCCTTGCCCTCGGCCTCGAACTGGGGCACCAGAAATTCGAGAAAATCTTCCCAGCGCCGCAGAAACTCCTGCGTGATGTCGGGCGCCATCACGTAATCAATGATCGGTTGGCAGAAGCCATCCAAATGGCCGATGTCGCGGTCATAGTTGGGATTGGGCAGAAAGCGCACGTCGAAAACCAGATCGGCTCCGGCGTGCGGGCCGTGCTTGAAACCGAAGCTCTCGACCTGAATCAACATGCCGGGCGCGTCGTCTTCGTCCACGAAGGTGCGCTGCAATTCGTCGCGCAGTTCGCGCGGCGTGACGCGCGAAGTGTTAATCACTTTATCGGCGCGCTGACGAAGCGGCACCAACAGTTCGCGCTCGCGTTCGATGGCGGCGGGCAAACCGTCGCCATCGCTGTCGAGCGGATGTTTGCGCCGCGTCTCTTTGAAACGTTTGATGAGCGAATCGTCGTCGCAATCGAGGAAGAGAATCTTCAAGTCGAGCGACGATTGTTCCAGCTCTTCGATGGCGCCCATCAGTTCCGAAAAGAACTCGCCGCCGCGCACGTCCACGACGAGTGCGGCTTTGCCGATTTTGCCGCGCTCCAGAAGTTCGGCGAACGAATGAATCAGCATCGGCGGCAGGTTGTCGACGCAGAAATAGCCGAAGTCCTCGAAATGCCGCGTGGCCAGACCTTTGCCCGCGCCCGATAATCCGGTGATGATGATGAGTTGCATGATTTTAAGAATACAGGGTTTGAATGCCGGTTGAGGCAACTGTTACATTTAACCCCCTCTGTCCTTCGGATCTGCCCTGTCTCCGACGGGCGCCCACCCCCTTCGTAAAGGGGAGAGGCGCTGTGACCTATCTGCGTTAATTTTTAGTTTTGTAGCACCAGTGCCGACTGTAACAGCGCCTCTCCCCTTTACGAAGGGGGAGATGTCGGAACGACAGAGGGGGTGTGAGTAACAGTTGCCTCAACGCTCGACTGGCTCGCTTGGGCTTGGGCAGCGCGGGGCAAACTCGTGTGAGTAACAGTTGCCTCAACGCTCGACTTTATCCTTTTTCCCGTCGCCCACGAGGGCTGAGGCCAACGCGTTAATCACTGAAAGCAACAGCGCGCCAACCAATGCCGCGCCAAACGACGAGACGGTGAAACCTTTGACAAACGCCGCCACCAAATAGAACATCAGGCCGTTGAGCAGCCATGACAAAAGCAGACTCCACAATCCCAACGTCAGACACGAAAGCGGGAGCGTCAAGGCTTGCGCGACGAACTCCAGTATCGGCTTGATGACCGCGTTGACCAACCCCAGAATCAGCGCCGCAATCAGCGCGTCGCCGATGCCATTGACGGCAATCGCGCCACCCGATAACTTGGCGATGCCAATCAACGCCAAAGCGCTGATGACAAGCCGAATCAAAAAAGAAAACATGAAACAACGACGCGTGAAGCGTCAAGGCCAAAGTATAACGGGAGCGTTTTACGCGTGGAGAAAATGCGTTTGGTTGAAGTGGGTATGACGTTTAACCCCCTCTGTCCTTCGGACCTGCCCTGTCTCCGACGGGCGCCCACCCCCTTCGTAAAGGGGAGAAGCGCTGTCACCTATCTGCGTTGATTTTTAGTTTCGTAGCACCAGTGCCGACTGTAACAGCGCCTCTCCCCTTTACGAAGGGGGTGGGCGCCCGTCGGAGACAGGGCAGATCCGAAGGACAGAGGGGGTTAAACGTCATACATGCTCCAACCTTAAACTCTCACCCCAACCAATGTCCCTGCAAACTCATTCCGCCATCCCGACTTATCAAGCCGCGCTCGCCCACTTCAAAGCGCAGGGGTATAAGACCGAATCGCAAACGCGCCAATTCTTCCAACGTCTGCTCGAAGACCTCTCCAAAGAACGCGGACTGTCGCTTGTCCCCGAATGGCCGGTTGGCCACAACAATCGCAAGAAAATTGATGGCGCCGTCAAAGCCGGCGATTATCCGTTTCCGTTGGGCTTCTGGGAGGCAAAAGACGAAAACGATGCGCTCGAAACCGAGATTCAGAAGAAGCGCGCCATCGGTTATCCCACCAAAAATACCATCTTCGAGGACACCCAACGCGCGATCCTCTGGCAAAACGATAAGCAAATCGGCGAGTTCGATTTGACCAAATCCGGCGAAGTCGGCGATTTGCTCGACCGCTTCTTCGGCTATACCGAGGCCGACCGCGAAGGCTTTGAAGAAGCCGTCCGCGATTTCATCAAGCAGGTGCCGACACTGGCAACTGCGCTGCATCGCAAAATCGAGGACGAACGCGCGCAGCCCAAATTTCAGAGCGCCTTCGCGAAGTTTCACGCGGTCTGTCAGGGCGCGCTCAATCCCAGCATCAAGGCCGAGCAGGTCGAAGAGATGTTGGTGCAACATCTGCTGACCGAACGCTTGTTTAAACGCGTCTTCCAGAACGATGACTGGTTCGCGCACAACGTCATCGCCCGCGAAATCGAGGGCGTTATCGAAGCGCTCACGGCGCGTAGTTGGAGCCGCAACGAGTTCCTCAAAAGCCTCGACCCGTTCTTTAAAGTCATCGAAGACCGCGCGCGCACCTTGCCTCGGTTCGGCGACAAACAGACCTTTCTCGACGCGCTCTACGAACGCTTCTTTCAGGCTTACTCGCCCGATACCGCCGATACGATGGGCATCGTTTACACGCCGCAACCCATCGTGGACTGGATGTGCGCGAGCGTCGAGCGCACCCTAATGAAACAATGGGGCAAGACGCTGGCGACGCCCGATGTGCAGATTCTCGATCCCTGCACCGGAACCGGAAACTTCATCGTCAACCTGATGGGCCGCATCCCCGAATTCGACCTGGAAAGCAAATACAAAGGCCGCACCCGCGATGCCAACGGCAATTTGATTCCCGAACTGTGGGCCAACGAAATCATGCTGTTGCCCTATTATGTGGCGTCGGGCAACATCGAACACCATTACTTCGAGCGCATGGCCGAACACGCCTCGTTCGAGGGCCTGTGCTTTCAGGACACGCTCGACCTCAACCCGCAAATGACGATGTTCACCGAGGAAAACAGCGAACGCGTCGCGCGCCAGAAAGGGGCGCCCCTCACCGTCATCATCGGCAATCCGCCCTACAACGTCGGCCAGCAAAACGAAAACGATAACAACAAAAACCGCACCTACAAAGGCGCTGGGCAAAGCTATGGCGTGGATGATTTAATCAAGAAAACCTACGCTAAAGCCTCCAATGCCACGCTGCAAAACAAGCTCTACGACGCTTACGTTCGGTTCTTCAAGTGGGCCGAATATCGTTTGGATGATCGCGATGGCATCGTTTGTTTCGTGACCAACAATTCGTTCGTTCACAAGAACGTTTTCGACGGAATGCGCCTTACTTTAAGTAAGGCGTTTAACCAGATTTGGCACTTCGATTTGGGCGGTGACGCGCGCTCAAACGACGGCGGAGGAAACGTTTTTGGAATTATGGTGGGCGTCGGAATTACGATTTTGGTGAAAAACCAAGCATCGCAAGAACGCTTCATTCGCTATCATCGTGTGCCTGACGATTTCAACCAATCGGAAAAGCTGGAATATATCGCGAATACCGTTGATGTGGATGGAGTTCAATGGCAAGAGCTTGAACCCAATAAGAAAAACGCGTGGCTCACCGAAGGCTTGGAAGCAGATTTCGAGACGTTCGTGCCGATAGGAACCAAAGCCGCGCGAGCCAGTTTTAGTCCTGACTCAAAAACAATTTTCAAAACCTATTCGCTGGGCGCTTCGACAAACCGCGACGAGTGGGTTTACAATTTTGACAAATCTCGCCTGAGTTCGGAAGTGCGCCACTTCACCGAATTCTACAACTCTGAGGTCGAGCGTTGGGCTGCGCATAAAAAGAAAAAAGATAACTTCGATGATTTCGTCAAATACGACGAGAAGAGTATCAAATGGAGTAGCACTTTAAAGAACGCCGCCAAAGGCGGAAAACTGGCGATTTACTCCGAAGAACATTTTCGGGTGGCGCTTTACCGACCTTTCAGCAAACGCCATTTGTATTATGATGAACTGCTGATTGATAGAGCGGGCGCTTTTGGACGCTACTTCCCCAAAGATAAAGAAAATCGCGTAATCGTCATTTCTGATATTGGCCATCGAACGCCATTCTCAGTCTTGATGACCGATTGCATTCCCGATTTGCATTTATGTTCAACCTCGGACGGTTTCCAATGTTTCCCGCTTTGCATCTATGGCGCGAAAGAAGATAGCGAAGGGCTGGACAACATCACCGGCTACGCGTTGAAAATCGCGCGCGCGCAATGGGGCGAGGTGTCGCGCGAAGATATTTTCTACGCGACTTATGCGCTCTTGCACGCGCCGAGTTATCGCGCCAAATTCGCCGAGAATCTCAAGCGCGAACTGCCGCGTTTGCCGCTCGATGCCCTGCCGCTCGACCCCGCGCAGTGGCGGCAATTGGTCGAAATCGGGCGCAAGCTCGGCGACCTTCACGTCGGCTACGACGCCGCCCCAATCCATCCGATGGGTAACATCAACACCACGCCCAAAGGCGCGCCCTTCGAGACGCGCGTCGGCGAAAAGAAGATGAAGTGGAACGCCGATAAAACCACCCTCCGCGTCAACGGCTCCACCGAACTGCGCGGCTTTACGCCCGCCATGTTCGAGTATCGGTTGGGCAATCGCAGCGCGCTCGATTGGGTCGTCGTTTGTTCGCGTCAAAACCGACGCGCGCTCGGAGTTGGTCAGCGACCCCAATCGCGTGGACGAGAAACGCTTCGTCGTGGATTTAATCGGGCGCGTGGCGACGGTTTCGCTGGAGACATCGCGGTTGGTGGGCGAGTTGCCGAAATTGTTTGGCGAGTAGAGTAAAATTAAAGGATGCTTGATTTTACCGATGCGCTGCTTTCCGGCGATTGCCGCGAAGTGTTGCCGCAAATGCCCGATGAGTCCGTCGCCTTAGTTGTGACTTCGCCGCCCTATGCAGATTCTCGCAAGAGCGCTTACGGCGGCGTTCATCCCGATGATTACGTCGAATGGTTTGCGCCCATCGGACAGGAATTATTGCGCGTTCTCAAAGACGATGGCTCGTTCGTTCTCAATATCAAAGAAAAGGTCGTGGATGGCCAGCGTCATACCTACGTTTTGGAATTGATTTTCGCGCTGAAACAGCAGGGTTGGCTGTGGACCGAAGAATATCTGTGGCACAAGAAAAATTGCGCGCCAGGCAAATGGCCCAACCGATTCCGCGATTCGTGGGAGCGTTGCCTGCACTTCACCAAGTCGAAAAAGTTCATCATGAATCAAGATGACGTGATGGTGCCGACTGGCGACTGGGCAAAATCGCGTTTGAAGAACTTGAGCGAGACCGATCAAACGCGCGATAATTCGCGCGTCGGTTCGGGTTTCGGAAAGAACGTGTCCAATTGGGTCGGGCGCGATATGGCTTATCCGACCAACGTTTTGCATCTGGCGACCGAGTGCGGCAACAAAAATCACGCCGCCGCTTTTCCCCATGCGTTGCCGACTTGGTTTATCAAGCTCTTTTCCAACGAAGGCGATTTGGTTCTCGATCCTTTCGCCGGAAGCGGCACCACGCTTTTGGCGGCGCGGGAACTGGGACGCCATTGGTGCGGCATCGAACTCAAAGACGAGTATTTTCAAATCGCACAGCAAAACATGGACGCCGCGCCGCCGCGCCAACTTTCCCTCGTATGAGCGAACATTATCCTCAATTCCATACTTTCCTCTCGGAGAATGTGGTCACGCCTTTCTATTTGCGTCGCCTCGAAGGTTTGCAAAGCATTCGTTTGCGCGATGTGTTGAAACGTAAAAACCCCTATCTGTTCAAAGCCAAAAATCCCGAAACAACGGGCGAATTGGCGCGCAGCATCGTGGATGCGTTTCTATCTTCGCAGGAAGAAACGTTGTTCGGCGATTTAATGGAGAGTTTTGCAATTTATGTGGCCGCGACGCTGTGGGGCGGACACAAATCCAAACGCGTCGGCCTCGATTTGGAATTTGAACGAGAAGGCGTAATCACTATTGTCGAAATTAAATCCGGCGTGAACTGGGGTAACTCTTCGCAGATTAAGCGCATGAAGGAAAACTTTAAGGTCGCACGCGTGGCTCTACGCAAAGAGACAAACGCGGAAATCATCGCCGTTAATGGTTGTATTTATGGCAAAGATGCGCGTCCACTCAAAACCGATGGGGACGATGCTGACAAAACTTACTTTAAATACGCAGGGCAAGATTTCTGGCATTTTCTGTCGGGCGACGATAATTTGTTTCGCGAAATCATCAAACCGATTGACGAAGAAGCACGCGAAAAGGATGCCGCGTTCAAACTCGCTTACGCCGCTAAAATCAACGAACTGACCGCCGATTTAAGTCTCAATTTCCTGCGTGACGGCCAGATAAATTGGATTAAGTTAGTCGAGTTCGTGTCGGGCCGCGATGCTGTAACTTTACAAACAGTCGAGCGTAGCGACGAAGTGATAGCCAAAGCGGAAGATGAAGTGGAACGCCGATAAAACCACCCTCCGCGTCAACGGCTCCACCGAACTGCGCGGCTTTACGCCCGCCATGTTCGAGTATCGGTTGGGCAATCGCAGCGCGCTCGATTGGGTCGTCGTTTGTTCGCGTCAAAACCGACGCGCGCTCGGAGTTGGTCAGCGACCCCAATCGCGTGGACGAGAAACGCTTCATCGTGGATTTAATCGGGCGCGTGGCGACGGTTTCGCTGGAGACATCGCGGTTGGTGGGCGAGTTGCCGAAATTGTTTGGTGAGTGAGAACAATTTTTCGCCAATTGGCATTCGCGGATTTGCATGGGATGAGTTAAATTAATGGGGAGCAATTATGGATTTAATTTTAGGAGTAGTCGCAGACGCCGCCAACAAAGGCGAAGGCAGCAAATTGAATGTGCTGGGCATTTTCGAGGATTTGTATGTCGAAGGTTTGCCTTGCGTTGTGCCGCACATGGCGCTTGCCCTGTCCATGCGCGCGGCGCATTATGATCGTGGGAAAACTTTCGATGCGGAGATGCCTTTACTTGATCCTGATGGAAAAACGCTTTTTCAAATCTCATCCCGTTTGGCAATTGCGGGCAACCTACAGATTTTGGAGCCAGTGGCGCCCCTGGCGTTGAATTTGTTTAACGTCACACTCGCAAAGACCGGAGTTCATTGCTTTGAGGTTCGTGTCAACGGCGATGTGAAGGGACGCATCAAGCTCAACGTTCACCAATTGACGGCTTCCTCCTCCGGCGGTGAAAATGGCGGCACATGAAAAATTGTTGGAAAAGATGCGGGTTTCGAGCGCTGGCTGGGGACAAGACGACCTGCGACGTCTTTATGAAGGCTACGGATTTGCGCGGCGAGAAGGGGCGAACCACACGTTTTATCAACACCCCGACCATCCGCAACTTACGGCCAGCGTTGCTCGTCATAATGAACTCCCCAACGGTTACGCTCAAACCGCAGTGGTCTTGGTCGCGTTGCTCTTGCAACTGCAAGAACAAGCCGAAATTGCCCCCGTCGAAACAGAATCTTCCCGCGTGACGACTTCCGCAACTTCGGCTAAAACAGTGTCTAATAAGAAGCGCAAAGCGAAAAATCGCTCTCGAAAAGGCAAACGAAAATGAATGAAATTCCCACTCAAATCACTCTCAGCCAGCAAGCGCGCGTTTACGCACGTTTGCCCTATCGCGTGCAATTGGAAGCACAACCGTGTGGCAACAGCACGCGTTTTGTGGCGAGTCATCCCGAACTTTTAGGTTGTCTCGCCGATGGTGCCACCCACGAAGAAGCTATTGCTAACCTTGGCGAAGTCACCGCCGAATTTGTTCAAATGTTGCTCGATGCGGGCGCGCCTGTCCCATTGCCTCTGCCGTATGTGATGGTTAGTCCTGGCACCACCGAGATGGGAAGCGTTAGCATCCATCTGCCGGTCGCGAACACCGGTTCGGCAGACCAATCGTTTGAAGCAGAACCCGAAGAAACCTCGGATAAATCCCTGTTGCGTCCCTTTTCTTACCAGAAAGGTTCAGGCGTTTTGTGCAAAGCCTAAAATAATACGATTAGCAAAGAAAAGCCCCGCGAATTCTAGTAATTCGCGGGGCTTTTTAATTGCGGTTCTTCGCTTAACCGGCGCCGATTTTCCGTTTGGGCATTGCGGCTTCGATGCGCTTTTCGATGGGTTTGACCGGCGCGATTTTCGATTGCACTTTGGTCGGCGTCGCGGCGGGCGTCAAGACCGGCGCGGTCGAAACCGGTTGCGGTTGGGGCGCGGGTGTCTCTTCGGCGGGCGTAAACGGCAAATCGCTGACGCGACCGACGGTGATGTCGCGGCGACGCAGCGTTTTCAGGTCGGTCAAGACGCCGTTGAACTGACCCAACAGGGCGTCGAGTTGGTCGTCGCCGGTCTGGGCTTCGTAGACCTCGATTTCGCCCAGCGAAACCGCGCGGTCGGAGTTGACGTTGGGGTCGGCGTTGGGCAAGACGATGCCGGGGCCATTGGCCTGAAACACGAACCGCGCGTATTTGGCCTCGACCGGCGTGACCGAAAAATCCTGATTGACCGCTTCGGGGCGCAGGTTGAACACGCCCGCCGTTTTCCACGGGCCAGTTGAAGATGAGCCGGTTGTCGTCTCCAATTGGACGCGGCGCGCCCAACGCAAATCGCTCTGATTGGAGGCCGGATTGAGCGTGACTTTGCCCAGCAGATGAGTGCGGTCGTCGGCGAAACCGATGGTGACGAACTCTTTGCCTGGCTCGAAGCCCTGCGAGGCCCAACCGTTAGAGCCTTTGTTTTCGAGTTGGCGGAAGTTGTCGCCGTCAATCAGCAGTTGCGGGCCGTAGGTCGGGTCGCTGTTGTAGGTCGAGGACGACGCCAGCACTTTGCCGCCGTTCTTGGCCGCCGCGATGTTGGCCTTCGAACCGCTCGCGGAACTCTGGCCTGCTGAAACGTTGCGAATGTTGGAATCGGTGTTGACGACGCCACCAGCGGCCTGCAATGCCTTGTAAGCGTTGAGTTGGGTCACGGCTTTTTCGAGCCGGTTGATCACGCCGCCCATCGGGTTGGAGGCGTCAATGGCCTCATACATTTCGACTTCGCCCAAAGCAGTGGCGCGGTCGGAGCCGTAGTTCGAGCGCAGTTGCAGACGCACGAAGCGCGCGTCAACCGGCAGAATATCGAACGATTGGGGCACGCCCTGTTGCCGTAGCGTCAATTGGGCGACGGGTTGGTAAGGACCTTCGGCGCTTTCGGTCGAGACCTGGACTTCGATATCTTTGGCCCAGCGTTCGGGCGGCAAATCGGTGAGCGGATTGACGACGATGCGGCCCAGTTTGACGATGCGATTGCCCGCAAATCCCAGCGTCACGGCGTCCATCGAAATCGGGTCGTATTGGTTAGAGGCCCAGCCGCGCGAACTACCCGCGCGCGTCGCGTTCCAGACCTGACCGTCAATGAGGTTGGAACCGGCATAAAGCGGATCGTTATCGAAGGTCGAAGTGACGGCCAGCACGCGCCCACCATTTTGGGCGGCGGCGATGTTGGTGTTGTCGGTCGAAATCACGCGATTTTGAGCGTGGGCCAGAAGCGGGAAGGCGCCCGCAATGGAAAGCGCGAACAGGAAAGTTTTGGGCTGCATGGGAAATGTGCGAAAGTTGAGACAACAAAGTTGTCGGTGCGGTGCGCGTGTTTTGGATATAGCTCTGCGCGGGGCGATTGTTACGCGTTGGATGCGGGAAAGTTGGGAATTATTTTACCAGATGGAGGCGGATAGATTGGAAAGTTGCGGAGAGCGGACGTTTTTCCCTCACCCCAGCCCTCTCCCGGAGGGAGAAGGAGCGCCCGCTCGAAGGTATAAGCTGCAAGAACTAACTTTTACGCAAGTTCTTGCAGCTTTATTTACAAGCGGGCGCTCCTTCTCCCTCCGGGAGAGGGCTGGGGTGAGGGAAAAACGTCCGCATTTTCTGCGGTTCATTCCGCCGCCACAACCGCCGCCACATAAACTTCGCGTGCCGAAACATCACTCTCCAGCGCGCGCGCTTTCACGTCTTCCCACTCGGGATGCGCGCGCGTTACCCCGCCCTCGCTCCACGCCGCGACTTTGACGCGCACTTCGCCAAACGGCGTCGCTACCGTCTCCATCGAACGCGGCATCGCCGCGCGTTCCACCGATTGCACGCGCACGCCCAACGTCGTCGTGTGACGCAATATCGCGCTTAACACCGCGTCGCGCGTCGCGGCTGTTGTCAGCGCCGACAGCAATTGCGCGGGGCGCCCTTTCTTCATCGCAATCGGCGTCGTCCACACATCCAATGCGCCCGCCTCGAACAGGGCGTCGAAGACGGCTTCCCACAATTGCGGGTTCATGTCGTCAATGTTGGTTTCGAGCAACGATAAAGTTTCCCATTCCAGACCTTCCAGCGCCGACGACGCGCCCGTCGTTCCAATCGCGACTCGCAGCAAATTGGGCCGTTGCCCCCAGGCTTCTTTGGTTCCGGCGCCCAGACCGATAACGTCCATCGTCATCGCGGGCGCGACGCCGTAGCCGTCGCACAGCGCGGCCAAAATTCCGGCGCCCGTCGGCGTGACGAGTTCGCCGACGATTTCGGTCGGCGTCCATGGCGCACCGCGCAGGATTTCTAAAGTCGCGGGGGCGGGAACCGGCATGGTGCCGTGCGCGCATTCGACGAACCCGCGCGACATCGGGAGGGCCGACGCATAAATTTGCTCGATGCCCAAATAGTCGAGGCACCAGGCCACGCCGACGATATCGAGGAGGGAATCGAGACCGCCGATTTCGTGGAAATGCACCTCTTCGGGCGTGGTGTCGTGCATCTTCGCCTCGGCCCGCGCGATTTCGCCGAAGATTTTTAACGCCTTGGCTTTCACGTTCGCGTTGAGCGCGCTGCCTTCGATGAGCGCGCGAATCTCGGCCATCGAACGCCCGTGATGATGGTGCGCGTGACCGTGATGGTGACCATGTTCGTGTTCGTGCGAATGCTCGTGATGATGTTCGTGAGCGCCCGCCAATTCTTCGGCGTCACTCTGGCCGTGTTCGGTGATGGTGACTTTGACGCCGTGAATGCCCAAACGCAAAACGTCGTCGGCGCGGATGTCCCAGCCTTCGACAGCGAGCGAGGCTAAATCGGCTTTGAGTTTGTCAAGCGGCGCGCCGCAATCGAGCAGGGCGGCCAATGCCATATCGCCCGCGATGCCGCTAAAGCAATCGAAATACGCAATTTTCATGGGGGTTGTGGGTAATGAGTGGTGAGTTGTGGGTTAGCTAACAAATTCGCTCATCACCCACAACTCATTACTCACCACCCATCACTCACTCCTGCCCCGCAGTATCGAGGCCACGAACGCCGCCGCGCCAAAGCCGTTATCTATGTTCACGACAGCCACGCCGTTGGCGCACGAGTTGAGCATTCCCAACAGCGCCGCGACGCCGCCAAACGCCGCGCCATAACCGACGCTGGTCGGCACGGCGACGACCGGCACTTGAACCAATCCGGCGACGACTGAGGGCAACGCGCCTTCCATTCCGGCGACGACAATTAACGCGTCGCACTCGCGAATGGTGTCGAGTTGGCCCAATAACCGGTGCAATCCGGCGACGCCGACATCGCTCAATCGCACGACTTCGCCGCCCATCGCCTGCAAACACAACGCGGCTTCGTCGGCGACCGGCAAGTCGGATGTTCCGGCGCATAACACTCCGGCGCGACCGCTCAGTTTGGGCTGATTGCCGTCCACAATAATTAGGCGCGCCGAAGTTTCGTAGCGCGCGGCGGGCACGAGTTTGACGGTGGCCTCGAACGCCTGCAAACTGGCGCGGGTGACTAAAACGATGTCGCCGCTTGCGCTGAGACTCTGGACAATTCCGGCGATTTGGTCGGGCGTTTTACCGGCGCCAAAGACGACTTCGGGAAAACCCTGGCGCAGCGCCCGATGATGATCGAGCGTGGCGTAGCCGAGGTCTTGGAACGGCAGATCGCGCAACTGGGCGACGGCTTGGTCAACGGGCAAAGCATTGTTTTGGACTTGTTCGAGCAAAAGGCGCAAAGATTCGGGAGACATGGGGGAAGGCTGAAGGATGAAGGCTAAAGGATGAAAGGATGAAAGGGGAAAGTGGGAGAAGCAAATTTTTATCCTTTATCCTTCATCCTTTAGACTTTTTTACGAGCGGGCTTAAAAAATTTTAGCACTTGCAACTTGTAAAGTGTTGGCGCGTTAGGTAATATCTGTCGGGCCGCTTGAATTCTTGCACGCAAGTTTGGGGCGGCTGGCATTGTCATGGGAACTTTTCTGCTGGTCTTGCAAATTATCACCGCTCTGGGATTTGTCATCCTGATGGCGGTTCAAACCGACAAAGCCGATGCCGGTGGCGTTATGGGCTTGGGTGGGCAGGGCGGAGCCGTCGGCGAAGAAGTGGACATGGCGGTCGGCGCCGAGCGCATCCTCAAGCCGCTTTCCAAGTGGCTGGCGATTGGATTCCTCTTCCTGTCGTCCATGGCCGCGATGCACGGCGAAGGCAAGTTTCCCTGGTGGGGCTTCCTCGTCGGATTGGCGCTTTACCTGGTAGTGATGTTGATGGGCGACCGTTTGTGGAAGAATTTCACGGCGGCTTTCGGTCGGTAAAACTTTCGGTCGGTAAAGCGAAGTTGCTAAACTAAAGTGAGTCACGTCGCAGTGGCGAAATGGCAGACGCGTCAGCTTGAGGGGCTGGTGCCCGCAAGGGCGTGGAGGTTCGAGTCCTCTCTGCGACAAATTATTAAACTCCCGCCAATCGAAAGATTGGCGGGAGTTTGTTGTTTTGTGGGGGCGGATTACGCTGTGTCGAGGCTTACGCAGAGAGCGCCGAGGTTTCCCCTCACCGGGAGCGATTCACCTTTTGGGGTGCTTTATGTTTTCCCTCACCCTAACCCTCTCCCGGAGGGAGAAGGAACTACGCATCGCGAGGTAAAACGTGCTCGAACTAACTTCATAAGAAAGTTGAAGCGACTCATACCTCGCGATGTGTAGTTCCTTCTCCCCCCGGGAGAGGGTTAGGGTGAGGGAAAACCTCGGCGCTCTCTGCGTAAGCCCCAACATAACTTACCGCACCGCGCGCGACTTGACTCGTCTGATTGCTCATGCGAAAAGTATTAGTCGCCCTCGCCCTCATCGGCGCTTCGTCGGTGCCCCTTGGCGTATTCGTCGCCGTCAACGCGCAGAACGAAACGCCAACGGTTCAGAAAACCACAAAGCCTCAACTCGAACGTCAAACCGCCGTGCCGTGGACGGGCAGTCCGCTTCAGTTTGAATATCCCAATCGCGATGAAACGCTAAAAATTCCCGAAGTTTTCCGCGCGTTGAAAATCGGCAAAGGCAGCCGCGTCGCCGATATTGGCGCAGGTGGCGGCTGGCTTTCGACGCGCTTGGCGCGGCAAGTCGGCCCGACCGGAACGGTTTACGCCGAAGAGATTTTGCCGCGCTACGTCAGCTTTCTGCAGGAGCGCGCGCGCAAGGAAAAACTGCCGCAGATGAAAGCGATTCTGGGCACGACTGCCGACCCGAAGCTGCCCAACGATTTGGACGCCGTCGTGATTCTCAACGCCTACCATGAGTTTGACAAGCCGCTCGATATGCTGGCCAAGATTAAAACCTCAATGAAGCCAGGCGCGCGTTTAGGCTTCATCGAACGCGATAACCCCGATTTGCGCCGCGAAGCCGAAGCCGCGTATCGGGCGACCGGCAGAATCAAGCGTCGCGTCACCGAACAGAGCGATGGCGACGAGCATACCGACGATCATCGGTTGGCGTTGCCGATTGTCGAGCGCGAAGCGGCGGCGGTTGGCTTCCGTAAAGTCGGCGCGATGCAGTTGCGCGAAGATCATTATTTGCTGGTGGTCGAGAAACCGTTGGCGCGTTAATTGGCAATTGGTATTTTCTTGATGGCGTTGAATGGAAGTGGAGGCGGGTCTGACGTTCACCCCCTCTGTCCTTCGGATCTGCCCTGTCCCCGACGGGCGCCCACCCCCTTGGCAAAGGGGAGAGGCGCTATTACCTGTCCACATCGCCGTGAGAAAACCACAAATTCACGCCGACGGTAATGCCGCCTCTCCCCTTTGCGAAGGGGGTGGGCGCCCGTCGGGGACAGGGCAGATCCGAAGGACAGAGGGGGTGAAACGTTAGACCCGCCTCGACCTCTATTCAACGCCGCCAAGATCAACGCCGCCAAGAGAAATACCAAACCAAAAACCAAAAAAGCCCGCGCAGTGCGCGGGCTTTTCACCATCGGAGACTTTTCACTTAAGCCGGATTCGGCTGAGGCCGCGCGGCGCCCCAGTTGGGCGCGCTTTCGCGTTGCGTTTCTTCGACCGGCGGCAGCGAACTTTCCAATCCGCCCTGCATATACGGTTCGAGAATGCGGCGCAAATTCTGGCGCGCGCGGAACAAACGGCTCTTAATCGCTTCCAACGTCGAATCGGTGACGCGAGCGATTTCTTCGTAAGTCATGCCTTCGATGTCGCGCAACACAATGACGGTGCGATAATTATCGGGCAACTGCAACAGCGCCTCGCGCAGACGATAGCGCATTTCGTCGCCCTCGACGCGCTGCGACGGTTGGGGCCGTTCGTCGGCGACTTCGACGGGGCCGCGCGAATCAAAGTCATCGTCGGGCGCGCTGTCGAGTGACCAGCGTTCCATGGTGTAGCGGCGCTGCAAACGCTTTTGCTGGTTGTGGCACAGGTTGAGCGCGATGCGATAAAGCCAGGTATAAACCTGCGAATCGCCGCGAAATTCCGTCCACGCGTTGAAGGCGCGCACGAAGGTATCCTGGGTTAAGTCGCAGGCCTCTTCGTAATCGCCGGTATAACGGTAGACGAGTTGGAACACTTTGCCGTGATACTTCTCGACAACGGCCTCGAACTCGGCTTCCATGGCGGCGGATTGGCCGGCGCCGGAAGTGGCGGGAGTAATTCCCTGGGGTTTGCTCGTAATGACGGGCGGACGCTGAAAAAGCATGAAGTCTCCGATGAAATCAAGGGCTCGCCGACGCAGATCGAAAGTAACGCGGCGAAAGTTTGGCTGGCGGCTCTGCTAAAAATCGCTGCCTTCCAGTATAACGGAGACAGCCATTAGTTTGTCTAAACTTTTCTAAAGCTATGCGCGCGGATGAAGGCGCGAGCCACGAAAGTGCCGCTCTGACGTTAGTCGGCGCGCGCGGGTTTAAAATGATTTTCGGGGAATTTTGGACGTGTGGATTTGGATAGCGATATTTTGCGGTAGGCGTTAGGTTTTTCCCTCACCCTAACGCCTACCGCAAAATATCGCTATCCGATTCAAAAGCGAAATGTCTTGCCCAGCGTCAGCGTGGTAATTCGACTTTCGTCGGTCTTGAGGCCCAGCCGCAAATTGCCGCGCAACTGGTATTCGATGCTCAACTCGAACGGCGTGCGCCCCGACGAAACCGCCGTATTGCCGTTGCTCGAAGCGCCGAACGAACGGCGGTAGGTCACGAACACACGGTCGTTGAGCGCCTTGGCGAATTGCACCGAAAGCGGTTCGTCAAAGCGATAGTCGAAGCTCACGCTGTCAAGTCCCAGCGCCTGCGCCACCGAACGTTCGACGCCCGAAAACAAGGGCGCCGACAGCACCTGCAAGACCGCGCCCGCGTAGGCTTGATTGGCCTGATTAGAGTTGAAATCGCCGTTATCGCGCGGCGCCGTGCCTAATAATTGCGCGAACGCTTCGCTTTGCGAAAGCGGCGGATTACTCGTCACGTCCACGCGCAGATTTTGCAGGTTCTGTCCTTCGCCGCTCAAGTCAAGCGGCCCGTTCAATGCCAGCGTAATCAGATATTGCCCGGCGCGTCCGGTTGCTGTTGCGTCCACGTCCACGCGCGTGCGAAGCAGATCGGTCGCTGGATCTCGCGTGATGGCGACGATTACGCGGCCCTCGGTGACGCGGGCTCGCGCGTTGGGGAAGCGCACCTGACCGTTGCGCGTGCGCACCGTGCCCAACAGTTGCGGGTTCGACGGCGTGCCCGACGCCACCAACTCGCCTTCGAGTCCCGTCCGAAACGCCGCCGTGATGAACTCGACTTTCTCGCCCAAAATTAACCGAACGTCAAAGCGCGGCGCATCGGGCAACAGCGAAAGCCGCGTGACGACGCCATCGCCGCCCGCCGGAGCGCCGACGAGGGTCGCGTTTTTCAACGTCAATTGCCCGCCAACGCGGAGCGGCGCGCCTTCGTTGGCGGGCGCCTCAAACTGAATTGGGCGCAGTTGGGCCGCGCTCAAAATGCGCGTTTGCAGTTGCGATGTGCGCCGTTTTTTCAGGCCTTCTTTCAGCGTCGGCGTTTTGGCGTTGCGCAGTTCGATGGCCTCGCGCGGCGCCTGTTGAATCGCGTCGCGGTTGTCCAAAACCAACCGCCCTTCAACTTCGCCACTGCCCACGCCGGTGTAATTCCACTCGAACTTGTCCAACTTAATCTGCGGACGACGGTCGGGCAAATCAGCCAGCTTGATCCGTTTGGCGACGTCAAAATCTTGGAAATCGTCCGCCGTGCCGAACTCTAAAGCGGTCGAACGCAGCAATGCTGGCGTGCCGTTAGCGAAGTCGTCGCGCAGACGCAGACTGCCAATCGAGACCATTTCGCCGCCGCCCTTGCTTTGCTTGTTCTTGCGCCGCCCGCGCGCCGCGATCATCCAGCGCAGGTTTTGCGCGCCGTCGTCGCCGGTCTTGAACAATAAGGCCGCATCGCCATCGCGCGCGCCCGCTATCTGGGGCGAACCGATGGCAGCGTTATCAACCGAAAACGCCAGATCATACTTCTGGCGCCCAATGGCACGGACGGGATTGCTGATCGATTCGGCGCTCAAATCGAGGCCGATACCGCCGCGCAATTTCCAATCTCCCGCCAGAATAACCGGCGGCGTGGTGACGCGCGGCGCTTTCTTGTTCTTCTTTTTGGTCGAGGGCGCCTTAATCGAGGCCGCGCTCGCCAGCGTGCCGCGCAGGGGATCGTCGGCGTCAATTTCGATGCGTTCGTCGGAGGTAAAGCGAATCGTGCCGCTCACGTTTTTCAGACCGACCGGAACCGCGATTTGCGGCCCGTCCAAACTGAAGCGCGCGTCTTTGAGCGTGACGCGCCCGCTCAGTTTGGGATCGGCGAGCGTGCCGACGACCTGCACGCCGCCGGAAAATTCGTCAGCGCCGACTTCCGATAACGCGGGCACGAACAATCCCGCCAACGCCGCGAAATCGCTGGTCTGTATGGGGAAATTGACGTTAATTGGCCCGTCTAAAACCGGCCCGCCGCGCGCCCAGTCCCAGTTAACGGAACCCGAAGCCGCCGACGATTGGTAGGCGCCCTTGGCGATGGTAAAGTTGCCCGGCGCGATTTTAAACTGGCCGTCCATCACCTCGAAGCGCGCCACGCGCAGACGGTCAAGCGTATAAGAATTGAACAACAATTCCTCGGCCTGAACCGAACCGATCACGTCGGGCGCTTTGGTTTTGCCGCTCAAGCGCAACGAAAATTCGGTCAAATTACCGCGCAAAGTCGGCGCGTTGTTGGGCCCGCGCAACGCCGGAACCCACGTCGCCAACTGCGACAGGTTGGCGTTGAACACGTCGGCGCCCAGATCAATATCGCCGTTGATGTCAACCGTCGCGCCCGGCTCGATGCGCAAAAGCGTGTCGTCGTCGTTGGCGTCGGCCTCGCGTTGCGCGGCGGTTTTCTCCAGCCGAAACTCGCCTTTGCTCACCGTGGCGATGCCGTTGCCATAAGAAAACGCCGCGTCCAGCGTCGCGGGCGGGCTGAAGCCGCCGTAAGGGAGCGGCGTGCGCCCGTCGCGCAGCGTCAGCGAGGGCACGCTAATCGTCGGGCGCCGCAGCGTGCCGCCAATCGCGGCTTTAATCGCGACATCGCCGCGCGTGCCCGGCGGCAGAGCGTCGGCGTAACCGACGATTTGATCGAGCGCCGTCTGGGTGACGCCCGTGCCCGCGAGGGCATCGCGCGCGTCGCGCGTGGCGTCCACGAAGAATTGTAGCGGCGCCTCGGCGACCTCAAGTTGCACGTCCAGACCGGGCGCGTCGGGCGTGAGCGGAATCGTGCCCGATGCGGTTAAACGCGGCGTCGGCACGTCGTTCAATCCGCTTTTTGTCGGCACCAGTTCGAGCGTCTGGATGCGCGCCAGATTGTTGGCGATTTCCAGGTTGGCGCGCAACGTCCCGACCGGACGGCCTTGCCACACCACGTCCTGGGCGATCAGACGCGCGTAGCCCGAACGCGGCACGAAAAACGGCTGCTTTTCTCCGGCGTTCGGTTTCAAGATGCCCGCGACATCGATATCGGCGCTCAGGTTACCTTCGATGGGCAACAGCGAAATCTTGGTGGCGGCGTCGGTGCGCGCCGACAGCGCGCGCAAACGGGCGGCGCGACCGGCGTCCAAATCGTCGGTTTTCAGGCGCGCGCGCCAGGTGTTGCCGACGGTATCGAGCGCCAAAGCGCCCTCGAACGGCGCGCCTTCGATGCGACCGCTCAAATCCGAAACCGCCAGCCGCACGCCGCCGCCGCTTTGCACCGCCGCCACGTTCGCCTTCGCGCTCTGAATATCGCTGCCGAACGCCGTGCCCGCGCGCAGTTCGATTTCGCCTTCGACGCGCGGCGTCGCCCCGGCGATTAGGCGAAAATCGCCGCTCAAAATGCCGTCCAAGGCCGCCTGTTTCCAGCCCTGCTTTTGCAGCCCGACCACGCCCAACTGCTCCAGCCGCGACGCCCAGTTTGCCAGTCGCAAAGCGTCCACTTTGAGCGTGCCACTGGCGGCGGGCAAAGCGCCTTTGCCCGCGCCCGATAGATCAATCTGGCCGCTTCCGGTAAAGCGCGCGCCGTCGCTCCATAGAGTTGCCGACCGCACCGTCGCGGTTTTGCCCGCCACGATTAAACGCGCCTTGGCCACATCGAGCGGAACCGTCAAGCCCGATTTGACGATGGTGACTTTGCCGCCCGCCAACTGCGCTTCGACATAGGGATCGCCGCCGTTTTCGACGCTGACCAAAGCGCTGACCTGCCCCTGCAATCGCGCCTGTCCCAGACTTTTCGCCGCCAATAACCGTTGCAGGGCGCCCGCCTCGACTTCGCGCGCCAACACTTTTGCCGAGATTTTGCCGCGCTCCAATTTGCCCGTCCCGTCGAAACGCCCGCCCGCGAAACCCGCGCTCAAGCGCGTTAATCTTACGACGTCGCCGTCGCTTTGCGCCAACACGCTGGTGTCGTCAACTGTGGCAATCGCGCCTGGCACCGGCACTGCGGCGCGCGTCACGTCCAAACGCGCCGCCCACTTTTGCGGTGCGAAGTTGGCGTTGATGCGCAACCCGACGGCGCGCGCGCCCGCTAACTGAACCGGAATCGCGAACTGCGGCCCAAGCGCGCCGCCGCGCGCCGTCACCTCGCGCGCCGCGACGACGGCTTCGCCTTTATAAAGGCCGCCCCCCTGAACTTGAATTTGCCCGCGAATCGAAGGCTCGTCCAATCGCAAACCCGTCGTCCTGCTGCGCCGGTCGCGGATGGTGACGGCGTTGCTTTGCAGCGCGAACGTCGCCTCGAACGATTTGGCATCGCTGCCCACGACGGCGACGCGCCCGCGCCAATCGCCCGAAACCGCCACGCCGCGCGCGCGCAAAAACGGATTGATCTGCGCCGCCGTCAACCGAATGTCGGGCAGTTCGACGGCGAAGCCGCCGCCCGCGACTTGACCGCCCGCCAACGCGCCGCCGCCCGCCACACGCAGACCGCCGAAACCGCCGCTCGCTGATGCGCCCGGCACCACGATTTTCCCGTCGCGCACGCCGACGCGCGCGCGCAGATTATTCAGCGTCAGCGCCGACGCGGGCACGCTATCGCGAAACTCGACGGGGAGCGCCGCGCGCGAAAGCGAAACGCGCGATAAATCCACATCCGCCGTCACGCGCGCGCGCCGAAAGTCGGCGCCGACGTTGGCGAAGGTGACGCTGACGTTGGCGTTGCCGATGTCGCGCACCAAACGCGCGGCGGCGGGCGAAAACGCGCCCTTGTTGATGCCGTTCGTCGCGATGTCGCGCGCGCTCAACTTGCCGGTAAAAGCCGGATTGCCCAGCGCCTTCGTCGAGGTGACGAGGTTCAGCGCGCGCCCATTTGTGGTGCCGTAGCGCGGCGAAGCGGCGTTCCAACGCGCGGCGCGCGCGCTAATTTCGAGCGGCGAACTGGGCCCACTCCCGCCGCGTGCGGTGATCTCGACTTCGCTTAATTCGCCTGCGCCCGCGTAACCCGATGATTTGCCGTTGCCGCTGATGCGCGGCAGTTGCGCGCGGATGGCGAATTTCACCGGCTCGTCTTTGCGATATTCCGCGACAAATGCCGCTCTCAGGCGCGGCGTCGCGGCGTCGAAGCTGGCGTTTTTGAGGCCCGTCGAGCGCACCCGCACGTTGGGCGCATTCAGGGCGCCACTGGCGCGCGCGTTGTCGGGCGCACCGCTTATTCGCGCACTCAGGCCGACGGCGCCGCTTTGCCAGTTGACCGGAACCGCGCCCGCTTTGGCCCACGATTGAAAGCGATTGATCGGCAAATCGGTCGTCGCGATTTGCATGTCGAAGAGCGGGTTTTTGGCATCTTGCACCGCCGCCGAACCGCGCGCCGTCCACGAAGCGCCCAAAGCGCGCGCGCTCAGGCTGCTCACTTCGATGGCGCGATTGGCAAAACGCAACGAGCCGTTCAAATCGTCAATCGCAATTGGTGGCCCGGCGTTGGCCCGCCCGTTCAACGGTTCGCGCGTTTTGGTGGTGACGAGACCGATATTGCTTAGCGTCAGTTCGCCCGTCGGCGTGATAGTTTTGCCGTCGAGCGCCACGCGAACCCTCCCGCTCACGCTGCCGCGCCGCGCGATGGCCTCGCCTTTGGGCAGGGCGTAATCGGCCAAAACCGTCGCCGGAAGCCCAGGGAATTTCGCGTTAATCCAACCGCGATTCGGCTTGAGGCCCAGCGTCACCTCGGCGGAAATATCGCGCGCGACCGAGCCGTCGGGCAACCGCGTTTGGGCGATTGTAACCTGACCGCGATACGGGTCTTGCCCGTTGGCCTGCACGGTCGCTTCGATGCCGCGTAAATCGAGTTTGAGCTTGCGGTCCGACCGCGAGGGCAGGGCGCGGTCGAAGTAGAAGACGCGACCATCGTTGACGACGACGGTGCCCGTCCACACGGTTTTGGGCTCGCCTTTTTTCTTGGGCGGCAGCAGCGATTCAAGGTTAAATTTACCGTTCGGTTGGCGTTCGAGATAAACCTGCGGCGACTGAATCTGAACGCGATTGATCGCATCCAAGGGCTTGACGCGGCCCAGGGCAGCGCCGATAATATCGAGGCCAATCGTCAGGCTTTTGGCGCGCAATAAAGCGCCGGTTGGAAGCGCGGGATTGCGTCCGATGACGACATCGTTGACGGTGACGCGGCCCAATAAGTCGGTCGAGAACTCGCCGACTTCTACCTTTTGGCCCAACTGTTTTTCGAGTTGCGGAATATACTTGGCGCGCGCCGCGCGTTCGAGTTGACCGGCGATGTCGAGCTTCTGGCCGATCAGACCGCGCACTCCCAGACCGACGAGTGCCAGCAAAACTACGACGCTCACGCCGCGCGTGATGCGACCGCCGGGCAGGGCGCCGCCGACGGTCTGCCCGCCCGCGCGCGCGGCGAGGGGACTGCGCGCTTTACCCAGGCCGACGCGACGTTTGGGAATCTTCGCTTCGAGCGCGCCCAACCGTCCGTCGCGCAGACGCGCCAGACGAGCGCGTTTATTGGCGGGAGAAGACGAAGATTTGGACATCGAAAACGGAGGGAGAACGCGCGGCAAACAAGCGCGAGCGTGTCAAGCAGTGTTGCATAGACAACGCGGCGCGCGTTTGGTTGTCTATGATTGGCGCAGAACTGTGGCGGGAAACTGGAAATTTGTGGGGTTTTGAACGGTTGCAGAAAGCGGTAGCGTTTTTCCCTCACCCGCCTTCGCGGAGCTCAGGCACCCTCTCCCGAAGGGAGAAGGTTGTTCGCGAGCCTGACTGTGAAGAGCTTCCTTGCCAAGTTACGCCGCCAAATAACCTTCTCCCTTCGGGAGAGGGTGCCTGAGCTCCGCGAAGGCGGGTGAGGGAAAAACGCTACCGCTTTCTGCAACCGTAACGCTCGCCACAACCAAATATTTCCCCGCTTCATCCTCAACTCTATGATCAAAACTTATCGCGCGCTCGCCCTCTTACCCCTGCTGGCCCTCGCGCGCCCGATTTACGCTCAACCTTTGCCTGACCGCGCGCCGATAACCGGCGTCGTCGCCGACGCGCGCGGCGAACCGATTGCTGGCGCATTGCTTTCACTTCGGCGTTCCAATTCCAATTTATCCGTCGCCTTCTGGGGTGCGACCGCGCTGAGTGATGACGCCGGAAACTTCGTGTTTCCCGATGCCGAAGAGGGCGATTACGCTCTGTCGGTGCAGACGCCCGGCTACGCGCTGTTGCCCTATCGCGAAATCAAATGGCGCGCGGGCAACGCACCGGTGAAGATTACTTTAGATCGCCTGCTCAATTTCAAGCTCAATCTGCGCGCGCCCGACGGCTCGCCGGTCGCCAATGCGCCGGTTTATCTGCGACTGCGTCCGTCCAACGTCAACGGCCAACAGTTCATCAACGCGCGCTCCAACGATAAAGGCGAAATCGAGGTCGAGGAAATCAAGCCCGACAAATACGCGATGTATCTGCGCGCGCCGCAGGGCTATGCTCTGCTGTTCGACCTGGGCGTCGTCGAGCCCGAAACGCCGCCGCGCACGATCCAATTGCAAAACGCGGGCGCGCTCAAACTGACCGTCACCGACGATTTGGGCCGCGCGTTGGGCGGCGCGAATCTGTCGCTTTCGCCCGCGACGGTCGAAGAATCGCGGCGCCTGAGCGGTTTCGACGTCGGCCCTGGCGATGATTTCGCTTTGCTGGCCGCCAGCAACAATCGTAACGCCCTGGTGACGCGCGACGGCGACGGCACGCTCGAACTCGACGGTTTGCCGCCGGGCGTTTACGCGCCGCGCGTGTCGCTGCCGGGCTATCGTTTCGATACGCTGGAACCAGTGACAATTGCGGCAGGCGCAACGACGCCGTTCAACGTAAAAGTGCCCACGCGCCGCGCGCGCACCCTGAATTTGCAGTTGCGCACGCCCGACGACAAGCCTTATACGGCGGGCGAAGTTTCGCTGCGGATTTTGCCCATCGCCGCCAACGGACAGTTGGGCGGCGACCCGCCGCCCAACCCCGACGACGCCGACGATCTGCCGTTTTTCCCGTCCGGCCCCGGCGGTCGCCGCGCCTTGCCCAACGCGCGTGGCGAAGTCGTCCTGTTTCCGGTTAAGGCCGGGCGCTACCGGATTTTCGCGTCGCCGCAGATTAAAGAACCGGGCAAAAATCCGCCCGAAGCCACGCCGGTTGACGTGACGATTACATCGGCGGGCGCGACGGCGACGGTCATCGTGCCAAAGGGTTGATTATTTCACCCCAGAGACGCAGAGAGAACAAAGAAACTTAAAACATCAAAGCACGAGCCAAACGCTTTAAGTTTCTTTATTCCCTCTGCGCCTCTGCGCGAAATAATCAATCTTTGGCGAAGTTGTTCCAACCGCACTCCCGATGAAAAACCTTCAACTGCGCAACCAAACGCGCGATAACATTGTGTGTCCGCGCTGCCAACTCGCCGATAATCTGTGGACGCGCGGCAAAGGTCTGCTGGGCCGCAAATCGCTCGACCAAAACGAGGGCATTCTCCTCGTGCCGGGCACTTCGATTCATATGTTCGGGATGAAGTTCGCCATTGACGTGATTTACCTGACCAAAGATGATGTCGTGACCGATTTCGTTGCCGACATCGGGCCGGGCAAAGCGCACGTCGCCAAAGATAAAGCGGGCAAACCGCACAGCGCGCTCGAAGTCGCGGCGGGCACCATCGCGCGCGTCGGCGTGCAGGTCGGCGACAAGTTGGAACGCTGCGAAATCGCCGCTTGAACTCTGTTGGACGCAAATCTGCAATTGACAAAGACACATATTTATCATTCGCCAGACCAAAACGGCGCCCGATAGCCAGCCGCTTTCCGAAACTAAACCAATTTTAGAACTACTCGCTTCTCCTTTGTTTCGTCTAACTTTAAGACTTAACCTGAAAAATTTCGCCATTTTTTAAACCAATCGTCAAATCTCGCGTCGAATCGCGCACTTGGAAAAAGAGCTATGATTCAACACAACTTTTGCGCGAACGAGAATCCCAGCGTTTCATTTGCGGCTCTGCCCGAAGCGACGATGCCTTTCGGTGCAGGTCTGCTTTTGCTGCGATTCGAGCGCCCATCGGTGATTCTTCTGGCGATGGCGGCTTTGAAAAAAGCGTGTTTCCAATGGCAACGGTCGGGCGAAGTTTTGTCCATTCAGGTCGCGCAAAACGAGGTCGCACGATTGGTGCGGGTGTTGGCCGAAGCATTGAGCGTGGTCGAGCAGGGCGCGATTCGGGTGATCTGGGAAGTCGTGGGCAAGGCGCTCTCGATTGGCGATTGCTTCGATGTGCAGACGCTACGCGAATGGCTGGCGCGCGCGCAGTCGGGCTGGTTTTTGGCGATGATGCGCGACGATAAATTCGAGGCGCACTTTCAGCCGATTGTCAACGTGCAGTCGCCCCACGCGATTTACGGTTACGAGAGCCTATTGCGTGGCGTGACCGAAGGCGGTTTGGTGGCACCTCTGCCGTTGTTTGAAGTGGCGGGCGGACTGCAATTGCGCGCGCAGTTGGATGCCAAAGCGCGTCAGCAAGCGATCTGTCAGGCTGGTTCGCTGGGCGTGCGCGAAAGGTTGTTTATCAACTGTCTGCCCTCGGCGCTCGACGATGCGCAAATGGCGTTGAGCGCGACCTTGAATATCATTGACGACGCCGGTTTGAAGCGCGAACAGATCGTGCTGGAAATCATCGAAAGCGAATGTATTGAAGACGCCGATGCTTTGCGTCGTGGACTCGAACTGTTCCGGCGCGCGGGCATCGGCATCGCTTTGGACGATTTGGGCGCGGGCTATTCGTCGCTGACTTTGCTGGAGAGATTGCGGCCCGATTTCGTCAAGCTCGACCGCGAGCTCATCGGCGGCGTTGACACCGGCGGCTTCAAAGCCGTCATCGCGCAGAAACTGCTGGAAACCGCGCGCAATCTGGATATTGCGACCGTCGCCGAAGGCGTCGAGACGGCGGGCGAATGGAACTGGTTGCGCGCACACGGCGGCGATCTGGCGCAGGGTTATTTCTTCGCGCGCCCGGCGGCTCAGCCTCCCCTGGCGGCGCAGTGGATGAACGCGGTTTCGTTGAATTGATGCGGCGGTTTGACACAGTGAAAATCTCACCTCACGCGATCAGGGGATGGTAGGGCTTCACAACTCCGCCAGGCGACCAGCCTCCTCTGAATGACGGAACTTGCGGAGGCGAGGCGGAAAACTCACGCTCAGAAGTCTCCACCATAACCCGACCGCGTAAGGTGAGGGAAAATGTTGGCGCTCTCTGCATTGCAATAGCAGTTATAATAAGAAGCGGTTTTGGAAAATTTTCATAAAAATGCTTTCCCTCTCGTTCTGCTGTGCGCTCTGGCGCCCGCGACTTTGGCTCTGGCCGCGCCCGATGCTGCGGCGCCCGCCGCTAAATCCGCCGAGGCGCCGATTTCGGTGATGGCTCTGGCGGGTTACGAATCGTTATCGGGCGCCGGTTTGCGCGTGACTCTGAGCGATGGCGGCCCGATCAATCCCAGGTTAAAAGCAGATTCGTTTACGCCCGGCCTCGTTCACGATTACGACCTGTTGGCTCTGGTCAACGAACTGCGTGGGCAGGGCGCGCGAGGCATTGCGGTGGGCGGCGTGCGCCTGACCAATCAGAGCGCGATTCGCGCGGTTGGCCCGACGATACTGGTTGACCGACAGGCGTTAAAAGCTCCGTTTGTCGTCGAGGCCGTCGGCAACGGCGCGTTGATAAAATCTTATCTGGAACTCAAGCAGGGAGTCATGGAGCAGATGAGGCAAACCGGCATCAAAAGCAAAGTCGAGGCTCTGCCAATTGTAACGCTCAAAGCGGCGCCCCTTCCGATTGGCGTGGCGGCCAAGTAAATGATGTTGCGCCGCCTCACTACTTTATATCTGTTGTTGTGCGTTGTGGCCGCGCCAGCCATCGCGCAGACGCCCGAACGCGAGTTCGCGCGGGCTGAGGCCGCGTGGGACAAGGACGATTATGCGGGCGCGGAGACGTATTTCGAGCGAGCATTGAGAGTTGCCGATAGCGGCACGGGCGACGAAGCTCACGCATATTTTGGGCGCGGCCTGGCGCGTCTGCAACAGGAAAAATGGCGGGGCGCGCGACGATTTGACCGCTTCGGTTGCTCTGGTGCCCGACAACGCCGAGGCGTTCGCTTCGCGCGGGATGGCGCGTAAATCGATGGGCGATTCCGATGGTTTGCTCGAAGACGCCCATCGCGCGGCGCAGATCGATCCGGATTATGCGGGCTTTGAAGACGACGCGAAATCAACTGTATTGTGGCGGCGCTCGATGTTGGGCTTTATTATTCTGAGTTGCGTTGTGTTGGTCATCGGATTGGTGCCGATGGTGCGCAGCATCGCGGGCGCGATCAAGGACGAACGTGCCGCCAAAGGGCGAGGCGAGCCAAAGCCATCGTAGGTTGTGCCGCCAATTGATGGTAATTGAATAATCTGTGAAAACTCAAAGAGATCCGAGGTTGGCGCAACGTCATCACCGCGCACGCGTTGGAAAATGCGAAAGGTAACTACGCTATGTCTCCCAAAATGTTCTCCAAACCCGTCAAGTGGCTTATCGAAGGCGCGCTCGCCGTCGCCTTTAGCGGCGCGATTTTCTTCCTGAGCTAAAACTCGATGTTCTCACCGACGCGCAAAAGTTGGACGCCGTGGACAGACCCGATTTGTCTGGCCGCGTGGGGCGCCTACGTTCTCAATCGGTTCGTCCTGGCGCCGCAGTTTGGCGCCGAACTGCCGTTTTTGCGCGAACACTTTAATGATTCGCTGTTGATTCCCGCCGCTCTGCCGTTGTTAGTTTGGGCGCGTTTTCGCGTCGGTCTACGCGACGAGAATTCGCCGCCGAGTTGGCGCGAAGTGCTGTTGTGGTGTGCCGGTTGGTCGCTGGTCTTCGAGTGGCTTGGGCCGCGTTTTCTGCATTACAGCGTCGGCGATTGGGGCGATGTCGCGGCCTACTTTATCGGCGGCATCATCGCGGCGTTGTGGTGGAATCGCAAGCGCAAACGCGACACTGTTACGCCAATTGAGGGTGGACGAATCGGCGCGGCTCCATTAAGCTAAATGGCCCCTTTACGGCAGACGGTCTCGAAAAATCCGAGGCCGCTCGCCCCTAAAACCATTATGGAACGCACCCTCATTGTTCTCAAACCCGACTGCGTGCAGCGCGGTCTGTGCGGCGACGTTTTGTCGCGCTTCGAAAAACGTGGCTTTAAAATCGCCGCCATGAAATTGCTCACCGTCTCCAAAGAGCTGGCCGAGCAGCATTACGTCGAACACGCCGAAAAACCGTTCTTCCCCGGTTTGGTCGAGTTCATCACCGGCGCGCCTTCGCTGGCGATGGTGCTCGAAGGCCAGGACGCCATCGCGCTCTCGCGTCAGATGATCGGCGCCACCAACCCGCTCGATGCCAACCCTGGCACGATTCGCGGTTCGCTCACCAACGACAAACAGTCCAACCTGATTCACGGCTCCGATTCGTCCGAGTCCGCCGCGCGCGAATTGAAGCTGTGGTTTCCGGAACTGGATTAAATCCACTCGCGTAGAGACGACGATTTATCGCGTCTAAAACAAAAGCTCGCTTCAAACTAAGAAGCGAGCTTTTGTTTTGTAGGAGTTATACCAAGTCCGGCTTCTGAGTTCATGAACCGCGCGCGTAAGCAAGCGGGCCGTTGTAATTGCGAGAACAGTTCAACGTTGCCCTGAGCGTTATGGCCCGCTTGCTTACGCGCGC
>JAABUN010001192.1_pt1 | contig 60136 bp, 43 predicted proteins | sample 5559311 | NCBI WGS metagenome assembly JAABUN01 (sample SAMN10711877, study PRJNA513370) | rock metagenome | isolation source: Antarctica rocks | place: Antarctica: Victoria Land, Siegfried Peak sud
AAGATCAGCGAGGCCCAATGGGCGACCATCCAGCTCACGCGTGAGGACTTCCACGGCGAATGGAACTACACCATCAGCCCACGCGCCGCGCAACTTGACCTGGTTGTTATTTGACAGACCCTAAGTCGCCCGCCTTTCGTGTCGATCGTGGTCAGGCGTAGAGGCGCGGATGCTTCGCGGCGGCTCAGCATGACAGTTGCGTACGCGGTTGGCACACAACTATCGGATTTGTCATGCTGAGCCGCCGCGAAGCATCCGCGCCCCGTAGCCCCGTGTTCGCGCGTCTTTACCCCTCGCCCGCGAGGTAACGCCTGAACCAGCGTAGGGTGTGTTCGCGTCGGGCGAGGCGCGAGGCGGGCTTGCCCGTCACGAGCATCGTGTGGCTGTCGCCGGGGAAGCGGATCATCTCGGTGGGGACACCGAGCGAGCGGAGTGCGGTGTAGAGCTGCTCACTCTGTTCGATCGGGCAGCGCCAGTCGGTCTCGGTCTGGAGGAAGAGGGTGGGAGTCTTCACACGCGTAACGTAGCTGATCGGCGAGTGCGCCATGTAGAAGTCCAGGTTGTCCCAGACCGGCTTGCCCCACTCCTTCTCGGTCCAGAACCAGCCGATGTCCGACGTGGTGTGGAAGGAGACGAGGTTGCAGATGCCGTTCTCGCTCGCCGCCGCGCGGTAACGGTCGCTGTGGCCGATGATCCAGTTGGTCATGAAGCCGCCGTAACTGAGGCCGGTCACCGCCAGTTGGTCGGCGGCGACCCCGCCACGCGCGAGCGCCAGGTCGAGCGCCTGTTCCTGCTCCCGCCCATCGGCCCCGCCCCAATCGCCGATGTTGGTGGTGGCGAACTCCTCGCCGTACCCTTGACTGGCGCGCGGGTTGATGAACAGGACGTGCCAGCCCTGATTCGCCCAGAGCTGCATGTCGAAGAAGAAGACGTGGCCGAAGACTGAGTGCGGGCCGCCGTGGATGTGCTGGACGAGCGGGTATTCCCGCCCCGCTTGCGCGCCGACCGGCCGAAACTGCCACGCATCGACCTCAAAGCGACCGTCGAAGCTGGTAAAGGGATGGTGTTCGGGGTTCTGGAGGGTCATCCGGTCCAGCAGCGCGGCGTTGATCGCGGTCAGACGATGCTCGCCCGCACCGCCGCCGTCGGCGGTGTAGAGGTCGCACGGGTTGGTGGAATCCCCCGCGACGTAGGCGAGGCGATCCCCCGCCGCCGAGATGGAGACAAAGGCGACCGTGCGCTCACCGCCGACCGGTGACGTGACACCGCCGGTCAGCGCGGCGCGGAACAGACTGACGCGCCCCCGGTCGTTGGCGGTGCAGCAGACCCCCGCGCCGTCCGGGGTCCAGAAGAGCGTCGTGGCAGCCTCGCCGGTCGTCCAGGTGTCGCTGAAATTGCCGGTGCCGGGGCTGCGATCCCAGCCGGTGGTCAGGCACGTCGCGGCCCCGGCCAGATCGGCGAGGTAGATGCCGGAGTTGCCGCCCGCCGGTGCGCCCTCGCGGCGTCCGATGTAGGCCACCGTCCGCCCATCGGGTGACCACGCCGGGGCCGAGGCCTGCTCCGCTCCCGCGTCGATGCGTCGCGCGCCATCGGCGTCGTCGGTGGCCGCTACGTCGGGGGCGGGCGCATGATCCGGTACCGCGATCGTGTAGAGCTGCGAGCGCATGTTCAACTCGACCTCGTCCTCGCGATTGCTGATGAAGGCGAAGTGTCGTCCATCGGGCGACCAAGCGGGGGCGGCATCATCATGCGCGCCGCTCGTTATGCGCCAGGGCGCGGCGTCGGCGAGCGGCACGATCCAGAGGTGTCGGGAGCGACCGTCGGTGTAGCCCGCGACATCGAAACGGTAGCGCAGTCCGGTGATGTGGCGGATTATGCCGCCGGGCAGGTCGCGTGCGGCCTCGGCATTGTCGGTGCCCGTCGCGCTCGTCACGGCCAGGCGGGTGCCATCGGGCGACCAGACCGGGCTGCTCACCTCGCGCGCCAGATCGGTCAGACGGCGGGGTTCGCCGCCTGCCAGGTCCAGGAGGTGGAGTTGCGCGGTCCCGGTGCGATCCGAGAGGAAGGCGAGGTGGTGGCCATCCGGCGACCAGCGCGGGGCGGTATCGCGACCCGCGCCGACCGTTAATTGCCGCGACGCGCCATCGGCGGTCGTCACCAGGTGGATCGCGCTGGTGTAGGTGTTGCGCGCGAGATCGGCGCGCTTGACGACATAGGCGACGGCGCTGCCGTCGGGTGCCATTTGCGCGTCGGTGATCGTCGCCAACGCCAGCAGGTCCTCCGGCTGCAAGGCCCGTTGTCCGGTTGGCGCGTGCGTTGCGTGTCCCGCTATCATCTTCCGCTCCTCATCGCTGATCCATCCGGCGACCTCGGGCGGTATTGTACTCGGGGCTGCGGCATGATGCCGGGGTGGATGAGGGGATGCGCGGAGAGGGTGCGAACACGCGCCAGCCGCCTGACGGGATGCGAAAACCGGCCTGCGGGAGAGCGCGGGGCGGGGTGATGGAATACGCACAGGGGCCGGGTATTCCCGGCCCCCTGCATGGTGAAGAGTTGTGCGGCGACGCCCCTGGCGGTACTTCCGGCGAATCAGCGTTTCCGGTCGTCGCCGGATCGCGCGGCTTCCCCGGTCGGTGGCGCGGTGTCGTCGGCCCCCGCTGTCCCCTCGGTCGTCGCCTTCTGCCCGATGATGTTGTCGGCGAGAATGGCGGCCTCTTCTTCGAGCGAGCGCCCCTCGTCGCGGGCGCTATTGCGGTTCGGCGGATCGGGCTGCCGACGCTTATCCTGTGGGTCGTCCATAATCATCTCCCTTGTAGTAACCCGCACGATTGCGCTCGCAACCATCGCTGCCGGTCGGGGACCGGCCCTATCGGCGTATCTGCGGCGACCGACTTCCGGGTTGTGGAACACCAAGACAACGCCCCACTCATCGGGCAAAGTGTATGCAAGCGAGGTGCCACGACCGCTTGCGCCGGACCGCGCGGTGGCACACCCGTTTCGTGCGGGTGCCGCTGTGCGTGCTATCTTCTCGCATGGAATGTGCGCGTGCTTCGATAAAGCGGCAGGGTGGCGTTGCGGTCGCGCTGCCGACACGGGAGGCCAGCATGGTGACGTTCGCGATGGCGCGGGACTTCGCCCTGACGTTGCCGGAAACGCAGGAAGGAACCTCATACGGCACGCCCGCGCTGAAAGTGCGCGGCACGCTCCTCGCGCGACTGCGCGAGGAGGGCGATGTCCTGGTCGTCAAGGTCGATATGGACTACCGGGAACTGCTGCTCGAAACCAATCCCGCTACCTACTTCATCACGCCGCATTACGTGCGGTATCCCGCAGTGCTGGTGCGCCTCGCGTTGGTAGACGAAGAGGAGCTTCGTGCCCTGCTCACGGACGCTTGGCGCATCGTCGCGCCGAAGCGCCTGGTGGCCGCGTTCGACGCGCGTTAGCGGCATGTCGGCTGGCGCGGTCCCGTTCGTGCGGCCCGGCACGCGTCAACCCGTGCGTATCGTCAGTCGCCGGGCTGCGCGTGCGGCGGCGCGGCGCGGCGGAGGCGTGCCGGACGGAGACGGTGCCAGGGGAGGCCGAGCAGGAGTCCCAGGGCGACGAGCGCCAGCCACGGCAAGGTGGGACGCAGCGGCGATGCGACCACGCTGACCAGGGCGGGAAAGAGGCGGAAGGGGTTCGCCCCCAGGAAGGCTGGGAGGACGACGTCGGTGAACCAGTAGGCGGTCGGGAGGGCGATGCCGTAGTGCAGCCCGAGCGGCAGCCACCAGGAGAAAGCGGTGACGAGCAGCCCGACGCCGCCGAGCGCCCCGGCCAGGAAACGCACGGGCCGCGCGAAGCCCCAGCACCACGCCGCCCCGAGCGCCATGGCCGCGAAAGGCATGGCGGGGTAGATGTAGCGCGCGGGCGGCCCCCAGGTCTCCCAGCCGCCGCCACGTAACGCGACCGCGAAGAACTGGACGATGCAGAGGGCGAGGGCGGTCCAGCCGAGGTAGGGCACGCGGCGGATCGCCCAGCCGAAGCCGCTCGCGGCGAGGAGGAGGATCGGCACGGCGGGGAAGAGGCCCGAGGCGCGATCGAAGAGGATGCCGAGCGATTGCGGGCCGAGCTGCGAGAGGAGCAGGAAGTCGCGCAGGTAGGCGGGGCGCAGGCGCGGATCGATGCGCCCGGCGAGGACGAATGCGCCCGCCAGGAGTGCGACGCCGCCCACAAGCAGCGCCCCGAGCAGGAGCCAGCGTCGCGACCTCGACCCGCCCCGACCGCGCAGCAGGCGGGCGACGAGCAGGGCACCGACCGAGGCGACGACAACGAAGGCGAGCGGCAGTAAGCGCGCGTGGAAGAGGACCGCCCCGCCGAGGCACAACAGGCCGAGGGGGGCGGCGACAGCGGCGGGCCAGCGCCCGATCCGCCAGTTGTCCGCGCAGCAGAGGGCCAGGGCGATCAGCAGCGTGCCGCCGACCTCGGCGTAGAGCCGCACGGCGGCGGGCGCGAGCGGCGAGGAGCAGGCCAGCAGTCCGGCGATGATCAGGGCGGCGCGCGCATCGAGGCCGAGGCGACGAAGGAGATCGTAGACGACGAGGGCGAGGAGGGCGGCGAGGAGGGCGGCGGTGGCGAGGACGCCCCCGTACCCGGCCAGCGCGTAGCCCGGCAGGAGGGCCAGCGAGAGTCCGAGGCCATGCACCGGGCTGGCGGTGCTGATCTCGCGCTGGAGCAGGGTGGCGGTCAGCGGCGAGCGCCCCTGAATCATCAGTACCCGACTGTCGGCCCCACGGTACCAGAAGGCCTTGCTGGTGGTCCCGTCCCCAGCCACCGCGATCTTGTCCGTCCAGAGGACCCCGCCGCGCCCGTCGAGCAGCGTCAGCGTCGCCTGGGTTTCCCCGGCCCCGCGATTCACTAACTCGATCTGCGAGACGGCGTAGTGGTCGCGTCCCACGTCGATTACCGGCAATGTCAGCGTCTCGCCTGCCGTTTGCTCGGGGGTGACGGTGGCGGCGTGGCGACCTATCGTCTCGATGACCTCGACCATCACCGGCTCCGCGCTGGTGATCCGGGCGGCATTGGCGGTCACATCGTACGACCACGTCCCGTGCGCCGCGATGAGGATTTCCTGCGTCGAGGAGGCGTACTCACGGTCGAGCGCCAGGGCGATCGAGTCGCCGCCGGGGTTGTGGATCACCACCCGGCGCAGGCCGAGGTAGCCGAGCGTGGTGTGGCGGGCGGGGATGTCGAGACGGGCCACCTGCGCCGGGTGCCCCTGCGCGATCAGCAGGCCGGGCGCCGCCTGGGCGAGGAGCAACGTCGCGATCGGGCCGTCGCCGGTGAGGCAGATGGTGTCGCCGACCGTGTCGGGGGCCAGCAGGAAATCGGCGACGCCGCCGGGCGGGACGATGATGCTCCCGCGCGCCAGGGTCGCGCCGTCGGCGCGGTAGCGCGTCCAGGACGCCTCGGCCTCGTTGGGGAGGCCGTTCTGCACGAAAACGCGGGCGTGCCAGCGCGCCGGATCGAGGTGGACCGGCAGGCAATGGCGCGCGGTGGCGACGGTGGCGAAATAGTTCTCGGTACTCCCCTCGGGGGTCCGGGCGCGGGCGGCGGCGAGGATCGGCTTTCCGACATTGATCGCCGCGCTCAACGCGACGACCCCGCTCGCGGGGGGCTGGAGGATGAGCGTCGTCCCTGGTGCGACGACGATCGGTTGCGCGAGCACGACTTGTCCCGCCGGATCGCGGAAGGTGACGGTGCCACCGGCCGATTCGAGGTTGGGGTTGAACAGTTCGATCGTGCTGGTCAGCCCGGCCTGTCCGGCCCAGGCGGGCGATGCGACGAGCGGCAGGAAGAGATCCTGGCGTGGCGGGCCGAAGTTGCGGCTGAAGAGCATCCGGTCGGCGCTGGCGTCCTCGTAGACGTGCAGGTCGCGCTCGCCTTCGGGATCGGCCACCACGGCGCTCATCTGCGGCGAGAAGAGGCTGTCGGCGAGTTCGAGGTTGCGCCCGTCCCGCAGGCTCATCGTCGCGGCGAGGTACTGCGGCTCGTCGCCGATCAGCCCGAAGCTGTCGGCCCGCCAGAGGATCGCGGACCAGTAGGTGGCGAAGCAGACCGCGAAGAAGGCCAGCGCCAGGCGCGTCTCGCGCCCGCGTGTGGCCGCCCCCGCTTCGTCGGCGGCGCGCAGGAGCAGGCCCATGGCCACGGCGAGACGCGCCAGGATCAGGGCGACCAGGAACCAGGCGAGCCAGGCGAGGCGGAACGCCCCCTCGAACGGGAGGGAAGTGCGGATCGGCAGCGTCGCGGCCGCGACGGGGAGCCCGATCAGCAGCAGGTGGGCGCAGAGATCGGCCCTGGCGGCGCGCGACCAGGGCGCACGCGGCAGCAGCAGGGCGAGCGACACCTGCGCCCCGCCGCCGATCAGCATACAGGCGGGGATGAGCCCGGCCGCGCGCAATTCGAGCGGTTGGAGGCCGCCGCGAATGGCGGCGAGTTCGGTCAGCGGGCCGCCCCAGCGCCAGAAAGCGGCGAGACCGCCGATGACGAGGGCGTAGCTCGCGACGTGCGGCCAGCGCCGCCACGGTCGTGTGAGGGCGACAATGCCGACCGCGGCGAGCACGAGGATCGCCCAGGGGGTGGGGGTTAGCAGCGTCGCGCCGAGCGCTTGCGCCGCGTCCTCGCCGCGCGCGAGGGCCAGCCCGGCGAGCAGCGCCAGCGCGGCGTGGAGGGCGGCGAGGGCGCGGCGCGGCGTCAGGGCGGCCTGGAGTGCGAGGGTCATGCCGAGGATGAGCAGGCCGAAGAGCGGCACGGTGAGCGTCACATCGTTCAAGGCGGTCTGGCGCAGGAGGGTCAGGGCCAGGACCGTGGCGCTGGCGAGCCCGGTCCCGCCCCGCGCGAGGCGTTCGCCGTATGGGGCGGCCCCCGGCCAGCACGGCGCGAGGAGCGGCAGCGCCAGGATGCCGAGCAGGACGAAGAAGTCGGGGCGGTGTGCGCCCGCGCTGGCGACCCAGGAGAGGAGCAGCCCGAGCGCGAGGGCCGGGAGGGCGATGGCGGTGAGGCGGCGTGGCAGCGAGGCGGGCACGCGCGGTCCTATCTCCTCGGCCATGCCTGCTCCATCGACTGCGCTTCTTCGCTGCGCTCAGTAACCATCGCCGACCGGTTGTGGCCGACCGGTTGTGGCCGACCAGTCCCGTATGGTCGAGCGGTGCGGGGTGGAGTAGCCAGCCGCATGACGGCACGCTGCTGGAACGATGCGTCGCCTTCCTCTGCGCCGGGCCGTGGCGAAGTATAGCGAGGGGACCATGGGGCGACAACCTTGGGCGGCTCGGCAGATGCGGTGTTAGACCTTGTGCGGTGGCGGTGCGGGGGGTGTGGCAGGCATTTTCGCGGTGGTGGGCGCGGATGCTTCGCGGCGGCTCAGCATGACAATCCCGTACGCAAGTGGCCGACCACGATAGTGACTGTCATGCCGAGCCGCCGCGAAGCATCCGCGCCCACCGCCCCCTTGCCACCACGCACGACGCCGAGCCACACCCAGACCCTGCCGCGATGTGGCGAGGCTGGCCCGCGATGCCGCCGACGTCAGCGCAGGGTGAACCACCCGAGCGGGATGGTGTCGGGGCCGAGCGGCGTGTCGGGTCGGGCGGCGGCGGCGACGCGAATGACGAGGCGATAGCGTCCGGCGGGGAGGGTGGTGGGGAGGGCAAGGTCGTGATAGTCCCAGAAGTAATTGCCGCGTTGCCCTTCCCACCGGCGCGGCGGGCGGTCGCCGAGCAACGCTGCGGTCGCGCCGACCTCCGGCACGGCGTTCCCCTTTTCGTCGAGCAGTCCCCAGCGTATGGCGAAGCGCCCGCTGTCGAGCGTGCGGTAGATCCAATGCAGGAGCAGGGGCAGCGGCTCGCCGCGCCGGACCTCACTCGCGGACGGCGGGAAGTCGTAGCTGTAGCCGACCAGGGTCAGGTCGGGGCCGGTGGGCAGATCGAGGCGAACCGCAGGGGGCGGGAAGAAGGCGGTGCCGAAGGGTCCATTGTAGGCGTAGAGGCCGAGCCAGATGCCGTTGAACTCGCGCACCGCCAGCGGGTGGGCGTTGTAGCAGAACCAGTCGCGGGCGCGGTCGCGCTCGCAATCGCCGGTGCGGTCGAGCGGATCGAGTTGCGCGACGCGATCGGGCGAGAGGATGAGCCAGACGCGCTCGTAGCCTGCCGAGGCGCGCTGGAGGTACAAGTCGAGGGCGCGCGGCTCGGCGGTACCGTCGATCGTCGCGGTCGGGATGCTCAAGCGGGGGAGGTCGGCCAGGCGCGGGTCGCGCAGGGCGTAATAGTCGAGCGTGGTGTCGAGGTAACCGGGGTGGACGATGATGACATCGTTCGGGTGGCGGTGCGCGGCGATCTCGGCGTAGGCCGCGCGCCAGTCCTCTTTCTGCGCGGTGGTGGCGAGATTCACATCGCGCAGCGACACCCAACTCGTCGCCAGCAGCAGCGCGATCGCGACCGGCGCGAGGGGCCAGGCGAACCGTTCGAGCGCCAGTAGCCCTCCGGCGACCAGCAGGATGAGGGCGGGGGTGACGACGATCAGGTAGCGGTCGGCGAAGAGGGGCCGCAGGAGGGTGACGGCGTAAAAAAGGGTCGTCGGCACGATCACCGCGCCCGCCAGCAGCATCGAGCGTCGGCGGGGAGCGAGCGTCGGCGCGGGCCAGGGGCCGTGTCGCCAAGCGAGCGGCAACGCGCCGAGGAGGGCCAGCGCGCCGAAGAGGATCAGCCCGCGCGCGGCGGTCCCGTCGTCGGCGCGGATCCCGGTCGCGAACTTGGTGAAGGTGACGCGCAGGAAGTCGAGCGGCCCGATCGGGCGATGCCAGGTGACGGTGCCGCCGCCGATGAAGCGCAACTCCCAGAGGGCGATCGGCAGGTAGGGCAGGGTGAGGGCGGCGAACGCGAATGCGGCGCGCGGCACACGGCGTCCCGCTATAGTGGGCTGCTGCGACTGCTCCCGCCCTGAGGTGACACCGCGCGTCACGTTCCAGAGGGCGTGGGCCGCGACGATCAGCACGGCCATGACGTGCAGGTAGAGGGTGAGGGTGGTGACGACCACGTAGGCGAGCCACCAGCGCGGCCGATCGGTGCGGTCGGCGTGGACTAGCAGCAGCGTGGCGGCGAGGACCGCGCCGACGAGCGGCGCGTACATCTTCGCTTCCTGGGCGTACCAGTGCTGATACGGCGCGATCGTCAGGATGCCGGCGGCGTACAGGCCGAGCTTCGGGCCGTGGAGGGCGCGACCGAGGGCGTAGATCAACGGGATCGCCAACGCGCCCGCCAGCGCCGAGGGCAGGCGCACCGCCGCCTCGCCGGTGCCGAACAGGGCGATCCACCCGTGCATGAAGAGGGTGTAGAGGGGGCCATTCTGCCCGGCGGCGGCCAGATTACCGATCAGCGTCGTGAGCGGTTGTTTCGCCAGCAGCACCGCGTCGGCCTCGTCGAACCAGAGGCTGTGCGCCCCGAGTCGGTCGAGGCGCAGGAAGAGGCCGACCGCGAGGAAGCCGCCGAGCAGGACGAGGTAGGGGGCTTCGGGCCGCTCCAGGAGGGATGTCGCGCGCCCGAGCAGGCGATCGAGCGCGCCGGTGCGGCGTGTGCGGCGACGCGGCGAGGGGCGGGGCTGCGTCACCAACGTCATCGCTGGCCGCCCCCGACCTGCCGCCCCTGCCGCCCCTGCCGCGAGGCGGCTCCCAGCGCGCTGTAGAGATTGAGGTGCGCTCGCGCTATCGTCGCCCAGTCGAACGCGTCGGCAAGTGCCCGGCCCGTTGTCGCCAGGCGCGCGCGCAGGGGCGCATCGCCCGCGAGTCGCGCGAGTGCGGCGGCGAGCGCCGCCGCGTCATCGGGCGGCACGAGCAGCACCCCCGCATCGTCGCGCAAGTGTGGGAGTTGGCCGCGCGCGTCGTGGCCGGGCGGTGGGGTGGTGGTAATCGTCGGCACGCCGCTGGCGAGGGCGGCGAGCAAGCTGCCACGTCGCCACGACGCGCCGTCCAGAAAGGGCAGGGTGATCAGGTCGACCGCCGCCAAATGGGCGGCGACGGCGTCCGCTGGCAATGCGCCGGTGACGGTGGCGTGCGCGGCCAGACCCGCCGCCGCGAGCGCGCCCGCGAGATCGCGCCCGCCCTCGCGCCTCCCCTCGCGCCCACTGGCGAAGGTGGCCCGATCGGTCACGCTGGCCTCGCCGCCGATCAGCAGTAGATGGTAATCGGTTAGCCCGAGCGCGCGGGCCCGCCCGAGTGCGTCGAGGAGGGTCGCGACCCCTTTCCCGGCGCTCACGAGGCCGAAATAGGCGATCAGGATCGTCCCTGGCCCGAGGCCGAGCGCGGCGCGAATCGCGGCGCGTGCTGCTGTGTGCCCGGTCGCCGGGAGCGGGGGGATGTTGCTGCCGATCGGGATGAGTCGGAGGCGCATCGCCAGCGCCGGGTCGCCGCGCAGTTGCGCCCAGTCGTCGCCGTTGGTGGCGATCGTGACGGCGCAGCCGCGAGCCAGGAGGCGCAGCGCTCGGGGGCGCAACGGCCCGGCCTTCGGGAAGAGGTAGGGCGCGCGGAGGTCGTGGAAGGTGACGACCGTTGGCGGGGCGGACGGCCCGCGCCGGGCGAGTCGCCACGGCAAGAGGGTGATCGCGCCGCGCCCGTCGAATGCCCCCGCCTGGTACTGGATATGGACCACATCGGGGCGTTCCTCGCGGATGGCCCGTGCGACCGCGCCCCAACTGCCTGGGCCCCAGTCGGCCACCGTGCGGGCCACGCCGACCTCGGCGGCACCGCCCGGCCCTCGTCCGGTCAGGACGCCGACGTGCGCACCCCCGGCGCGGAGGTGGGCGGCGAGCGTCGCGGTGTAGTCGCCGACGCCGCCCACCGTGGGCGGATATTCGCCGGTGATCAGGAGGACGTGGGGTGCCGATCCAGCGTCGCCAACGCTTGCGGGGATGTCCTGCCGCGAGCGCCCGTCATCGCCGACGAGGTGTTCCCGATCCATCGCCGTAGTCGGTGACGAGTCGCGCGGCATGGTCGCGGCCGATAACCGGCGACTCCCAGCGACCAACATCCCGGTCGACGCGATGCGCGGGGCGTGGCTCATGGTTGTCCCGCCTCGCGCAGATGCGCGCCCGTAGAGCGGAGGCCGGAGCGGAGGACGGCGAGGTAGGCCCCGACGCGCTGACGCCGCAGCGTTCGCTTGTGGCCGAGGAGCCATTTGGCCCCTTCCTGGCCGAGTTGGATGATGTAGGTCAGGAGCAGGAACGCGCGCAGCAATTCGCCGAACGGCACGCCGTAACGACGGCGATAGAACAGCACTTTGCTCGTATTGAAGTCTATATGGCGGCGCGGCACCGCCTGCGCGCTGCTTGCGCCCTCGTGATGGATCAGCGCGGCGTCCGGTTCGTAGGCGACCCGCCAGCCGTGCGCGCGGAGGCGCGCGCAGAGGTCCAACTCCTCCGAGTACATAAAGTACGCCTCATCGAAGCCGCCGATCTGCGCGAGGGCCGCGTGCCGCACCAGCAGGCACGCGCCGTGGAGCCAATCGACATCCTGCCGCGCCGTCGCCGGGCGGTCGGCGACGAAATAGCGCTCGATGACGCGGTTGTGTCGCCAATAGTGCTGCGCCAGCGTGCTTTCCAGGAAGGGCGTCAGGGGGGTGGGGAAGCGCCGCCGCGACTCCTGCGGCGTGCCATCGGGATAGCACAAGGCCGGGCCGACCACGCCGAGCGCGGGGTCCCGCCGGAGCGTGTCGAGCAGCGTCGGCAGCGCGTCGCCCAACGCCTCGGTGTCGGGATTGAGCAGCAGCAGCGCCCCGCCGCGCGCCACGGCGAGGCCGAGGTTGTTCCCCACCGCGAAGCCGCGATTCCCGCCCGCCTCAATGAGCCGCACCGCCGGGAAGGCGTCGCGCACCGCCGCGATCGTCCCGTCACTGGACGCGTTGTCCACCAGGATCGCCTCCCAGGTCACCGCCGTGTCGGCGAGCGACGCGGCGACCGAGGCGAGGCAGCGCAGCGTCAGTTCGCGGGTGTCGCGGCTGACGAGGATCACGGAGAGGTCGAGCGATGCTGGCAAGCGCAGGGGCAACGTCCGGTTCGGGCTCGTTTGTCGTGCGCGAACGATCGTCCCCACCTGCCGATAGGACGCCGCTTCGTACCAGGCCATCGAGGCGGCTAGGGCGAAGCCGAGGCGACCGTCGCGCCACGCGCCGAGGGTGGCGTAGCGGCGGCGGAACTCGCGCAGGGGCATGGTGGCGTAGGTCCACGGGCGTGGGCGCACCCCCTGTCGCGCGAGGTCGCGCGCGTGGCGTGCGGCGTACGCGCGCTGTTTGGCGTGGAACTCGCCCCACGAGTCGTAGTTGCGGTGGATCAGCGGCTCGCACAGGCGCGCGGCGGGGCCATCGAGCAGGACGATCTCATGGACCTCGCGCAACTCGTCGTAGCGGGCGCGCTCGACGCGGAGGAGGCGCAGTTGATAATCGGGCCACCAGCCGCCGCCCCGGACACGTCGCCCGAAGAAGTCGTTGTGGCGCGGCAGCCAGTAGCCGACGGGGGCCGGGGCGTCATCCTCGGCGGCGACGAGGGTGGCGCGGATCTCGGCGCGTCCCGGTGCGGTCAGCCGCTCGTCGGCGTCGAGGAAGAGGACCCAGGGGGTCGTGGCGAGCGCGAGGGCGGCGTTGCGCTGGCTGGCATAGCCGGTGAACGGGCGACTCCGGACCTCGGCATCGTGCGCGCGCGCGATCGGCACCGTGCGGTCGGCGCTCCCCGAGTCGAGTACGAGCAAACGACCGCCAAGATCGGCGACGCTGCCGAGGCAGACGGGCAGATCGCGCTCCTCGTTTTTGGTGAGGACGATGATGGTCAGGGGCAGCGTCGGCGCGGTGGCCCACGCCGTGGGCGATGCCTCAGCGCGCATCGAGGACCGCGCCGACCGCTACGCCGACGCCCACGCCGACGCCCCAAAGATGCGAGCGTTCGCTGATCGGCTCCCGTTGTCCGCGCCCCGCCATCGTTGTCCCCAAGGCTTCCTCCCGGCAACACGCTATTCTCGACAGAGTATAGACCTTCGCCTTATGCGCCTGCACCGCGCCGCCTGTAGAGATGCGGTTCAAAGTCTTGCGCAGCGGGGCCTCAACCGCCTGTCACGCCGCCCACACCACCCGCGCACGATGCTGAGTCGCACACCCCCTGTAGGGAGAACGGGGTAAAGGCGTCGCATTGGTGCTTGTGGCGGTGGTGGCGGAGCAGATCGGGGCCTCAACCGTCTGCCACTCCCGCTCTCGTCAAGGGAGATGGAAGATCGCGCCGCAGGCGCGCGTTCGGGCACGCCACTCCTCTCGCGTCAGGCCGCCACGACGATAGGCCCGCCAGGCGCGGGCCGTTTCCCGCAGCATCGCCGCTCTGGTGAGGAGCCGGGCGGTCAGAACGAAGCCGGGGTGATGGTGGCGACGATAGTAACGGCGGCGGCTGCGGTGCAGTTCGACATACATGCGGGTCGACTGCTGCACGACGCTCTGCCCGCCATAGTGGATCACCTCGGCGGTCGGGACGCACCAGATCGGCCACCCGACCGTGCGCATTCGGCGGCACCAATCGACCTCCTCACTGTACATAAAGTAGGCGTCGTCGAGCGGCCCGGTCGCCTCCATCGCTGCCCGCCGCACCAGGATGCATGCGCCGAGCGGGAAGTCGATCGGGAAGGGACGATCGCGCGGCTGCGCCGGATAGCGACCGTTCAGCCGAGAGTCGGCGAAGCGTCCGCCGAGCGGGAAGAAGTCGAGGAACACCTGGGCGAGCGTCGGGAAGCGAAACCCGACGGCCTGCTCGCTCCCGTCCGAGTGCAGCAGCCGGGGGCCGACCGCGCCGACGTGTGGGTGGCTCGCGAGGTACGACACTAGGGCGGCTAACGCGCCCGGTCGTGGCTCGGTGTCAGGATTGAGGAGACAGAGGAATCGCCCGGTGGCCCGCGCCAGGCCGACATTGTTGCCCCCCGCGAAGCCGAGGTTGCCGCCCGGCTCGAGTACGCGAACGTCAGGGAACGCCGCGCGGATGGCTGCGGGTGTCCCGTCGGTCGAGCCGTTATCCACCACGATCGTCTCGCGGCGCAGGCCGGGGGCCGCACGGTCGAGCGCGGCGAGGCAGCGCAGGAGCAGGGCGCGCGTGTTCCAACTGACGATCACGATCGAGAGATCGATCGCCGCGTCGGCAGTGGCGATGGTACCGTCCGCCACGTCGGTCCTCACCACGTCCTCCTCCATCGAACGGCGCGATCAAGTAGCGCGATCGGGTAGCGCGACCATCCCATAGTAACGGGCCGACGTGGCGGTGGTTGCCGACACGGCGTCTCGCACGCGCCGCGTTGCGGCAAATGTGGGGGAGCCGCAGACACATGTGCCGCCGGTGCTGCTGCGCCAGGGCTGGTCCTTGTTATACTCCCTGCGCTTCCGGCACGAGGGCAAACAGGACGCGATGGTCTTGCGTTCTACCAGCATCGGCGTCGGTACGTCGGCATGGGCGATGCAGGGGAGTGGAATGCAGGAGCAGGCATTAGCGGCGATCTCGTCGGCACCGGCGACGGTCGCGCCCGATCTGGGCGCGGCGCTGGCGCTCCTCGCCGAGAGCGCCGCGCACATTCGGTCGGTGGGGCGACCGTCCGACATGCGCTCGTCGGGCGAGCGCCTGGTCGCGCTCGTCACGCCGATTCTCGATCTCCTGTGCGCTCGTCTGGGCTGCGATATTGCCTGGATCGTCGTCGGCGACGGGTTGAGCGCGCCGGAGTTGCAACGTTGCGCGCTCGGGTCGGCGTTCCCCGAGCGCGATGCGGCGACATTCGCGCCCATTGGTGCGCCGCTCCTCTCCTCCTTGCGACGGCTGGCGCGACAGGCCACCCTGCCGACTGTTGTGTGGCTGATCGATCCGGCGCTCGGCACCAGTCACGGGGTGCTGGCGGAGTCGGCCACCGCGCTGGCCTTGCGTGCGGCTTTCGCCGTGCCACTCCTCGCGCAGCGCGAGGAGACGAGGCTGCTCGGGGTGGTGGTGGTCGGGGCGCGCTCGCCCGACATACTGACGCCGGACGTCGTCCAACTGGTCGAGTTGGTCGCCGGACAACTCGGGACGGCGATCGGCCACGCCGCAGGGACCGAGCGGCTGCGTGTCAGCGAGGAGCGCGCGCGACTCGTGACGGAAGAGGCGACTGACACGATATACATGGTCGATACCGACGGGCGCTTCGTCTACGTCAACCCCCAGGTCGAGCGCCACCTCGGCTTCACCGTCGCCGAGGTGCTCGGTCGGCAGTTCGGCGACTTCATCGCGCCCGCGCGCGCGCCAGGGGCGCGGGAGTCGCCACCGCACGATTTCTCGGGCGAAGCGGACGACGCGCTCTACGATCTCGATCTACGCCGCAAGGATGGCGCGATTCGGACGTTCGAGATCAACGCCCGCAACCTCCACGACCCGCAGTGCGGGGAATTCGTCGGGCGCTTCGGCATCGCGCGTGACATCACCGAGCGCCGTCGCCTGGAGCATGAGCTGGCCCGGCGGAATCAGGCGTTGGAGGCGCTGAACGCGATCGCGACGCTCACCGGGCACGCCTCCGACCGCGCCCTGGAGGCGATCCTCGACGAGGCGTTGGGCCGCACCCTGGCCGTCTACGATGTCGCGCGCGGCTCGTTGCACCTGTTGGATCGCGAGGGGGGCGCATTCACCCTCGCCGCCTATCGCGGTTACGGCGACGACTATGTCGCCGCGATCACCCGCCTCCCGACCGACGTGGGTATCCCCGCGCGCGCGCTGGCGACGACCTCCCCGGTCGTGGGGGCCAGCCTCACCGCCGAACTGACGGCGGTCGCGCCGGAGACGGTACGGGCGGAGAAGGTGGGCGCGTTTGCCTGCGTCGCCCTGCGTTCGCAGGAGCGCGTCCTGGGCCTGCTCTCGGTCGCGTGGCCGGATGCGCACCCCGTCTCCGCCGCCGATAGCGATACCCTGGCCGTGATCGGCGCGCAATTGGGCGCGGCGATCGAGAACGCACGGCTCGCCGCCGAGGCGGCGGCGAGCCGCGCGGGGCTGGAGGTGAAGACCGCCCAGCTCAGTCGCCTGTTGGAAGTGAGCGCGGAGTTCGCGGCCAATCGTCCGCTCGACGCGGTGCTGGATGCCGTGGCGACCGCGATCGTGGAGACCCTGGGGTTCGGCTCGGCGCACGTCCGGGTGCGCGATGAGCGGGGCGGGGCGCTTGTCGGGGTCGGCTTCTGCGGCTATGAGCCGGGGCAGGCGGAGTTGCTGCGTACCCCCACCCCGCTCGCGTTCTACAATCGCCTGCTGGATGAGCGGTTCCGGCTGGGCGGGGTCCAGTATATCCCGCACGAGATCGATCGCATGGCGGCTTTCGGCGACGATTGGGTGGTGGTGCGCCGCACTCCCCGCTCCGAGTGGCGACCGGGCCGGTGGCACCCGGAGGATGCGCTGATCGTGCCGCTACGCGGGCGGGATGGGGCGCTGCTCGGCGTGATCTTCGCCGATGAACCGCTCGATGGGCATGTGCCGGATCTGGAGAAGGCCGCGCTGTTGGAACTCTTCGGTCGGCAGGCGTCGCTGGCGATCGAGAATGGCGAACTCTACGCCCAGAGTCGGCGCGATCTGCGCCGCCAGGATGCCCTGCGCGAGGTGATCGAGCATATCAGCGCCGAGTTGGACCTCGACCGGCTGCTCGAACAGATCCTGGCCGACGCGGTCGATCTGCTCGGCGGCGATGCCGGGGCGTTCGGGTTGATCGATCGGGAGACCGGCGTCTCCCGCATCGGCACGATCAATAACATGCCCGACGACGTCTTGCACGCCGTCATCCACGCCGGTCAGGGGCTGACCGGCACGATCCTGGCGACCGGCCAGCCGGTGGTGATCGACACGCCGACCGGCCTCGCCGGGGCGGGCGAGGGCTCGGTGATCCACTCCTGCGTCGGGGTGCCGGTCTTCCAGGCCGAGAAGCTGGTCGGCACCTTCTTCGTCGGCTCGACCGACCCGGCCCAACATTTCGGCCCGCGCGACATCGCGACGTTGGAACTCTTCGCCAAGCACGCGGCGCTGGCGCTGGGGAACGCGCGCCTCTACGAGGAGGCGCGGGCGCAGGCCGCGCGCCTGGAGACCTTGCGCGAGGCGATCGAGCAAATCAGCTCGGAACTCGATCTCCCGGCCCTGCTCAACCGGCTGGCCGTGAGCACGGTGCGACTGCTGAACGCGGACTATGGCGTGATCGCGCTGGTGGACGAGGAGCGTGGCGAGGTGCGCGTCGAGGCGGGGTACAACCTGCCGTCCGGACTGCTGGGGAAGCGACTCGCCCCCGGCGAGTGGCTCGCCGATCTGGCGCTCGCCCGTAGCGGCCCGCTCCTGATCACCCCCGCCGCGCCGCCACCGGGGCTGCCGCACTATCACGGACCGGGACATTCGCACATCGCGACGCCGATCTGGTGGCAGGATCGGCTGATCGGGGTCTTCAGCCTTTCCTCAACGCGACCGGAGCAACGTTTCGACCAGGCCGACCTCGATACGCTGACGCTGCTCGGGCGTCATGCCGCCGTGGCGATCGAGAATGCCGGCTTGTACAGCGCGTTGCAGGAGCGCTTCTCCCAGGTGGAGGGGATCAACGCGGTCGGCACGGCGTTGATCGAGGAACGCGACCTGGATCGGGTGCTGGAGACGGTGGCCGAGCAGATCATCGGCCTGTTGGGGGCTGACGGCTGCTCGATCTTCCTGCTGGACCCCGACGAGGCGGCGCGCGTGCCGGGCGAAGAATTGGTCCTCGCCGTGGTCGTCGGTGCCGGGGCGGAGCGCATGCAGGGGCGCAAGCTGCCCCTCGACGGTTCGTTTACCGGCGAGGCGGTGCGCGGTGGCCGACCGTTGCTGGTCGATACCTTGCAGGATAACCCGCGCGATTTCTCGCCGTTGTTGCTCGACGAGGGGATCGACCAACTCCTGATGATGCCGCTCCAGACGAGCGAACGCACCGTGGGGTCGCTCAACGCCTATGGGAAGCGCGGGAAGGTGTTCGGCCAGCGGGACATCGAGGTGATGACCCTGTTCGCCCATCAGGCGGCGGCGGCGATCGAGAACGCGCGCCTGCACGCGCAGGGGCGCGTTCTGGCGGTGGCGGAGGAGCGCAATCGGATGGCGCGCGAGATCCACGACACCCTCGCCCAGGGTTTCACCGGCATCATCTTGCAGTTGCAGGTCGCGGAGAGTTTGTTGGAGGGCGAGGAGGAGGCCGTGCGGGAGCGCCTGACGCGCGCGCAGGATCTGGCCCGCTCCAGTTTGCGCGAGGCGCGACGCTCGGTGTGGAACCTGCGCCCCAGTTCGCTCCAGGGGCGCACCCTGGCCGAGGGATTGCGCTCCTACCTGGCCGAGTGGGGCAGCCACACCGGCATCGTCTCGCGCCTGTTCATCGAGGGTGAGGAACGCGCGCTCGCCCCTGAAACGGAGGAGACGTTGCTCCGTGTCGCCCAGGAGGCGCTGAACAACACCTACAAGCACGCCAACGCCCGCCATGCGGAGGTCACGCTGACGATCGCGCCGACCTCCGTGCGGCTTGCCGTCTGCGACGATGGCATCGGCATCGATGGCGCGAATGAGCCGGACGATGGCGGCGGCTTCGGGCTGGTGAGCATGCGCGAACGCGTCTCACGCCTCAACGGCTGGCTCGACATCGAGAGCGCGCCCGACCAGGGCACCCGTGTCCTGGTCAGCGTCGCCGACCACGGCCCCCCCGCACGGCGGGAGCCGGGGAGTGTGCCGGGGTGAGTTGGCAGTCGTCAGTCGTCGGTCGTCAGTGGAGGTCCGCCACATGACGCAACGCCCGATTATCACCGCGCAGCCACTGACGACCGACGACTGACGACTGACGACTGTGTGAAAGGACAACCGCAGTGGGGGACAAGATTCGTGTGCTGATCGCCGACGATCACCCGGTCGTGCGCGAGGGTTTGGCGGCGATGCTGGCGCGGCAGCCGGATATCGACGTCGTCGGCGAGGCGACCGATGGGATCGAGGCGGTCGAGCGGGCGGAGACGTTGTCCCCGGATGTGATCCTGATGGATTTACAGATGCCGCGCCTGGGCGGGGTCGAGGCGATCAAGCAGATTCGGGCACGCCACCCGCAGATGCAGATGATCGTGCTCACGACTTATGGCGACGACGACTCGATCTTCCAGGGGATCGCAGCGGGCGCGCGCGGCTATCTCCTGAAAGACTCGCCGCGCGACGAGTTGTTCCGGGCGGTACGCGCGGTGGCGCGCGGCGAGTCGCTCCTCCAACCGGCGGTGACGACGCGTCTCCTTGATCGCTTCGCGCGCCCCAAAGGCGAGCACGGTCAGGAGATGCTCACCGAGCGCGAGCTGGATGTGCTCCGCCTGCTGGCGAAGGGCTCGTCGAACAAGCAGGTCGGGGTACAACTCCACATCAGCGAGAGCACGGTCAAGACGCACGTCGCGAATATCTTCCAGAAGCTGGGCGTTACCGACCGCACCGAGGCGGCGACCGTGGCGTTGTCGCGCGGGCTGATTAAGCTGGGGTAAGGGGGGAGGCGTGAGACGTGAGTGGCCGCGCGGTGACAATCCAGCACCGGGCCACTAGCGGACCGCTACTCACGACTCACGCCTCACGCCTCACGACCACCCCCTAGCGTCGTGCAAATCAACGCATACGGTCGCCCGAGGACATGGGTAAGGACCACGGTGAGCGGGCGTGGGCCGGGGCCGCGCAGTTGGCGTGCGAGCGCGTCGGTGTCGAGCGGCGAGCCGCGCTTCTTGACCGTGACGATGCCGGCATCGAGGGCGCGCAGACGGGATCGGAGACGTTTCAGGCTGAAGGGGAGCGCTTCCTCGATCCGGTAGGCCCGCGCGAACGGCGTCGGCTGCGCGCTCGTGGCGGTCAGATAGGCGATGTCGGGGTCGAGCTTCGTCGCGCCAAGCAGGTGTGCCAACGGCTCGACCAGTCTCGCACGGATGATCGCGGGGTCCGGTTCGTAGAGGATCGCCCCCGGCATCCCGTTCGGGACGGGCGAGACCGGCTCGTCGTCGCCCGCGAGGGTCGCGCCACCGGGCAGTAGCGTGGCGCGGCGCGCGGTGCCGCGCAGCGGGCCGAACCACAGCACCGCCTCCTTCAACGCCCCGCCCTGCGAGATGAACTCGATCTCCGCTTCCTCGGTCGCTGGGAACTCCTCACGGGCGATGCCGGGCGACACTTTCACGCCGAGGGCCGGCACCGCCGCGCGCCAGGAGCGGATAAGCCCCAGGGGGGGCTGGTAGGCTTCGACCGTGAAGACGCGACGACCGTCGGCGGTGCGCCTGCCGGGATCGCAGAACAGCGCCTCGACCCTCGGGATGGGCGATTGGGCCAGATCGGCGAGGATGGGGGCGATGCGCGCGGCCAAGCCGTTGGCGCGGGCATTCTCGCGCAGGATCGCCAGGCGCAGCGGATCGCGGTCGATCGCCACGACGTGGTGCGTCACCGCCAGGGCGAGGGCGTCGCCACCGATGCCGCAGGCGAGATCGGCCACGACGCCGAAAGGCGCGTAGCGGCGAGCGCGATGGCGGGCGATCGTCTCGCCGGTCGCCTGTTCCAGCGCGTCGCGCGTGAAATACATCTCCTCAGCGCGCGCGAATTTGCCGCTCGCGACGGCTTTCCGCCGCAGGGTGGCCTGCTCGTACGCCGCAGCGGCGATGGCGGGGTCGTGGCGCAGGCGCAGGCGGGTGAGGGCGGCGAGCGTGGTGGCACCGTCATCGAGCAGCCCCGCCGCCTCGGCGAGGGTCACCTGTCCGTCGGGCATGAGCAGCGCACGGAAGGTCGCGATATCCACAGGGCGAGGTATCCTCGTGTGATTGGCGGTCATCGGGTCGCTCATGGGTATCGGGCCGGGATAATCGGTGTGTTCGTTCGTCGACTATGCTACCATTCCGCAGGCAAGTTGCGGCCATATACGGATGCCTGACGACGCTCGGCTCCGAATTATCCCTCCGTCACTGGCGTTGCCATGCGGGACATTGCGAGACGCTGGCGGGTGCCCCATGCGAAACGTTGTGCGAACTTGAGGTGATTGTGCGGCAGGGGCGAGGAGAACAGCTATCACCACCCCCGCCACGGACGCCCGAGCGCGTCGGGCAGGCGCGGCCCCGTTCGCGCGACCTCCCTTTCCCGGTGTTGATCGTCCTGGCTATCGGCGCAGTCGCTGCCGAGCGTCTGAGGCGGCGTGGCCCGCTGCTCGTGCTCTCCCTGCTTATGCTCTGCGTGGCCGTGGGGGGAATCGGGCTGCGGCTGGCCGGGCAGACCACCGTGCCCCTGGCGCAACCGCTCGTCGCCGCGCACACGGTCACGCCAACCAGCGCGGTCGCGCCCGCCGACATCCAGGCGATCGGGCCAACCTCGGCGGTCGCGATCATCCCCGCCGCCGCGCAGGTGGTCGCGCCAACGGCAACCGTCGCGAGTGCGCCGACCGCCACGGCGACCATGTCGCCCAGTGCCACGCTCCCGGTGATCGCCGCGCCGACGCGGACCACGGCGGCGCTCCCGGCGAATGGCGGTGGGGGCCAGAATACCGCGCCGACCCTCGCGCCGATCCCGCAACCGATCGTTGTGTCGGGGCCCGCCATGCCGACCTTGCCGCCGCCGCAGGCGCGGGGTACGACGGTCATCCCGATCCTGATGTATCACTATGTGCGTGTCGTGAACAACCCGCAGGATCAGATCGGGATCAACCTCTCGGTGAAGCCCGAACTCTTCGCCGCCCAGATGCAATATCTCGCCGACAAGGGCTACACCACGCTGACCATGCGTGAGGTCCACGCCATCCTGGCCGGGCAGCAGCCCCTCCCACCGAAGCCGATCGCCCTCACTTTCGATGACGGCTACCGCGATTTCTACACTGCGGCCTGGCCGACATTGCAGCGACATGGCTTCAAGGCGACCAACTACGTCGTCACCGATTTCATCGGCTGGGACGCCTACATGACCTGGCCGATGCTGCAAGAACTCGACGCCACCGGCCAGGTCGAGATCGGCGCGCACACGCGCTCCCATCCCGATCTGCGCGCGTTGGGCAAGGAGCGGCGCTGGGACGAGATCGCGGGGAGCAAGGCGATCCTGGAGGAAGGGCTGGGCCGCCCGACCGTCTCGTTCTGCTACCCGGCGGGGTTTTTCAACGACGGGGTGCTTGACGAGGTGCAGCGCGCCCGGTTCCTCACGGCGGTGACCACCCAGGCCGGGACGAAACAGCATCTCCAGTGGGCCTACGCCCTGCCGCGTGTCCGGGTGAACGGGCCGGATTCGCTGGCTACCTGGGCGAGCAGGCTCCCGTAGACATCGTGCGCGGAGGGCCGGGCATGGTGCGCGCGCTTTCAGACGTTCCGTAGCGCCAGCACCTCACGCGCGGGGGTGCGATCACCGTTACAACTGATGCGGCGCGGCGCGTCGAGGTAGCGCAGCGAGAAACCGAGTTGCGTGTATAACTCCTCGATGCGCGGGGTTGCTTGGTTGGAGAGGAGCACCGGGCCAGGGTGGATCGCCAGCCACTCGGCCAACCGGACCTGATCGGCCCAACCGAAGCCCTCCTTGGTGTACTGCGTGAACGCGACGTCGTAGGGCGGATCGGCGTAGACCACATCCGACGGCTCGAGGGGCACCGCCGTGAAGCTCTTGGCGGAGAACTCCCAGCGATCGAACGTCTCGCGGTAGGGCGAGAAATCGGTCGTGTAGGTGACGGTGGTGTAGCGCCCGAAAGGGACGTTGTACTCCCCACGGCTGTTGAAGCGGCAGAGGCCGTTATAGCCGGTGCGATTGAGGTAGTAGAACAGTTCGGCGGCCTCCGGGCTTTGCGCGCGGCCCTCCGCGATCAGCCGATTGAAGTGCGTGCGATGGCTGTAATACAGCTCCGCGTCGTAACGCATCGGCAGCGTGGGCGACAGCCCTTCGCTCAGGCAGCGATAGAAGTTGATCGTGTGCGGGTTGATGTCGTTGAGCAAGGCGCGATGCGGCGCGAGGCCGAGCGCGATCGCCAGCCCCCCGCATAACGGTTCGACCAGGCGACGGTCGCGGTAGCGCGCCCAGATCGGTCGGAGATGCGGGACGAGCCAGCGCTTGCCGCCGACCCATTTCAGCGGGGGGCGCAAGGTGCCGTCCACCTTGGCGGGGTGGATGGCGGGGCGGGTGTTTTCCATGTGGTTACGTAACCTGTACGAACACTCGTGGGCCACTCTGCCCCTGTAGCATACCACGGATGTTCTCCGCTAGGGCTTTTTTGCGGGGCGCGGGGCGGAAAAAGGCGGGGCGCGCGGTGGTTGCCGCGCGCCCCGCTTCGTTCGTGTGCCTGGGGATGGTGGGCTTAACCTTTGACCGCGCCCGCCGTCAGTCCGGCGATGATCCGCCGTTGGAAGATCAGGACGAGCGCGACGATCGGCACGGTGACGATAACCGTTGCCGCCATGATCTGTCCCCAGGGGATCTCGAAGGTGTTGCCCGAAGCGCCGCTGAAATAGAAGATCGCCAGATTAACGGTGCGCTTATCGGGGGTCTGCGTGAACGAGAGGGCGAACAGGAACTCGTTCCAGGCCGAGATGAAGGCGAGGAGCCCTGTCGTCACCATGCCCGGACCGGCGAGCGGCAGGAGTACCTTGTAGAACGTCTGAAACGGGGTCGCGCCGTCGACATAGGCGGCCTCCTCCAACTCCCCCGGCATGGCCCGGAAGAAATTGGTCAGGGTCCAGACGGTGAACGGGAGGGTGAAGATCAGGTAGGTCAGGACCAGCGCGGGCAGCTTGTTGAAGAGCCGCAAGCTGTTGACGAGTTGGAAGAGCGAACCGAGGACCGCGATCTGCGGGAACATGGTCATCGAGAGGATGAGGTAGAGGACCGGGGTGCGCCCGCGGAAGCGGAAGCGACCGAGCGCGTAGGAGGCGAACGCGCCGATCACCAGCGACAGGAGGGTGACCGAGAGGGCGACGATCGCCGAGTTCAGCAGCGCCTGGCGGAACAGCCCCGTCCCGAGTACCTGCCGATAATGCTCCAGGGTCGGGCGATTGGGGATGTACTGTACCGGGGTGGTGAAGAGGTCGGCGCTCGGGGTGAAGGACGAGCGGATCGCCCAATAGAAAGGGATCAGGGTGTAAAGGAGGATGACGACAACGATCGCGTAGAAGAGGACGCGCATGACGACACTCGACGCGCGCGGGCGCTTCGCCGTCGTCGCCCTACTTGCCGCGCGCGTCGCACCGATTGCCTGCGCCATCTTACGCCTCCTCCACCTTCAAGAAGGTCACGTAGGCCACCACGAAGATGCCGATGATCGCGAAAATTGCCACGCTGATCGCCGAGCCGTAGCCGAGGTCGGAGAAGCTGACGAGGTTCTGCTGGTTGTAGATCGCCATCGTCTGCGTATCCTGCCTGGCCCCGAACATCACGTAGAAGACGTCGAAGACCCGCAACGAGTCGAGGGTGCGGAAGATCAGGGTGACCAGGATGGCCGGACGGAGGAGGGGCATGGTGATCCGCAGGAATTGCTGGATGGCGGTCGCGCCATCGATACGCGCGGCCTCGTAGACGTCGCCGGGGATCACTTGGAGCCCGGCCAGGAGGAGGAGGGCGACGAACGGGGTCGTCTTCCAGATGTCCACCGCCGCGATCGCCGCGAGCGACGTGTTCGGCTGGGCGATGAAGGCGATCGGTCGGTTGATCAAGTTGAAGCGCAGCAGGAAGTCGTTGATCACGCCGTACTGGTCGCTGTACATCCACTTCCACATCTGGGCCGAGACGACGGTGGGGATGGCCCAGGGCACCAGCATCGCGGTGCGGACGACCCCGCGCCCCCTGAACTGGGAGTTGATGACCAGCGCGACGCCGAGGCCGAAGATGAACTCGAAGATGACCGTGAGCAGGGTGAATCTGATCGTCACCCCGATCGAGTCGCGGAAGGCGGTGTCGCGCAGCAAATCGCTGTAGTTTCGCAGGCCGATGAATTGCGGTGCCTTGCCACTCGCCAACCGGGCGTCGGTGAAGCTCTGGTAGACCGTCTGCGCCAATGGATAGAGGGCCACGAGGGCGATGACGGCCAGGGTGGGGATGAGCAGCAGCCAGGCGAGCCGGGTCTTCTGCTGCTGCTGTGTCGCGCTGCTGCGGCGCGGCCTGCCGATGCTGGCCGAGGTTGCCGAGGCGGTTTCGATCGCTGGCTGACTCATTCGTAGCCCTCCACAGGGCGGACGGGCGAGATCGGGATCGCCGCTCACCCGCGCCCCCGTAGCAGATGTCCCGTGGCGTTCGCGTCGCGGTCGGACCGGGGGCCGTCGCGCGACGGCCCCGGTGGCCCGCTTCCCCGGTGTTCTCCCGACGCGCCGATCAGCTACGGCGAACCAGCCGCTCCAACTGGGTTTGGGCGGTCTGCAACTGCTGCTGCGCGTCGCCCCCGTTGAGAACCTGATTGATCGCCTGGAAGATGATCGTCGAACCCTGGTTGTAGTTTTCGCCAAGGCCGTTCGAGGGGCGCGTCACGCGCACCACGTCGGCCAGGTTCTTCAGGTAGGGCTGGGCCTGCTGCACCGCCGGGTTACTGGACACGCCCGGCTGCAGCGGGACGTAGCTGCCGACAACGCCGCGCCAGGCCACCACTTCGGGGCCGCACATGTAGCGAACGAATTCGACAGCCGCGTCCTGCGCCTTCGAGAAGCGCGAGACGCCGAGTTGCCAGCCGCCGAGGGTGCCGGTCGGCTTCTGGCCCTGCGCGGCCGGCAGCGCCGCCACGTCGAACTTGCCCTTCACCGCCGAGGTCGCCGCGTTGGCGAGGGTGTACATGTAGGGCCAGTTGCGCGCGAACGCGACGTTGCCGTTGGTGAACGCCTGCGCCGTCTCGTCTTCCTTGTAGGTGGTGACGCTGCGCGGCGAAACGGTGCCGACGAAGCCCTTGAGCAGATTGAGCACGGTCACGGCGGTGGGATTGTTGATCGTGACCTTGCCGTTCTCGACGATCTGCCCCGCACCGTTGGAGGAGAGCCATTCGAGCGCGTTGCAGGTGAGCCCTTCGTAGGCGTTGCCCTGGAAGGCGAAGCCGGCGAAGTTCGGGTTGCTCCCGCGCTCGCCGTCGGCGATCTTCTGGGCCTGCTGCTGCAACTCCTGCCAGGTCTTCGGGGGCGCGGCGATGCTGTACTTCTGCAAGAGATCGGTGCGGTAGTAAAGGATGCCGAAGTCGCCGAACCAGGGCATACCGACGAGTTTCCCATCGACCGTGTTGTTCTGGATGATCCCCTCGACGTTCTGCTTGGCGAGGTCGCCGAGCTTGGGGTTGAGGTCGGTCAGGAATTGCGCGAACGCGGCCGGCCAGATCACGTCGACCATCATCACGTCGATGTCGGCCGACTGCCCCTGGAAGGTGCGCTGGTACTGCGCGTATCGCTCGGTCGCGTCGGGCGGGCCGGGGACGAGATTGACCTGGATGCCGGTGTCTTGCGTGAACTTGCGGGTCAGGATCTGGTCGAAATCGGCGTCCGTGCCGACCTGCCCGCCGACATAGGTGACCTTCTGGCTGGCGAATTGCTTCGCCTGGGTCGCGTTCGCCACGGCGGGCGGGGCCTCGCGCGTGTAGGTGCCGCCGCCCGCTGCGGGGGTCCCGCTGGTCCCGGCTGTCGCGGTGCCCGAGGCGCGGGTCGCGGTGCCGACCGGGGTGGTCGAGGCTGCGGGGGCGATAGAGGCCCCCACCGTGCGCGAGGCGGCAGGGGCGGTGGAGCCGCTCGGTGCCGCGGACGTGCTCGGTGCGGCGGAGGCGCCACTCGGCGCGGCGGACGTGCTCGGGCGCGCTGACGGCGCGGTCGAGCCTGCGGGGGTCGATGTGGCGACGGAAATGGTGGCGTTGTCGCCGCCGCAGGCGACGAGGAAGGCACTGAACGCCGAGGCCGAAAGGCCGAGTACGGCGGCACGCCCCAGGAAATCTCGCCGGGTGAGTCGGCCATTCCCCCTGTTCACGGGGGATTGCTGCGCTTGCTTGGACTCTTCTGCGGCCATGTCCTCATTCTCCTTATGGACCAACATTATCTCCGATGCCCCAGCCCCAAGTGCTGCCCCCGACCGCGCGCACGTTTTCGACGTCGCCTCCTTCAGCGATCTTCTCGCACGGCAGTTAGCGGATACCCATGCACTCGCCGCCGCAACCCCCAAGCTTCGGCGGCGGGGTAACCCCCGATCCAGGAAGTATTGCAGAATTGATACCACCGCGCCTGCGTGCGGGTGCCCGGGGTGGGCTTTTCGCCCAACGGTGGCGCTTCCTGCGGGGTAAGGGGCACGAGTACGCCTCTATCACGGGGAGGGCCCGGCACCTTGACTGCGGCGGAACGCGAATCATATACTGGCGCGGCAGAACACTGGAAATAGGGCTTAGTGAGCGGTGATTCGCGTGCCGGGGACGCAGGGGGTGGCGATGCCTCACGGGGGAGCGGTGCGGCTCGCGGCGGGCGGCGCGTTGTTGGGCGTGGCGATCGTCGCGATCATCGCCATCCTCGGCCGCCGCGCAATGCCGGAGACAGTGATCACCATCTCCGCGCTTCCGCCGCAACAGGAGCGGGCGGTGACGGTCTACGTCGGCGGGGCGGTCGCGCGCCCCGGTCTCTACACCCTGCCCTCCGGCGAGCGCATCGAGGGGGCGATCGCCGCCGCCGGTGGCCTGACCGCCGAGGCCGACCCGGACGGTCTCAACCGGGCGCTTCGCCTCCAGGATGAGGCGCAGATCGTCGTGCCGCGCCGGGGGGAACCGACCGCGACGACGACCGCGCCACGCTCGGGAATGGGCGCGCTGGCGTCGCCCGGACCGACCGTGGGGACCGGCACGCGCGGGACGCCGCTCGCGATGCCGACCGGCCCGATCAACGTGAATACCGCCACCGCGACCGAACTCGCCCGCTTGCCGGGGGTCGGCCCGAAGCTGGCCCAGGAGATCATCGACTACCGTACCGCCTACGGCCCGTTCGCCGCCGCTGCCGATCTGGCGAGTGTGAAGGGGATCTCCGAGCGGATGGTCGGGGAGTGGAAGGATCTGATCACGATCGGGCGGTGAAGGCGCTCGCTATCGATGATTGAGGGCGGAGCGCAGCCGGGTTTTTGCGCGGTGTGGGCCATGGGAATGATTTACGGCGCGGGGAGGCCGTTGGACTGAAGTCCCGGCTGAAGGCGCGGCCACGAAGTCCCCCTGCAGGGATTGGGGAGCAAGAGGGTTGGCGACCGTCAGCGTCGGCATCACCCGGTGTCGCTGCCGGGCAGGATTGTGAACCGCACCTGGGTGTTAACCGGGTCTTGACGGTGCGGGCGGCGGTTGCTATACTCCCCTCTGCTGTCAACGTCATGCTGTCAAGCAGTCGGACGCAAAGCAGGCCGAAGTGGCGGAATCGGCAGACGCGCTACGTTCAGGGCGTAGTGCCCGTAAGGGCGTGGGAGTTCAAGTCTCCCCTTCGGCACCCAACTCCTGCCCGCGTTATCATGACGCGGGCGGTACTTTGACAAGTGATCGCGCGATGTTTCGCCGGTGTTTCACGCATCGGCGGGTGCGGTGATGGTAAAGAAGGATGGTCGCTGGCTTCCACCGGAAGCCAGAGGAAAGTCCGGGCTGCATAGAGCGGGGTGCCTGGCGAAAGCCAGGGAGGTGGATGCAAGTCCATCGACAGTCCAGATTGGCGCGTGAGGCTTCGGTCGCCGCGAGAGCAACAGCGACGAGAGCCGCCCGGTTCTGCCGGGCGGAGTGAAAAGGGCAATCCTCCCTGCAGCAATCTCCGAATCAGCCGATAAAGACGGTGGCTCGCCGAGGCTGGAAGTCGAGAGCAGTCACGAAGGCGACGACGTGACCGGTGCCGCCTGGCGGTGCCGAGAGAGATGACCATCAGGAACAAAACCCGGCTTACTCTCTTTTCCCCATCACACCAACGTGGCGCGATCGCCGTGCGGAGTGCATGGTGCCTCTAGCTCAATTGGTTAGAGCGCCGGTCTGTGGAACCGGAGGTTACGGGTTCAATCCCCGTGAGGCACCCCGCGAACAGTTCAGCAGTAGAGTGGCGAGAGGCGGGGGGATATTCCCGTCCTTCTTTTGCCCTGTCCTATGGTATGCCCCTGGGGGAACATGGATGAGCGCGTCATCGCGGCGGCAACGCGAGTCCGTGCGTTCCTGGTGGCTATCCCCGCCAGTGAATACGAGACAGGTGATGGCGACTTCCCTGTCGGATGGTGCGGTCACGCGAGTGAACTCCTCTGCACCTATCTCAACGATCGCGAACCGGGCGTAGGCGCATTCGAGCATGTGTGGGGCGAGCGCCATCGCCCGAAGTACCAGACCCATGCCTGGGTCGAAGGATCAGGGGTGATCAGCGACATCACCGCTGATCAATTCGACCCTGATCTGCCTGGGGTGTGGATCACCGCCGATCGTGGTTGGCACGGGCAGTTCAGCGAGGCTGGTCGCTATCAGAGCGACGTGAGAACGAACCCCGACCCATTCGGCTGGCTCCCCAGACTCTACAGCCAACTCGTGGCCGGTGACGTCAACCCGCCCGCAAGCTGACGACGAGCCGCGAGGGGTACCACACCAACAGGGCGTTGGAACGGTCGACGGCGACCGGTTCGCCGCTCCAATGACGCGCAACCCGCGCCCTGCTACACTACACCTTCGCTACGCTGCTCGCGATGGAGGGACGTGGCACTCGCCAGGGCCGACGTTGGCGGGGATGTGGCGTCGAGAAGGTGGAGATGGCGCGCGGCAGGGCGAACGCGGCTCCGGCGGGTGGGGCGGCGCTCGATTTCATCAGCCACAGCCCGGAGCAGACCCGCCGCTTCGGCTGGCGGCTCGGCCAACACGCGCGCGCGGGCGATGTTTTCCTACTGTCCGGCACTTTCGGGGCGGGGAAGACCGCGCTGACCCAGGGCCTCGCCGCCGGCCTCGCCGTGGTCGAGCGCGTCACCAGCCCGAGCTTCACGCTGGTCAACGAGTACGACGGCCAGGCGGGCGGTGAGGAGCGTGTACGCCTCTATCATGTCGATCTTTACCGTCTGGAGACGGATGCTGAGGTCGATTCGGTGGGCCTGGATGATCTGCTCGCCGATCCGGCGGGGATCTGCGCGATCGAGTGGCCCGATCGGCTGGGCGCGCGGTCCCCGCGCGAACATCTGCTGATCACGCTCGAAGCGGTCAGCGAGACGAAACGGCGGTTGGCGCTGACGCCGAGCGGCGCGCGCCACGCGGCCTTGCTGGCCGAGGTCAGGGCGGAGGCATTCGGTGTCGGGGCCTGATACAACCTGTCCGCCGCCGATTTTGGCGATCGATACCTCGACGGCGATGGCCGGGGTGGCCCTCTACTCCGGCGCGGGCCTGCTGGCGGAATTCGGCTGGCCGGCGGGACGCACGCAGACGACCACCCTCCTGGCCGAGATCGGTCGCCTGCTGGCCCTGAGCGGGCTGACTCCCCGCGATTTGGGCGCGGTGGTGGTGGCGACCGGGCCGGGGTCGTTCAACAGCCTGCGCGTCGGACTCAGCACGGCGAAGGGGCTGGCCTTCGCGCTCGATCTGCCGCTCCTGGGGATTCCGACGCTCGATGCGGTGGCCTATCCGCATGGCGGGCAGGGGTATCCGGTGCGCGCGGTCATCGCCGCCGGACGCGGTCGCCTCGTGAGCGCGCCCTATCATCCGAGCGGTGGGGTGAGCGGCGGGGTGAGCGGCGGGGTGAACGCCGGACGCGTGTGGCGTGCGGGCGACTATGCGAACACGACCCTGGAGGAGCTGGCCACCTCGATCACCGAGGCGACCCTCGTCTGCGGCGAGTTGCCGTCGGGACACCTCGATGTCTGGCGGGAACTGGCCCCGCTCGCCCGGCTCGTCTCGTCGGCCCTCGGTGCGCGCCGCGCCGGTTACCTGGCGGAACTCGCCTGGCAACGCTTCCGCGCGGGTGAGCAGGACGATTCCGCCGCCCTGGAGCCGTTGTATCTGCATGGCCCGCCCGGTGGCGCGCGACCCGTGCCCGCACCCCCCGCACCCCCTGAACCGGCCATCGACCTGTGACCGCTGCCTATCGACCGAGGATACCGTGCCGTTCGTAATCGAGCAGATGACGCTGGATGATATCACCGAGGTCAGTCAGGTGGAGCGCCGCTGCTTCAGCAATCCCTGGCCGAGCAGCGCCTACCGTCGCGAGTTGCGCGACCCCGAGCACAATCACTACGTGATCGCCCGCTGGCGACCCCCCGCTGTCGCCCAACCGGCGGAACGCCCGCGCGGCGCGCTCAATCTGCTGCCGTTCGTGCGACGCGCGGAGCCGCCGAAACCGCCGGTCCTCGGCTTCGGGGGGATGTGGATCATGTTCGATGAGGCGCACATCACGACGATCGGCGTGTTGCCGGAGCAGCGCGGGCGTTCGCTCGGCGAGTTCCTGTTCCTGAACCTGCTCGATGAGGCGATCATGCGGCGAGCGCGCTGGGTGACGCTGGAGGTGCGCGTCTCGAACGCGAGCGCGCAGGCGTTGTACGAGAAGTACGGGTTCACGCGCCAGGGTCTCCGCAAGCGCTACTACAGCGACAACGGCGAGGACGCCCACATCATGTGGTCCCCCGCCCTGGACGAGCAGACGACCCTCGACCACCTCGCCGTGTTGCGGGCCGCACTCCCCGCCAAGCTGGCGCGTTGGTACGACGATGTACGGAGCGTGAGTCGTGAGTCGTGATAAAGAGGCGTGAGGCGTGAGACGTGAGACGTGAGTAGAGGTTCGCCAACCGGCTCATCGCTCGACGGGCCATCACGCAGGTACTCACGACTCACGACTCACGCCTCACGACTAACCTGGAGCCCCCCCATGACGACGATCCTGGCGATCGAGACTTCCTGCGACGAGACGGCGGCGGCGGTGATCCGCGACGGGCGGCAGGTGCTGTCGAGCGTGATCGCCTCGCAAATCGAGCTGCACCGTGCCTATGGCGGGGTGGTGCCGGAGTTGGCCTCGCGGCGGCACATCACGGCGATCGGGCCGGTCGTGGCGCGCGCGCTCGCCGAGGCCGGGCTAACGCTCGATGCGATCGATGCGCTGGCGGTGACGGAAGGGCCGGGCCTGGCGGGGTCGCTGATCGTGGGGGTGAACTGGGCCAAGGCGGTCGCCTGGGCGCGCGGGCTGCCGCTGATCGCGGTTAACCATCTCGAAGGGCACATCTACGCGAACTGGCTCTTCCAGGCCGGCGAGGATGCGACGACCCCCCCGCCGACTTTCCCGCTCGTCTGCCTGATCGTGTCCGGTGGCCATACCGAACTCCTGCTGATGCTCGATCACGGCCAGTATCGCCCCCTGGGCCGCACCACCGACGATGCCGCCGGCGAGGCGTTCGACAAGGGCGCGCGCATCCTCGGGCTGGGGTACCCGGGCGGCCCGGCGATCCAGCACGCCGCCGCCGCCGGCCATGCCGAGCGCTATCGCCTGCCGCGCGCGCGCCTCGGCGGGTCGTCATACGACTTCAGCTATAGCGGGGTGAAGACCGCGCTGCTGCGCGCGACGGAGAAGCATCGTCTCGCGGAGCCGACCGGGGGGCGCAAGGGCAAGGGGCCGCCGCCGAGCGCCGCCGTCCCCTACCCGACGTATACGCCGCCGCGCTTCGGGCCGACGCTACCGGTCGCGGATCTCGCGGCGGCCTACCAGGAGGCGATCATCGAGCCGTTGGTGGAGAAAACCGCGCGTGCCGCCCGCGAGGTCGGCGCGACGATGGTGGTGCTCGCCGGTGGGGTCGCCGCCAACACGCTCCTGCGCGAACGGTTGGGGCAATCGCTCGACCTCCCGCTGCGGTATCCGCCGCTCATCCTCTGCACCGATAACGCCGCGATGATCGGGGCGGCCGCCTACCAGCGGCTGCGCACGGGCCGACAGTCCGATTGGACGCTCGATGTGCGCCCGAATCTTGAGTTGGCCTGAGCCTGCCCTGGACAGCCGCCATGCGCCATGCGCGCCCATGCTGGGCCGCTGCTGCGAGAGGTTCGTCAGTTTTTCTCTGTGCCATTGGTGGCGCTGGCCAGGGGGCCGGTACGCCGATTCGTGAGGCGATCGAGTCCGGCGATGCGTGACAACGTCGTCTGGCGCAGCACCAGGATCGTGTCGTCCACGTTCAGTCTTTCCGGCCCGTGGGACGTGTCGTCCGTGTCGGGTTCTGCGCTCGCCTGAGGTGACGGTGCCTCAGGCAATTGCGGCAGCCCGAGGAGCGAGCCGGTCCCCCGGCGCGTTATGAGCCGCTGGGATGGTTGTGGCGCGACGATTGCGCGCTCCTGCGTGGGCGCTCCTGCCCCCAGCGTCGTCGCGTCCGGGCGAGCGGGTGCTTCCTGCAAATCGTCGTCGTACCAGACGATCGCTTCTTCGACGGCCTCCTCGGGCCTGGGCGCGGTGACACCGGCGAGTCGGGCGTCTACGTCATGCCGCGCCGCTGGCGCGGGAAGGGCTTGCGCGATCGGTGCCTCGGGCGACAAGGGCGCTGCCGCCACAGCGGGCGGTGGCTCGCCCGGACCCGACTCGCCGAGAGGGGCGGCGACCTCCGGAGTCGCGGGATGTGCCTCCGCCGTTGCCGGTGTGGTGGCGGTGACAGCGTCGGCGACGGGGTTCGCCGCTGCGGACGGGTCGGGCAGGGGGAGCGCGAGGCTATCGCGCTCGGGTGCCGCCGCCGACGCGGCGGGCCAGGGCGACGGATCGACGGCGATCTGCTCCAGGAGCGCGGGGTTCCACGTCTCACCTTGGCCCGCCTCGCCGGGGCCGATCAGGCGGATAAAGGTGTCGACCAGGCGCGGGTCGTAGCGCCCGCCCGCCTCGCGCCAGAGTTCAGCGATCGCCATGGTGTGCCCGAGCGCTCGACGGTAGGGGCGATCGCTGATCATCGCCTCGTAGCCCTCGGCAATGGCGATGATGCGCGCGCCGAAGGGGATCTGGTTGCCGACCAGCCCGGCAGGATAGCCGCCGCCATCGTAGCGCTCGTGGGCGTGCTGGACGAGTGGCACCACCCGTTCCAGCGCGGGGACTTGCTGCAGCATCAACCTTCCGACCGCCGGTTGCTCGCGGAGAACCGCCCGATCCTCGGCGGTCAGCGGTTCGCGCTTGCTTAAGATGGCGTCCGGCAGGCCGATCTTGCCCGCGTCGTGCAGCATCCCGGCCATCTCCACCAGGCGGGTCTGCTCGGGATCGAGCCCGCACGCCTCGGCGAGCGCGTGGGCGTAGCGCCCGACCGCGTGCCCATGTCCTGCGCGGGCTTGGTCATGGGCATCGCCAGCGGCGACGAGCGCTTCGAGCAGGCCCTGGAACACCTGATCGATTCGTAGACCCTCGCTTGTGGCGAGGCCGCGCGTCGGGGCGGTCTGCATCGTGTCGAGCGAAGGCGCTTCCATGTCCCCAAGGCCGCGCAAGCGGATCTGATCGCGCCCCATCCGCTTGGCGTAGCCGACCGTGTGTTCGGCCGCGGCGAGGAGTTCCGTGGCGCTGCTTCCATCATCGGGATAGCCGACCGCACCGCCGCTGACGGTGAGGCGCAGATCGTCGCCCACGGCGGCGTCGGCGGGTTGCTGACCGATGAGCGCCGTGCGGATACGCTCGCCGACCCGCAGGGCGTCGTCAACCTCGCTCACGGGCAGGATGAGGATCAATTCATCCCCCTCGCCGCGACCGAGCAGATCGACATCGCGGGTCGAGTCGCGGGCGAGCGTGACGAGGTGGGCGAGCGCGGCGGCACCGTCACCGCCGCGCTCGCCCCACTCCGCGAGCCGATCGGCGTCGAGGACGAGTACGGCGAGGGGGTGACCGAAGCGGCGCGCTCGCCCGACCTCCTCTTCCAAGCGCGCGAGCATCGCCGCGCGAGGCGGCAGGGCCAGGAAGGGATCGGGGGCGAGCGCTGCCGCCCCCGCCTCGACCGTTGTTGCGGTCCCCAGAGGTGTGGGCGGCAGCGCTAGCGCCGGGTCGGCATCGTCGGATAGGGGGGGCAGCTCCGTCGCGGGCGCGTCCGGCCTCTGGTGACGCTCGAAGATGATCGCCGCGAGCGAGGCGCACGCGGCGAGCGCCGCACGGGCGTCCTCGCCGAACGAGGCGTCGGCCTCGGCGGTTTGCTCCAGGCCGGCCACGGCCAGGATCCCGCGTGCTTTGCCGCCGCCGATGGCGGCGCAGAGGGCGAGCGGCGTCGCCCCCAGCAGGGCCGCCCAACCCGCCCCCTGCTCCAGCGGCTGATTCGTCTCGACGATCACCGTCTCGGGGGTGCCGAACGCGCGCAGCAGCGCCGGCGAGCGATCCGGGCGCGGCGGTGGGATCTCATCCGGTTGCCAGCCATCAGTCGCAGCCCAGGCGAGTGTGGTCAGTGGCTGGTCGGGCGTATCGGGCGTATCGGGCGTATCGATGGCCCAGAGGACGGCATGACGTGCGCCGGTCGCGGCGGTCGCCCACTCCACGACACAGCGTAGGATGTAACTCGTCTCTTCACCACGCGCGAACAGGCGCGCGGCATCGTCCGGGAACGCTCCGCTCGTCCAGACACGCCGCCGGGCCGGAGCGGTCGTGGCCGGGTCCGCCGCGTCGGTTGCTGCGGCGACGGCGACGGGCAGCGCAGACCATGCCGACGCCGGATCGGGCGGCAGCGGACTCGGCGGCGCGATGTCACCGAGCGGCGCGGTTTCGACCCTGGTGTCACGTTCTTGCGTGCGTACCTTCCGCAGCAATCCTCCCCATCCCACGGTGACCCCTATCTCCTGCGACACGGTGAAGGGTCGGCCCCATCCCCGCACGGCCTACTCCGTCCATATTCCGGCGCGACGGCGATGCTCATGTGTCCATGCCGGAGACGATCAGCGTGTCCCGATCCGGCTGAGGGCGTTGGTCATGGTATCAGGATACGATCCGCCCAACCATTCCCCTATCCCCTAACGGTACTATGTCGTACCGCCCGTTCGACAGCACGCGTCGGTACGGAAGGTCGAGGTTTAGCGGTGGTCCCGGAAATGGAGCCGCGCGCCCCTCCCCGTTGACGCTAGCGCGGCAGGTACGCCAGCGGATCGACGTAGACGCCGTTGCGGACGATGATGAAATGGATGTGCGAGCCGGTCGAGTTGCCGGTCGAGCCCATGTAGGCGACCGCCTGGCCTCGGGCGACCCGCTGGCCGGGGCCGACGGCGAACGAGACGGCATGGCCGTACCAGGTGACGAAACCGTTCTCGTGGTCGACGCCGACGGCGTTACCGAGGCCACCTTTCCAGGCGGCATAGATGACCACCCCGCCATCGGCCGCGAGGAGCGGGGTCCCCTGCGCGTTGGCGATGTCGAGGCCGTTATGCCCCCCGGGGCCGTAATAGCCCGGATTGTCGCCGAAGTAGGTGGTGAGTGCCCCCGTAGCGGGCCAGATGAACGAGCCGATCGCGCGCACTCCGGACGCGGCGACCGGGGCGGCGACCGGGGCGGCTGCCGCTGGGGCGGCCACGATCAGCGGCGGCGGCGGCGCGGGCGGTGTGCCACCGGGGATGAGGATATCCTGGCCCGGCACGAGCGCACTCCCGCCCCCGAGCCCGTTCGGTGCGAACGCGCCGATGTCGGTCGGCTTCACGCCGTAACGCTCGGCGACCCGCTCGATCGTGTCCCCCAACGCGATGCGGTAGATCACGCCGTTCACGGGGGGGACGATCAGCGGCTGGCCGATGGCGAGGACGTCGGCGTTGGTCAGGCTGTTCGCCCAGACGATCGTGCTCGGCTGGAGGCCGAAGCGCTCGGCGATCGACCAGAGGGTGTCGCCGTTGCGAACCACGTACTGCTCGATCCGCTCGCGCGTCGGGAGCTGGCCACCGACGACGAGCAGGTAGCTATTGGGCACCAGATCATCAGCCCCGCCGATATTGTTCGGGCGGTACGTGGTGATCGCCGTCGGCTCTACCTTGTATCTGGCCGCGATGGTGGCCAGGGTATCGTTCCCCTGCACCTGATGGAGCATGCCATCGAGTGGTGGCAGGCGCAGCTTGGTCCCGGCGAGGAGCGGTTTAGCGGGGTCTTGCAGCCCATTCGCCCAGAGGATGGTCGTCGGCTTCAGCCCGAAGCGCGCCGCCACCTGGGCGGGGGTCTCGCCAGCCTTCGTCTCGTAGGTGGTGATGCGCAGACGCACCGCCGTGATCGGCAGGGGGGGACGGACGAAATAGCCGCTGCCCGGCTCGCGTTCGGGGGCTTGCGGGATGGTGCCGACGGCCCCCGGTGGATTCAGCGGCACGCTCAAGTCAGGCGTCGTGCCGGTCTCGAGCTGCGGTCCCGCCCGCAAGGCAGGGTCCCAAAACCCCTCGCCTGCGACGACGACGACGACGAGTCCGAGGACGAGGAGGTGCGGCAGGAAGCGCGCCAGGATGAATGGCGCGCGCGGGGCGGTCGCGCCGCGTCCGGCCTGCGCGCCCGGTCGTCGCCCCCTCCGCCGGCGTTGAGCGTCAGGTTGGGGCACACCGGATTCCTCGTCGCCAGGGTTGTGTGGCGGCGTGGTGGCGTCCCGGCTGGCCGTTGCCTGACGGCGCTCGGGTCGCGTGATTTGCTTCAAGCGTCGTACCCCTTCGCGCCCCTTGCCGTTGGCACCCATCGCACCTTGATGCCGCGAGTCGCCCATCGGAAACTCGCGAACGAACGCGGTGAACGCACCCCTCGCATGGCGAGGATACCACCGGCCTTCGCGTCATGTCAAACGCGCGAGGTGACAAAAGGTGTCGAACGAACGCGGGTTCCGCCTATGGCGCGCGATCGGTCGAGGGGCGGCGATGGACACGGCGAAGGCCCCTGGCGGGACTCGCGCCTCGCGATTCGCGGGGAACCCGATCCCCGCTCCTCGGATGGGTGGGTGCTACCTGGTCGGCGGGGTGGCGAACCGCAGCGAAGCCCAGGCTGCGGCCCGCCTCCCCGCCGCGCGTTGCGCGCCCGTGAACCCGTCAGTCGAATTGGACGTAACGGCGAACCTTATCGAGGCGGTGGGTCGAGTCGATCCGGCGAACCGTCCCGGAGCGCGAGCGCATCACCAGCGATTGGGTGTAGGCGTGCTGGCCGGTGAACTTCACCCCTTCCAGCAACTCGCCGTCGGTGATGCCGGTGGCCGAGAAGAAGATGTCGTCGCCGCCCGCCAGGTCTGTGGTGTGGTACACCCGCGCCATGTCGACCCCGGCGGTCTCGGCGTCGTGGCGCTCCTGCTCGTTGCGTGGCCAGAGGCGGCACTGCATGGCCCCGCCGATGCAGCGGAGCGCGGCGGCGGCGATGACGGCCTCCGGTGCGCCACCAATACCGAGCAGGATGTCCACGCCGTTGCCGCGCGAGGCGAGCAGCGCGCCGGCCACATCGCCATCGGTGATGAACTTGATGCGTGCCCCGGCCTCGCGTACCTCGCGCACCAAGCCCTCGTGGCGCGGGCGTTGGAGGATGATGGCCGTCAGGTCACGAACCTGCATCCCCTTCGCGCGGGCCACGGCGGCGAGGTTCTCGGCGACGCCCTTGCGGATATCGATCGCGTCGGCGGCTTCCGGGCCGACCGCGATCTTCTCCATGTAGAAGAGTCCGGGCGGGGCTTCGTACAGCGTGCCCCGCTCGGCCAGGGCCACGACCGCGATCGCATTCGGCATCCCCAGCGAGGTCAGGCTCGTGCCGTCGATCGGATCGACCGCGATGTCCACCTGTGGTGGGCGACCATTGCCGACGACCTCGCCGATGTAGAGCATCGGCGCTTGGTCCTTCTCCCCTTCGCCGATGACCACCGTCCCGTCCATCTCGATGCCGCCGAGGACGTGCCGCATCGCCGTCACCGCCGCCTGATCGGCGGCAATCTTGTCGCCGCGCCCGACCCACTGCGAGGCGGCGAGCGCGGCTGTCTCGGTGACGCGGACCAGTTCCAGCGCCAGATTGCGGTCGGGCGCGATCCGCCCGGTGGTCTCGGTTTCCTCGCCTGCCCGTCCCGGCCCCATCTCCGACCCTCCTCCAACCCGCCATCCGTGGCGCGTGCGCTCACGCCCCTGTGTTCTCCGTCATGATACTATGCCGGACGTGCCGCTGGACACGCCGGGGGACACGCGGCGGGCGATATTCGCGCGCGAGGCTATGGCACGTTTGGGAGGGTGGCATGGACAAGCCGGATGGACCGGACGGATTGGACGAACTCGCCGGGCCGATCGTCATCCGGCGCGGGCGGCGCGAGGATGCCGCGACGTTGGCGGCGCTGCACCGCGACGCCGCGTGGTGCTACGACGACGCGAACATCGTCGCGGAATATTACGACGACTCCTTCGAGCCGGAAACGGTGCTCGCGGCCGAAGCGGGCGGGGCGTTGATCGGGAAGCTGGAGTTGTTCCTGGGCTGGAAGTCCACCAGCGGGCACTTCGGCGTGATCCGGCGCTTCGTCATCCACCCCGACTGGCGTGGCCGGGGCGTCGGACAACACCTGTTGGCGGCGGCGGAGACGCAGGCGCGCGAGGCGGGCTGCGCTTTCCTGGAATTGAGCGTGGACGAGGGCAATCCGGGCGCGCGGCGACTCTACGCGCGCGATGGCTTCGCCGAGGACCGCCGCGAGATCATCCTGCGCAAGCCGCTCGACGGGCGGGCGCACCCGTCGCAGACCGACGCGCGGCTGCCCGACTGACGCCGCTTCGCGCCGCATGGCCGCTTCGATGGCCCCTCCGACGCTGATGGCGCGATGGGCGATTTGCGGCTATCGGAGCCAAAAATGCTATACTTGACCTGTATATAGGGCAATGATCGGGGCGGCGTGAGCAGACTCGCGGAGCGTATCTATCGGACCGAGGGGATCGTGTTGCGGCGCACCGATTTCGGTGAGGCCGATCGCGTCCTCACGTTCTATACCCCCCAATGGGGCAAGCTGCGCGCTGTCGCCAAGGGTATCCGTCGCCCGGCGAGCAAGCTGCGCGGCCATCTGGAACTCTTCACGCGGGCGAAGCTGTTGCTGGCGCGCGGGCGCAATCTGGATACGATCACCGGGGCGGAGACGTCCGACCCGTTTCATGGCCTGCGCGAAGAATCGCCCGAAGTCCTGGAGCGGATCAAGATCGCCTCCTATCTGGCCGAACTGCTCGATAAATCGACCGAAGAAAGCGTTGAGAACCGGGCGGTCTGGGATCTCCTCGTCGGAGCGTTTCGCGCCCTCTCGGACGGTGTGAATCCCGCCATGATCGCGCGGCATTACGAGTTGCGGCTGCTCGGCTATCTCGGCTACCAGCCGAACCTCGACACCTGTGCCGGTTGCGACACGCCGCTGCAACCGCTCGGGAATCGGTACAGCTTCGAGCTTGGCGGTATCCTCTGCCCGGAGTGCCGTGGTCACGACCCGGCGGCCGAGCCGATCTCTGCCAACGCCTTGAAAGTCCTGCGACTCCTGGCGCGCGAGGAGGTCCGCACCGTTGCGCGCCTGCGGATCGATGCCGCCTTGCTGGGCGAGGTGGGCGGTATCCTGGCCCGCTCGATCGGCCAGACCACGAGCAGCGAGCTGGTCTCCCCCGCCGTCCTGCGCAGCATGCAGTAGGCGCGATAGCCTTTCCCCGGAAGAAAACGCACCAGTCAAGGCATTACCGGTCCGCCCCGGTTCGCCCCGGTTCGCCCCGGTTCGCCCCGGGATGATACGATGCCTGCCGACGGGCGGGCCGCGAGTCGCCGCCCACGGAGCCGGGCGGGTTGGAGGGTGCAATGGCGAAGCGTTACGGTCTCGGTATCGATCTCGGCGGGACCAAGATCCTGGCCGGGGTGATCGACCTCGACAGCGGCGAGGTCCTCGCCACCGCCAAGAAGCGGACCAGGACCAAGCAGGGCGTCGAGGATCTGCTCGATCGCCTGGGCGATGTGGCCGAAGAGGCGCTGGCTGCGGCGAAGCTGCACGGTGGCGCGGTCGCCAGTGTCGGGGTGGCGGCGGCGGGGCAGGTCGATCCGCAGCGCGGCGTCGTGCTGGCGGCGCCGAATCTGGGTGGCCTCGCCAACATCCCGATCGGCGAGAGCCTTGGCGCGCGGCTGGGCCTGCCGGTACGCCTGGGGAACGATGTGCAGGGTGCGGCGCTGGGCGAGCTGATGTTCGGGGCCGGTCGCGGCGTGGACCGCCTGCTCTGCGTTTTCGTCGGCACCGGGGTTGGCGGCGCGCTGATCGGGAACGGCGCGCTCGATAGCGGGCCGAACGCCACGGCGGGCGAGATCGGCCACCTGATCGTCCACGCCGACGGGCGCTACTGCGGCTGCGGTGGGCGCGGCCATCTGGAGGCGTACGCGTCGCGAACGGCGATGACCAAGCGCTTGCTGGAGGAGCTGCGGCGTGGTCGCCCCTCGCTCCTCCGCGATTTGCTGCGAGAAGAGGGTGTCGACGAGAACGCGTCGGAGGGCGCGACGATCCGTTCGGGGTTGCTGGCACGGGCGATCGAGGAGCAGGACGGGCTGACGCTGGAAGTTCTGCACGAGGCGGCGCGCTACCTGGGCTACGGCCTGGCCTCGGCGATCAATCTCTACGATCCGCGGCGGATCGTCCTGGGCGGCGGGGTAATCGAGGCGGTGCCGCTGCTCGCCGAACTGGCCGGTCGGATCGCCAAGCGCGAGGCGTTGCCGGTGCCGGGGCAGGCGGTGGAGATTGTCGTCTCGAAACTGGGCGATGATGCGGGTATCGTCGGCGCGGCGATCCTGGGGAGCAGGGCGGACGGCGTGTAGCGGAGCGGACGCGAGTCTGCCATCGGGGAGGAGGGCTATTTTGGCCGAGCGGGTGCGGGTGGGCGTTATCGGGGCGGGGAATATCGCGACGTTGCGGCATCTGCCGGCGTTCCGACGCTGCCAGGACGAGGGCACGGTCGAATTGGTCGGGGTCGCCGATCCGGTTGGGGGGGTGGCGCAGGCGGCGGCGGCGCGCTTCGGTGTGCCGCACGCGATGGAGGACTACCGGGAGTTGCTGGCCTTGCCGCTCGATGCGGTGAGCATCTGCACGCCCAATGTCTACCATGAGCCGATCGCGCTGGCGGCGATCGACGCGGGGATGCACGTCCTCTGCGAGAAGCCGCTGGCGATGGACCACGCCGGGGCGCGGCGGATGTACGAGCGCGCCGAGGCGGCGGGGGTGAAGACGGCGGTGAATTTCCGCTACCGCTTCATCCCGGCGGCGTGGTTCGCGCGCGACCTGATCGCCGGGGGCGAGCTGGGCGAGATTTATCACGTCTACGCCAACTACTTCAACGGCAGTCTCGCCGACCCGGCGACCCCGATGGCCTGGCGGCAGGCGCGGTCGGAGTCGGGGACGGGCGCGCTCGGCGACCTGACCTCGCACATCATCGACCTCTGCCGCTATTGGGTCGGGGAGATCGCCGCCGTGCAAGGGCACCTGCGCACCTTCACGACCGAGCGTCGGGTGCCGGGTGGCGGCATGGGGCAGGTCGATGTGGACGACGCGGCGACCTGTCTCTTCCGCTTCGCGAATGGTGCCGAGGCGGTCGTCAACTCCAGCCGCAACGCGCCCGGGCGCAACAATTACCAGCGGATCGAGGTCTACGGGACGAAGGGCTCGCTAGTCTACGAGATCGAGAAGGCCGATGTCGGCGGCGACCGCTTGCAGCTCTGCCTCGGCGCCGGGCAGGCGCGCTACAACGCCTACGCGACCGTCCCGGTGCCGCCGATCTACTTGGCGGGCAATCCGGAGCGCGCGATGACGGACTTCGTGGCCGCGATCCGCGATGACACGCCGATGTCGCCCGACTTCGCGGACGGGATGCATTGTCAGGAAGTGCTCGATGCGGTCGAGGTCTCGGCGCGCAACGGGGCGTGGGTGAACCTGCCCTTGTAGCCCATCCCCGCCCGCGCCGGTTGCTGGCGCGGGCGGGGGCGGGCGATTGTCTCCGAGCATTTCCGGGCACTGGAGAACGCGTGGCGCGTGCCTCAGCGTGTGGGCGTTGCGGCTGCGCCGGGGCCGGGGCCTTGCCCGAAGCCGAGTACGCGCAACGTCTGATCGCGGCAGTTCAGCACCCCTTTGCCGGACGCCTGTCCGGGTGGGGTTCCCGCGCCGGACGGTACATCGTCTGCGGCGCGATGCAGGGACAACGACATGTTGACGTTAATCGGATCCTGCTGGCTAGCCGAAACCTTGACGGAAGCGAGGCGCAACGTCTCGTGCTGGCCGTGACGCTCCGCGAAGTAGGCCCACAGCGTCGCGAGATCGTAGGCGACGAAGTGCCGCCCGCTGCCGTCCGGATGCGTGTCGCCCACGGAATACCAGACGAACCTCTCGCCGGTGTGGTCGGTGATGCTCCGTCCCGCCTCCACTGTGGGAAAGAAGGCCCGTAGCGCCGCCAGATCACCATGGTTGAAGGCGGCGAGGAAGCGACCGAAGAACGTCTCGACCTCGGCGGGGGTGCAGCCAGCCGGATAGGGCACGTCGGCGGGCGCGTTTGTGACGGTGGCTGTGGCACCGCTGCGGCTCGGCGGCGGTTGGGTCGGCGGCGGTTGAGTCGGCGTGACGACCGGGGCTATGGTCGCGGAGAGGTTCGCCATCGCTGGGGCGGGCGAGGGCTGTGGCGTCACGCCGCTGTTGGTGCAGCCGATGAGGAGACTCAAACTCAGGCTAAAGAGTAGCAGCGTTCGCATGGTACGCCCCCCGATGCCTGAAGCGTGTGCGCCCTCGGTACAGCGCACACCCTCAGTACACCGTCCGCCCCCAGGCGGTTCCCCACTCGGGATCGGCGCGGATGAGTGGATAGATTACTCCATGCGAAACGCGCGTAGCACCGTGGCCGACCGCCCCTGGTCAACGGCTCCGGTGCTTGCCGCGTCACTCGCCGCGGAGGCGGCGCACCTCCGCTTCGAGCGCGGCAACTTGCCGATCGCGCTGCTCCAGGAACCCGGTCATCTCCCGATCGCGCTGCTCCAACATCTCGGCCATCTCCTCGGCGATTGGGACGAGGCGACCGTCCTGGTCGTAGACGCGCAGCAGTGGCCCTTGCGGGGCGAAGGCGATGCCGAGCGCGCTCGTCCAGCGTCCCGTGCCATCCGGCAACCAGGGTTCGTGGCCGTCCGGTGCCAGTCGGCGTGCCCACACCTGATCGGCGACGAACTCGGCGGTGGGGTCGAAGACGAGGTATTCGGCGATGCCGAGCGCGGCGTAGACGCCGGGTTTGCCCTGCGGTGTGGTCAGGTTCAGGTCGTTCGACATGACGGTGGACGGACTGGCGATCTCGATCACGAGCGCGGGCGGGCCATCGGTGGTGAGGACGAGCGAGGTGCGCGACGCGTTGGTCAGCGTCGGGTGGACCAGGATGTCGGGCGAGGGCATGTAGGGCGCGCGACCCTGGCGGGGGACGATCAGCTTGATCTGGTTACCGATGAACCAGGGGAGCCCACGCCGGGGTCCGCAGAGACTCAGGCTGGTCGCGAGCGCGGTGATCGCGCCCTGGTGGAGTGAACTCCCCATCAGCGTCTCCTCGGTGTCATCGGGGAGATGGTCGAAGGCCGGGGCGAGGGCAAATGTATGCAGCACCATCGTCGGTTCCTCCACGCTACCATCGAGGCCGCGCCGCGCCGCGCCTCTGCCATGTCTCGGGAAAGGATAGCGGATCGGGCCGGGATGCGAGCATAACCCGGCCCAGGTGATCCGTTCGATCGGCGCTGGCGCGACGACCGCCGACGAGGAACGCGGGCGGCGTCGCTGCGGTGGTGATGGGGGACTTGGGCGTGCATTCTCAGCGCAACGCCGGGACGCCCGTTGCTTCGAGACGGTAGGCGGCAGGCTGGCGGTTGGCGAGGGACGGGAGTTCGGTGCGCTGACGCTCGACGAGCGCGGTGTCGATCTCGGCGATGACGACGCCGACGCCGTCCGGGGCCTGCGCGACGACCGTGCCCCAGGGGTCGATGACGAGCGAGCGACCGTGGCAGGCCGCGTTCGGCTCGTGCTTGCCCCACTGGGCTGCGGCGAGCATCCAGGCCTGGTTCTCGATGGCGCGCGCCCGCAGCAGGACTTCCCAGTGGTCGCGACCGGTGTAGAGGGTGAAGGCGGCGGGGTTGACCAGCACCTCCGCGCCGTGGAGCGCGAGCAGGCGGAAGAGTTCGGGGAAGCGCAGGTCGTAGCAGATCGCCAGGCCGAAGGTGATGCCGTCGATCTGCACGGTGACGATCTCGTTGCCGGGCGCGACGTTGTCGGACTCCTTCGCGCTGACACGCCCCGGTATCTCCACGTCGTAGAGGTGGATCTTGCGGTATTTCGCGATCAGCGTGCCGCTCGGGTCGAAGACCAGGCTGGTGTTGGCGTACTTGCCAGGCTGATCGGTCCGCTCGACCAGCGAACCGGCGTGGAGGTAGATGCCGTGCCGACGCGCCAGCGCGGCGAAGCGCTCGCTGGTGGGCCCAGGGATCGCTTCCGCGCCGTCCTGGTAGCCCGCCTGCGGGCCGAGGTAGGGCGCATGTTCGGGGAGCATGACGAAGCGCGCCCCGCGCGCCGCCGCCGCCGCGACGAGATCGTCGATCGCGGCGAGATTGGCCGCGCGGTCGTGCTGGCTGTTGAGCTGGACGAGGCCGACGCGCAGGGTGGTCATGGGGTCCTCCGATGAGTGCCGGGTGATGAGTGCCGAGTGCCGGGTGATGAGTGGTTGATGGAGGGCATCGTAGCAGAAGTGTCGGTGATGGTGCCGTGGTGCCGTGGTGCCGTGGTGCCGTGGAGGGCGCGGATGCTTCCGCCATGTGTAAGATGACAGCCACTCTTGTGGGGGGCCGACCACCGACGAACTGTCATGCTGAGCGTAGCGAGGAATCCGCGCCTTCTCCCGAGCGTGGCCCTCGCGGGCGTTTGGGTATACGCGGCGCATGAATCGGCAGGCGGCATCCGGCGGAAGCGCCAGCCCCAGCGGGACGCGGCATCCGGTTAGAAGAGTTTGAGGAGGGCCACCCAGGCGACGGTTTGGACGAGGCAGGTGCCGCCGAGGAGGAGGCAGGCGGCGAAGCGGTCGAAGCGGATAACGCTCCAGGCGAGGGCCAGATTGGCGACCGCGACGAGCGCGGCGATCAGCGGGAAGAGGAAGATCTCGCGCGGGGTGCCGATGCGGTCGGGCTGGCCGGTCGCGTTGTAATGCAGCGGCAGGGTCTGCGGGACGGCGTCGAAACGGATGATGATGAACCAGAGCATCGCGGCGAGCAGCGCGCCACCGAGCAGGGCGAGGATGATGGTGGGGCGATCGGCGAAGGGCGAGACTAGTTGCCCGGTGGTGCGCTCGCGGAAGGCGCGCTGGCCGCTGGCGGCGATGCCGGGATAGGCTAGCTCTTCCTCCTCGTCCGGTTCGGCGGCAGCGGAGGCGACAGGCAGTGTTGTCGGCAGCGGGCCGCCCTGTTCGAGCGCCGCGTTGAGGGCCGTGAAGCGTGCCACCAACGTGGCCGGGCGATCGGGCGAGATGCCGAACGAGCCGCGCGCCGAGCAGACGAGGAGCTGGCGGCGCGGCGGCAGCGTCGCGAAGAGCCGGATGCGTCCGAGGGCGTCGTCGGTGATGGTGTTCAGGTAGTAGCCGGGCCAGGGCAGGAGGCGGCGCACGGCGGTGGCACCAAGGAGTTGGCGGGCGGGGCCGAAGTATTCGATCTCGGCCAGCGGGATACTGATCGTGCGCCAGGCCCAGCGCACGATCAGTGCGCCGCCGTTGGTCTCGTCCAGGCGATAACCGAGCGTGGCGTAGCCCCAGAGGAGGATGGAGAGGGTGACACTTGCGAGGGTGAGCAGTCCCGCCAGCACCCAGAGCACGATCGCGAGGAAGGGCGTGCCGCTCGCCTCGGGGATGGCGCGCAGGATGAGCGCCGCGATTCCGCCGAGACAGAGGAGCAGGGCCAGGATGCCGACGAGACTGCCGGCCGAAGGGGCGGGTCGCCAGCGTTGCACGGGGCCTCCAGGATAGGTCTATGCGCCCATGAACACGATCGTGAGCCGCCGTGCCGGGCGATTTGGGGCGGGCGGCGCAGACGCCAATGATAGCAGGATGGGCGGTGTACGAACAGGGGGTGGGGCGGCCACGGCGCGGCGATCCGGGGGTTGCAACCCCGCTACCGTGCAGGACAGGCCCCCGGCGAAGGGCGGCGGCCACGACGTCTCCGGCAGCGCGCAGCGGGGCCTCCGGCAGAGCGCAGCAGGACCCCGCCATAGGGACTGGGGGAAGTGGGGGTAATCGGTCTGCTCGACATTAGCGGGAATGGAAGGCATTCACCCTGGCGGATCGGTGAACCACCTGTGTGGCGTATGGGATGATGGAGGGCTTGGCGTTGGTAGGGGCGGGTGGCATGGAATCTGCACCTATGGAGCCGCGATGTACGTAGATCGAGACGAATGGGCATTCGGTGCGCTGGCAAATGTGAGGGTGCAGCATGACCGCAGGCGGAGCGACCGAAGAGATTCTGAGCGAGCGCCAGCGTGGGCTGGTGGCGGAGCAGCGCACGGTCCTCGACCGCCTGCTCGACCGGATGACCGATTTCGGGGCTGCGCCCGAGGAGTTGGCGCTGCTGCGGCGCGGCGTGCGCGGGCTGGACGAACTGTTCCTGCTGGTGATCGTCGGCGAGTTCAATTCCGGCAAGTCGGCGTTCATCAACGCGCTGCTGGGCGATGCGGTGATGCCCGAGGGGGTGACGCCCACCACGGCGATGATCAATCTGCTGCGCTTCGGCCCGACGCACGGCACGGAGGTCAGCGCCGAAGGGATCGTGGAACACGCGTATCCCGCGCGCTTCTTGCGCGACATCAGCGTGGTGGACACGCCCGGCACGAACGCGATCATCCGCGAACACGAGGCGATTTCGCAGAGCTTCGTGCCGCGCTCCGACCTCATCCTCTTCGTCACCAGCGCCGATCGACCGTTCAGCGAGAGCGAGCGGGCCTTCATGCAGACGATCCGCGAGTGGGGCAAGAAGATCGTCGTCGTGCTGAATAAGGTCGATCTGCTCGACGAGGCCGGGTTGGCGGAGGTGACCCGGTTCATCGGCGAGAACGGCTCGCGGCTGCTCGGTTTCAGCCCCGAGATCTTCCCGGTCTCGGCGAAGCTGGCGCAGCGCGCGAAGGAATTGGAGCCGGGGGCCGAACGCGACGAACTATGGGCGCGAAGTCGTTTCGGCGCGCTAGAGCGCTACGTCTTCGAGACGCTGGACGAGGCGAATCGGCTCCGTTTGAAGCTGCTCAATCCGCTCGGGGTGGCCGAGAAACTGACCGAGCGCTATTACGGCGTGACGCAGGAACGACTGGTGCTGCTGGCCGAGGACGGCAAGACGATCGATACGATCGAGGGGCAACTCGCCATCTACCGGCAGGATATGGAGCGGGACTTCGGGCTGTACCTGACGAAGATCGAGAAGATTATCCTGGCGATGAATGAGCGCGGGACGGCCTTCTTCGATGAGACGCTGCGGATCGGGCGGACGATCGACCTGCTGAACGCCGACAAGATCCGCGCCGAGTTCGAGCGTGAGGTGACGCAGGACACCGAGCAGGAGATCGAGGCGACGGTTCAGGAACTCATCGACTGGCTGATCGAGCGCGACCTGAAGACCTGGACGGCGATCAACGAATACGTGTCGCGGCGACAGTTGACCAAGTACAACGACGTGGTGATCGGTGAGGTGGGGCGCGGCTTCGATTACGACCGGCGGGCCCTGCTGGTCTCGCTCGGTCGCAAGGCTCAGGACATCGTCGCCCACTACGACCCCGCCGAGGAAGCCCGCCAATTGAGCGAGTCGGTGCGGGGCGCGGTCGTCAGCACGGGGCTGGCGGAAGTCGGGGCGGTCGGATTGGGGGCCCTGGTGGTCGCTGCGGCCTCGACGGTGGCGGTGGATGTCACGGGTATCCTGGCCGCCTCGCTGGTGGCGCTGCTCGGCTTCGGGATCCTCCCGGCGAAGCGTCGCCGCGCGCAGGCGCAATTCCGCGAACGCTCGGAAGCCCTGCGCGAGCGCCTGGTCACCACCCTGCGCCAGCAATTCACCGGGGAACTCGACCGTTCGATCGCGCGTATCCGCGAGGCGGTCGCGCCCTACACCCGCTTCGTGCGGGCCGAGCGCGACAAGACCGCCGCGCTCCACGAGGAACTGACCGACACCGCGACGAAGCTGCGGCAGTTGCGCGTGGGCATCGAGCGGAGCCTGGTGGGGCGGGACGACGAGGCGACCGGGGCGACTGCATCGCGCGGGTGATGGCGCGGGGTTCTGGCCTCCGATGTCGGTTGTGGCGGCTGGGCACCCTCACCCCCGGCATCGCTGCGCTCGCCACCCGCCGCCCAGAGGGCACCCGCCCATCCGAGGGAGAGGGGGAAAAGGGCAGGGGGGCAAGGCGATAAGCGGCTGCGAAATGCGAAAAGGAGTGGTTCGTTCCGCAGATGCGCGTGGGGCGATCAGGCATACCCCGCGTTGCGGGGAGGGAGCAAGGTCTCCTCACGGGTTATCGTGGGGCGCGGGGCGCGGCTTATCCTTCGTTGCCGATGAAGCGGAGGAGGGCCGCTGTGTCGGTCAGGTCGGCGACGAGCAGGTCGGGGTTGTAGGGGCGTAGCGCGTCCGGGCTGAAGCGCCCGGTGGCGACGGCGATGATGCGCGCGCCGCACGCCCGTGCGCAGGCGATGTCGTGCGGGGTGTCGCCGATGAGTACGGCGTCCGTGCCGGGGATCGGTCGACCGAGGGCTTTGCCAGCCAGGTCGAGGGCGATTGGCGGGAGGTCGTCGCGCTCGACCGAGGCGTGGCCGAAGCCGCCGATGACGCCATCGGCGCGCGCGAAGGGTTTCCAGAGGCCCGCCGCCGCCAGCTTGGCCTCGGCGATGCGCGGGAGATTGCCCGTTACCAGGCCCTGGGTGAGGTCGCGCGCGGCGAGCGCCGCCAGGAGATCGGGCACGCCCGGCAGCACCCACTCGATCAGCGAGGGGACGCGACTCGCGACATACTCTTCCATGAACGCGAACATCTCGGGCAGGCGTGGTTCGCTCCGTTCCAAGGGGATGCCGTGGGCGGCGAGCAGGGTCACCAGGATGCGGCGATCGGTGCGCCCGGCGAGATCGACCTCGGCGGGGATGGGGGTGTCGGCGGCGATCTGAAAGAACTCCTGGCACGCGAGGCGAACCGAGTACGAGTGAGTTCGGTCGCCCGAGCGGAGGAGGGTGCCGTCGATGTCGAAGAGGATGAGGGGTAACTGGGGCATGGGAGCTCCGTGGGGCGAAGAGTTCGGGTCGAAGGTCAAAGGTCGAAGGGGGTGGTGCGGGTGGGGGCCGTATGCGTCGGGACGATGCTACCATGGATGGGCCGGGGCGAGTGGTTGGGGCAGGGGTGGTCGGGGCGACGTTGGTTTCATGGGGGCTTGTCCGCGATACTTCCGCGCGGATAGGGCGCGTGGTACGAACCCCTCCCCGCCGTTGCGACGGCGACCCTCCCCGACGCGGGGAGGGTGGGGGCGTAAGGCGTGAGACGTAAGGGGGACGGGATGAGGGGGGCGGGGTGGTGAGCGGGACGATCGATTTTACGCGGGGGGTGCCGGCGGTCGAGAGTTTCCCGCTGGAACAGGTGGCGGAGTGCGCGGCGGCGGTCATTCGGGGGCCGCATGGCGTGGCGGTGATGCAATATGGCAAGGGCGCGGGTTTCGGGCCGTTGCGCGAGTGGCTGGGCGCGCGGCACGGCGTCTCGGCGGACGAGGTGCTGCTGGCGAACGGCTCGCTGCAAATCGTCGGGTTCATCGGCCTGGGGCTGCTCAAGCCGGGCGATGTGGTCTTCGTGGAATCGCCGACCTATGATCGCACGCTGACCCTGCTGCGCCGCTCCGGCGTGCAGATTGTCGGCATCCCGCTGGAGGCTGACGGGCCGGACATGGCCGCGTTGGAGGCGGCGCTGGCGCGACAGGTGCCGAAGCTGTTCTATGTGATCGCCGACTTCCAGAATCCCTCGGGTGCGACCCTTGCGCTCGCCAAGCGACGGCGGCTGGCAGAACTGGCCGAGCAGCACGGGTTCTGGCTGCTGGAAGACGCGCCCTACCGACCGCTGCGGTATCGGGGCGAGCAGTTGCCCGCCCTGGCCGATCTCGCGCCCGCACGGACGCTGCACATGTCCTCGTTCACCAAGCAGATCAGTCCGGGCGTGCGCGTCGGCTATATCGTGGGGGACAAGGCCGCGCTGGCGACGCTGACACAGGTGGCGGGGGACACCTACATCACCCCGAACCTGATCGGCGAGGCGACCGTCTACGAGTTCTGCCAGCGGGGCTGGCTTGAGCCGCAATTGACGCGGTTGCGTGCCCTCTATGGCCCGCGTCTCGACGCCGTTGGCGACGCGTTGCGCGAGTGGCTGCCGGATGCCAGTTGGATCGAGCCTGACGGCGGCTTCTTCCTCTCGGTCAATCTGCCCGAGGGGGTGACGAGCGTGGCCTTGCAGGCCCGCGCCGCCGAGCATGGGCTGAGCCTCAGCGATGGGCGTGGCTTCTTCCCGACCCCCGCCGATGGCGAGCGTTTTCTGCGCCTGCCGTTTTGTGCGCTGACCCCGGAGCAGATTCGTGAGGGGATCCGGCGGCTGGCGGGGGCGGTGGGGGGTCGTGAGGCGTAAGGCGTGAGACGTAAGGGGGGACGGGGGTGACCTCTCCCCGCCGTTGCGACGGCGACCCCCCCCGACGCGGGGAGGGTGGGGCTGGTTCGAGTTGACCTGGCGTGTGGGGACGAGGCGGGGCGTCGGGATTGGGCTGCTGCGGGGCTTCGTTTTCTCTGTTTCCTTTGTGCGTGGGGCTAACCGAGGGTTGCGAGTTCGCGCTCGAGGATGCGGCGGGCGATGGCGAGGGTGCTGGCGTAGGTCGGGTCCATGCCGATGTAGGAGAGGTTTTTCGACCCGAGGTTCTGCCCCTTGGAGTAGGGGGTGTCGGAGGCGTAGTGGATGAAGCCGACCTCGTAGGCGGCTTCATGGAGGTTGATAACCTCGTTGATCGGGTAGCGGGTCGGGTAGGTGTCCTCGTAGAGGGCGTCGAGATAGGGTCCGGCCTCGGCCTCCAGGATGGTGTAGCCGTCGCGGTAGAGGAGGTCCATGTAGCCCTCGCTCTGGAGGAAGGTGCCGTAGGTGGCGACCGCGCGTTGGTGGTCGAGGACCGAGCCGTAGACGAGGTAGGGTTCGACATCCTGGGCGATGAAGCAGTTGCGCATCAGGTAGGTGCAGCCGGAGTGCTCGTCGTAGAAGTGGTCGGCGATCATCACGTCGCCGATCCGACCGTTCAGCGTGGCGGCCTTGCCCATCACGTAGAGGCCGCGCAGGTCGTTGAGGTGGCGCGAGACGGCCTGCAACACCTGGTAAGCCGCCCAGCCGAGCGGGTAGTCGATGTTGAGGATGAGGGCATGGCTATCGCGCAGGCGTTCCAGTCCCGGTAACTCGCGCAGGCGCGGATCGAGGCGCGCGGGATCGAGCCTGCTTAACTCGATGACCTGGGCGTGGATGTCGAGCAGGTGCCGACTGGTGACGTGGGTGATGCCGACCGAGCGTTCGAGCTGGGTTCGGGCGGCGCGCTCATGCTCCCTACCGGGTCCCTGCAAGTACTTCTTGGTGACATAATACAGGAAGTTTTCCCAACTGCTCGGCACTTCCTGGGCGCGGATCAGTTCGTACTCAGCCCACAGATCGGGATGGCCCTCGCGGATGAACTCGATCAAGTCCTCCTGATGCTCGGCGGCATAGCCGGAGAGGAGGTTGACGAGGCTGTGCGTGTTGGAGGAGACGAAATAGACCGGGCCGGGATAAAGTTCGATGTCCGGGCCGCCCGCGTCCAGGGTCGCGTTGCGGAGGTGGTGCCACCACTGGCCGGTGACCTTGTCGTAGTCGGTGGTGGAGCCGCCGAGGACACGCAGGGCGAAGTGTTTCTTCGTGGCCGCCACGCGCGCCAATTGCGCCAACGCCTGACCATCCCAGAGGAGTCGCCATTTCGCCCAGTCGGCCTCATCGAACCCGAGCGTGTCCCGCACGGCGGCGACGACGTCGGCGGTGGGCGGGGTGTCGTCGCCGGTCCCGGTGAGCGCCGCGCGCAGCTCTGGTGCGCTGTCGAGGAGGCGGTGGAGCTTGTTCCACTCGATCTCGTAGGCGAGGAGCATCGGGATGATGTCGTCGAGGTCGGAGGGGGAGGCGATCAGGACGGCCAGGGTTTCGGCACCGTCGTAGAACATCAGGCGGCGGCGACCGGGCGCGCTGACGCGCTGCCATTGCAGGATACCGGGGTAGCCGCCGCGCGCGAAGACCGCCTCGGACTGCCCGAGGAGGACGAGGCGCACCCCGGCGATCTGGGTCGGCAGCCGCAGGGTGGAGTAGGTGATCGCCGAGAGGTCCGGCAGCGGCTCGCGCGCGCCGACGTGGAGCGCGGAGTTCATCGCCAGGTAGGGTTCGCTGAGGGCGCGCAGTTGCACCTCGCCGGAGGATTGGAGGGTGGTGTGGTAGGCGCGCATGAAATGGTCGATCTCGACCCGACCCGGCCCCTGCGGCCCGATCGACACCAGCCCGCTGTGCGACATGTAGCGCCGCTCGACCATGCTACTCCTGCTTGGGTGTTATGGGGCGCTCGTGCGCCCGTCATGGCGTGTCCGCCCGATGCCGAGATTGGCGCGCGGGGTGATTGTAGCACCCGGCATGGTGTGGATGGCGCGTGGGATAGGTTCAAAGTAGGTTTCAAGTAGGGGCAGTCGCGCGGCGTCGGACGGTGAAATTATCTTTCTGGGAGCGATAAATGGGTGATGAAGTAGGTTCGTTGTGTCAAATCGAGGTGCGGCGGTTTCTCGTCGCGGGGCCGGTGGATCGGGGCAGGGGTGGGGCGTCTATAGCTCGAACCCATCGAGCGGGGTGGCGAGTGCCATGGGGCGGTATGACGTGGGAGGGCGTTCAGTTGAACGCCCCTACGGGGGAGAAGTGGGCGGTTCGCGGCGGGTAGGGCGTCGGGTGTAGGGGCGTTCAACTGAACGCCCGCTCCGCCTTGCTGGGCAGGACGGTGGTAGGGGGGGGCACGGGGTCTTGCAGGGCGGAGGCGCAATGAGGCCCCGCTGCGCTCTGCCGGAGGCCCCGCTGCGCTCTGCCGGAGGCCCCGCTGCGCTCTGCCGGAGGCCCCGCTACGCGCTGCCACCACCGCGCCTCGGTGTGCGGCGGCACCACGAACACCCGTGAAGGGCACAATGACCCACCTGCGCGGGTTAGGTACGCCCTGCCCACATGGGGCGAGGCAACACTTTGAACGACACTGCTATGGCCTTGGGGTGGGGTCAGCGACTGATGCCGAGCGCATTCCTTTCGGACGCCTCCTGGTCTGCGGTCGATCCCGCCAGCGGCCCGGCGTAGGGGAGCCAGACGCTGATCGTCGTCCCGCACCCCTCGCCCGCGCTCGTCGCCACGATCCGGCCCCCGTGGCGCTCGACGATATTGCGGCAGATGTACAGGCCCAGCCCCATGCCCGGCAGGCTGCTCGCCGCCGCGTTGGTCGCGCGGCCGAAGGGGGCGAAGATGGCCTCGTCCGCGCCTGGCGGCAGGCCGATCCCCTCGTCCCGCACGTCGATCGCCACCCCCGCGCCGTGCGCCGCGACCGTCACCGCGACCACCCCGCCCCCCGGCGAATACTTGAGGGCGTTGTCCAACAGGTTGGTGAACACTTGCTCGATGCGTGCCCGATCGGCCAGGACCGGCGGCAGGTCGGCGGGGGCGTCCAGGGTGAGGCGTTGGTCATTGGCCGCCCGATCGCGGGCCTGCGCGACGGCCACGCCCGCCAGGGTGGCGAGATCGATCGGAAGCGGAAGAAGGGGCAGTTCCCCGGTGCGGATGCGTGTCACGTCGAGGAGGTCGGCGGTGAGCCCCACCAGCCGATCGGTCGCGCGATCGAGCGCGTGCAGCGACTGGGCGAGACGGTCGGGGTCAACAACACCGCGCGACCCTTGCCGTAGCAGGAGTTGGGTCGCCCCCTTGAGCACGGTGAGCGGCGTCCGCAATTCGTGGGTGGCGACCGAGAGGAAGGTGTCCCGCGATCGCACCGCCTCCTCCGCCTCCATACGCGCCCGCACCTGCCCGGTGACCTCGTAGGCGTGGACGAAGATCCCCTCGGTCGTGGCGTCGGTCGCGCGGAAGGGGGCGTAGACGAAGGTGAAGTACACGTCTTCCGGCACGCCATCCCCGTCGCGGTCCAGCCGCATCAGCAGTTCATCCCCCGTGAACGCCTCGCCGGTGCGGTAGACCCCGTCGAGCAGTTCGATGATCCCCTGACTGGCCAGTTCGGGGAAAATGTCGCGCACCGGACGTCCGAGCACGTCGTCCCGACCGATCAGCGCCAGGTAGGGCGGGTTGGCCAGGGTGTAGATGTGGTCCGGCCCGCTGAGCAGGCAGATCGCGGCCGGGGCCTGCGCGAACAATTCGTGTAGCTGTGCCCGCTCCATCTCGGTCGCCGAGTGGGACGCGCGCAGCGCCTCGGCGGCGGCGTGCTCGACGGTGACATCGCGACAGACGACGAGGACGCCGCCGACCCCGTGCGGCGCGGCCTCGTCGTCGATCGGGCTGTAGCCGTAGGTCCACCAGACATCCTGACGGCTGCCGTGCCGCGTGACCGGCACGAGCTGATCCTCGTGCCAGGTCGCGCCCTGCCCGGCCATGACGTAGGCGATCTGCGGGCCGATCGTGTCCCAAATCTCCTCCCAGGTCTCGCGCCCGCCGCCGCCGAGGGCCGAGGGGTGCTTCTCCGGCCCCATCGTCTCGCGGTAGGCGTCGTTGTAGAACTGGGTCAGGTCGGGACCCCAAAAGATGAACATGGGGTGCCGCGTGTTGAGTATGAGCCGGACGGCGACCCGCAGGCTTTGCGGCCAGGCGGCGATCGGCCCGAGTGGCGTGGCCGCCCAGTCGTACGCGCGAATCAGCGCGCCCATCTCGCCACCGTCGGCGGGCCAGGGGGTGGTCACGTCCGCTCGCGTCATCGGCCCGCCCTTCTCGCGCTACGTATGTCGGCTGTCAGGACTATCGTACTACCATTGGTGGGTTGGGGTGATGGGTTGGGGATGGACGGACCTCTCCCCGTCGCTGCGGCGGCGACCCTCCCCGACGCGGGGAGGGTGGGGGACGTGAGTCGTGAGGGGTAGTATCAAGGTTTCGCGATGACTTCTCGTTGCAGATCGGCCAACCACCTCGCCAGGTCCATGCCGGGCCGAAACTCGACCATGGGTTCGGCGCTGGTGGGTTCTTCCATCTGGGCTACGAGATAGCGCAAGTCCGCGTCAGCGATGTCTTCCCGCGCTCGGGTCAGCGTGTTCGTGCGCCGCCGCTCGTCGATGACCGCGATGGGCGTGTTGGCGTAGACGACAATGGGGCGAGCCGCGCAGGCGGTCGCTTCCGCCCGCAGCGCGCTCCGGTGTGCGCCGAGGAAGTTGGTGTTGTCGTAGACGACGGAGTGGCCCTGCCGCAACAGCGTGCCAATCTGCGACCTGTCCAGGTCCCTGAGTGTTTGCCAGAACGCGAACGCGTCCTCGATTCTCGGCGAATCCGGGGCATGGGCCGCATACGTGTCGTCGAAACGGACGACAACACTCGCAGTATGCGCGGCCAAAGCGCGTCCCAACGTTGACTTGCCGGAGAAGGGCAGGCCGCACAGGATGAAAAGTATGGGCTGTGGCGAGCGTGCGTTCATGGGCAAGATTATACAGGCGAAAGTTTGGTAGAGTTCGCTGGATGGGTTGGCGGTGGTATGGGTGCCGCGCGCTTTTCTCGGGGACGGGGAATGGAAGATGGCAGATACCGTTGCCGTGGCCGAACTGGCGCTCCGCTCGCACGATGCGGACTGGGACCGTGCGCGCTGGGAGTCGCTGCCGGAGAATGGGAACCGTTATGAGGTCATCGACGAGGTACTGTACACGACCACCGCGCCGAGCAATGCCCACCAATGGATTCTCAGGCTGATTTTCCTCGAACTCTATCGCCAACTCGATAGCCGCAACCTCGGCGTCACGCTCTGGTCACCGATCGGCTTGTTCATGCCGGGTTGCGACCCGGTGCAGCCTGACCTCCTCTTTGTCCGCACCGCCGAGCGGCACATCTTGCAAGGACGGCACATTTCGGGTGTTCCCGCGCTGCTGATCGAAATTCTCTCGCCATCGAATGCGCGGCAGGACACGGAGATCAAGTTGGCCGCGTATGCACGGGCGGGTGTCCCCGAATACTGGATCGCGCGACCGGTCGAGCGCGATGCGCTTGTCCATAGTGACCCCGACTCAGGGAGCGGACAGTATCGGCGGGTTCGGCGGATCGCGCCCGATGGCGAACTTGTTTCCCCGACGCTCCCGTTCCGTGCGCCGCTTGCCTCGTTCTTCGCTGGCGCTCCCGACGCGATGGCCTGAGGGTGGGGATGGGGGCAGTCCAACGCATGGTGGTGAAGGGTGGGCCGTGACAGCGTGGGTGCGGTGCGCACCTTGGTGCGCGTCCGCCCCGACGACGCTCTCTGAACATGTCGTCGGGACGGCCAGGGCGCGCTGAGGACGAGGGAGTGAGGGTCTTGCTTGCCGTTGTCATGCCACGTCCGATAGTAGCCCGCACGATTGGCGGGACTGGCCGGGCTGGGATGGACACCCGCGCACAACGGCAACCCGTACACATTGGTCCATACGTCGCGCCGGGCAACCTACAGCGCCCGGCGCGGTTGACGGTCCTGGCGCGGCGGCGGGCAATCTGGGCCGTCGCCACGCCCATTGCGGACCGCAGGGTGTGAGCGTCAGGGTGTGGGCTTGGGGTCGCCGCCGCCGGAGGGCACGAGTTCCGCCGTGCCCGCTGCCGTTGGCGTCAGGGTCAGCGCGACCGAGGTGAATCTTACGCTCTGGGCTGTCGTGCTGGATTTCGAAACGAAGATATAGAGGTAGAGCTGACCGGCGACGGCGACGGGGGTCGGCACCGCCACGTCGTAGCAAGCGGCGACGTTGTGGCCCGCTGTGGTACGGTGGGCTAGGTCAGTTACCAGGAGGGTGTCGTCCGCCAGCCCGCGTTCGTTGTAGTACAGCTGCGTCGAACTGATGTGGACGTCGGCGGTGTCCGAGGTGGAGAAGCAGACGCGCACGCGCGCCACGGCGAGGTTGACGCCGAACGAAGCCGTCGGTCGCGGCAGCGGGATGATAATCTCCCAGCCTCCGACGGTGCTGGTTGTCAACGTTGCGCCACCCCGGACGTTCGGGGCGAAGGTGACGCCCGACCCGGAGACTAGGAGCGCGGTGGCCCCTGGATAGCGCAGGGTCGTGTCGCCCGTGGCGCGTAGGTAGGCGCTGGCGGGCTGGCCGCCGAGTTGCCCGGTGTTGGTGGCGTTGGTGGCATTGGTCGCCAGGGCGGCGGTCTGCGCGGTGGTGGCATTGACGGCGTTGACCGCGTTCTGCGCGGTGGTGGCGGTCTTGGCGTTCGCCACCGGGGCGTTGGTACCAAGCCCGGCGGTGCGCGCCAGGAAGCTCGCCATCTCCTCGCGCGTCACCTGGCCCTTCGGGTTGTAGAGGCGCGCGCTCGGGTTGTTAGGATCCTCGAAGCCGGTGGTGATGTTGGCGTCGCCGATGGCCTGAATGTTGGGCTGGTGGACGGCGGCGGCGTCGCCCAGGTCGCTGAATGTCGGGCCGGCCGCGAGCAGCGACACCGGCAGCAACGCGGCGAGCAGGGCGACGAGGACGAGGGCGGTGAGGCGGCCGGGCGTGGTGGTGGCAGCGCGATGGCGGGGGCGGTCCATCCTGTCACGCAGGGCGGCGACCTCAGCGCGGAGCACGGCCAGCTCGTCGGGGCGGGGATGATCGACCACGGGACACCTCCTGTGCGATCGAGGGACAGTGGTTCGCGATGGGGACGAGGCGCGCAGTATAGCAGGCGGGCAGATGCCGGGGATGCGCCGCGCCGCGCCGCCCGGCGCGCGGATCGCGAGTATGCTACCCTGAGCGTGGAAACTGTGTGCGCGGCGCGGCCACTGTGTTTCGGCATCGGGGCATGTGTGAGCGCATCGGTGACGACGCTATCGGAGTAGCTGTGGTGGACGTGGTCGGGGCGGGCGTTGAGGTAGGAAGGGAGCGGCAGGCGATGGCAGTGCGCGTTGGCATCAACGGGTTCGGGCGTATCGGGCGCAATGTTTTCAAGGCGTTGTACGGCGAGTATGGCGATGAGATCGAGGTGGTCGCGGCCAACGATCTCGGCGATATCGATACGATGGCCCATCTGCTGAAATACGACTCGGTCTACGGCCCCTTCTTCGGCGGGGATGTCGAGATCGCGCGGACGGCCAATGGGATCAGCCTCGATGGCGAGGAACTGCGTATCCTGGCCGAGCGCGACCCCGCCAAGCTGCCGTGGGGCGAACTGGGCGTGGATATCGTGGTGGAGTCGACCGGCTTCTTCACCGACGCGGACAAGGCGAAGGCCCACCTGGCGGCGGGGGCCAAGAAGGTGATCATCTCGGCCCCGGCGCGGGGTGAGGACATCACGATCTGCATGGGGGTCAACGAGGACAAGTACGATCCGGCCCGCCATCATCTGATCTCCAACGCCTCCTGCACCACCAATTGCCTCGCGCCGGTCGCGAAGATCGTGCTGGAGAAGTTCGGCGTGGTGAAGGGGCTGGTCACGACGGTCCACTCCTACACCGGCGATCAATCGCTGGTGGACGGCCCGCACAAGGATCTGCGCCGCGCCCGTGCGGCGGCGATGAACATCATCCCGACGACGACCGGCGCGGCGAAGGCGGTGGCGCTGGTCGTCCCGGAGTTGAAGGGGAAGTTCGACGGCTTCGCGCTGCGCGTGCCGACGCCGACCGTCTCGATCATCGACTTCGTCGCGCAGGTGGAGCGCTCCACCACGGTGGAGGAACTGAACGCGGCGTTCAAGGAGCAGGCCGAGGGGGACCTGGAAGGGATCCTGGGCTACACCGAAGAGCCGCTGGTCTCCTCCGACTTCCGCGAGGATTCGCGCTCGTCGATCGTGGACGGCCTCTCGACGATGGTGATCGGTGGCGACCTGGTAAAGGTGATCGCCTGGTATGACAACGAGTGGGGCTATTCGTGCCGCGTCGCGGACCTGGTGGCGTATATGGCGGAGCGGGGGTTTAACGGGGGTGGTAGTCAGTAGAAATGCTGCACAATAAGGGCTGGTCGGGTATGCTGACGGGCGGAAGGGGGGCCGCGATGATCCTGCGCTATCACCACCTGACGATCGCGCCGACGGTGTTCCGGGCGATGACCGGC
>JAABUN010001193.1_pt1 | contig 60112 bp, 55 predicted proteins | sample 5559311 | NCBI WGS metagenome assembly JAABUN01 (sample SAMN10711877, study PRJNA513370) | rock metagenome | isolation source: Antarctica rocks | place: Antarctica: Victoria Land, Siegfried Peak sud
AGCAGAAATCCTCGAAGTCCGCTATCATCAGGCTCTCCCCTTCCGGCTCGGGTGTTCCTCGACAGTACACCTGTAGCCGGAAGGGGAGGCCATGTCAAGGGCGCGAACTAGCACAAGGGCCGAGTAGCGTTTCCAACGCTCCTGATTCTGCTTTTTCTCGACTTCTTCTCGTAACTTTCGTTTCTCCTCAGATCGTGCATTCTCTACAGCATGGAATTCAGGCTCCATTCGTTCATAGTAATGCTCTACCCACACCTCTGAGTAGCTAACCATACGCCATAATGCTTCAACTATTTGTGTATAGACTTCCGCTTTACGATCCCACCAACGCTGGGATGCCCAATCCTTAAATTGCTCTCTCACAAGATAGTTCTCGCGCTCTAGTTGCTCTCTCCTAATTTCATCTTCGCGTCTTTGCTGGTTCAACCTAATTTGGTCTTCTCGATCTCGTTGTTCTCTTCTGATCCGATCCTCTCGGTTCTGATTCTCTCGGTATTTTGTCTCATCACGATCATGTTGAAGATCTTTCAAGTTTCTCTCGCGCCACCAGGTGAGAAGAGCAACGATTGGGAATCCGATTAACGCAACGATAGATGGTCCCCACTGTGCCCAGTTCATCGCTCTCTCCTGTAGAGGTTGAGATGAGACGGAAGGCCCGCCCCGACGGATCAGAGCGGGCCTTTGCAACTATAGCGTCACTTTCTGAGTTACCGCGTCACATCCGGCATCGGGATGTTGTACTCCCGCCCGAGCGCCGTCAGTTCCGCCCAGGTCGCGTCGGCCAGGGGGATGCCGTCGCGCTCGCGGCGCGCGCGCGTCTGCGATTCCGGCTCGCCGGGGGAGAGGACGCGCTCCGTCCCTTCCGCCGCCCGCACCTCGCGCACGGCGGCGACGGTTGCGCCGGTCAGCGCGCGATACTGGTCCGTGTCGCCGAAGAACGAGGGGTCGATCACGATCAGCACCACACCGGTGATGTGCCCGCGCGGCCCGGACTGCACATCGTCGCCCCGCCCGAGACGTGCGCCGACATCCCAGGAGCCCTGGATGTCGTCGTCGATCATCGCCAGACCACCGATCAGCGCGGCACTCATCGCCAGGCCGTACCCCTTATGGCCGCCGGTCGCCCCGCCGAGCGGCAGCAGCGCCCCACCCTCGTAGAAGTCGTCCGGCGTCGTGCTCGGCAGGCCGTCGCTGTCGATGATGCAACCGGGGGGCAGCTGCCCGCCCTTGGCCCGCGCCACGCGGATCTTCCCCTCCGCGATCGTCGAGGTCGCGGCATCGAAGAGCATCGGATCGTCCTCGCCGGTCGGGACGCCGAAGGCCCAGGGATTCGTCCCGAGGAAGCGCTCGCGCCCGCCGAACGGCACCACGATCCCGGTGCCCGGCCCGGCCACGCCGTAGGTCGCGATCCCGACCAGCCCCGCCGCCGTCGCCCGCTCCGCGTACTCGCCGAGCCGCCCGATGTGCGACGAGTGCCGGATGGCGGCGGTGGCGATGCCATACTCGCGCGCGGCCTTGATCGCCCACTCCAGCCCGAACATGGTGGAGTATTGCCCGAACGACGCGCCCGCGTCGATCAGCACCGTCGCGCCGCGCTCGCGGAGAATTTTGGGCTGCATGCTTGGCCGCATCTGGCCGCTCTTGATCACCTGGTTGTACCAGGGCATCCGCAGCACCCCGTGCGAGTCGTGCCCGGACAGGTTGGCGCGCACCAGGTGGTGCGCCACCTCGCTCGCCGCCGCCTCGTCGGCCCCCACCGCCAGAGCGACCTGATGGATGAACTCGCGCAGCGGCCCGGCCTGGACCAACACCTCGGCCATCGGGAAACTCCTTTCGCATCGACGATACCCACACCCCTCGGGCCGGCGCAGTATAACGCCCACCGCCGCCATTGGGGAATCGGGCGCTGCTCGTCGAGGCGTGGGGAATCCGGCGACGGAGGCAGTCACCGCCTTCCCCAGGCTGCCCCAACGCCTTGCTATCCTCACCCAGCCAGCGGCAGGAGTGAATCACGCGCTGCATGAGCGTATTGCACAGCCGGTAACCAGATGACGATGAGCGACGAAGGCCGCCTCTACAACGTACGGACTTGACGTACGTTCGGATACACGTATACTCCAAGTGCCGTCGATCGCGCTCGACCCGCGCGGTGTAGGACCAGGTAACGGGATTCCTTCAGAAGTTGCGCGTCCGAGCGTGCCCTGGCTCTCTTCGCCTGCGCGCGGAGATCGACCGCCTGCAAGGGCCTCGCGCAGCATCGCGCGGTCTGCCCTGTCTATTGCCTGGAGGAGACCGATGTATCCCCGACCCCTACGCGCGGCCCTGATCACCTTGCTGCTCCTATCATCGCTGTCCCTCAGCGGCACACCCGCGCGTGCCGCTGACGAGTTAACCCTGAGCCTGACCCCCCCGCTTGGCCCGAATGGCACGACCATCACCCTGGTTGGGAGGGGCGCGACGCCTTCCGCCGAGACAAATTATCTCTACGGCGGCTTCTCCACCCTCGCCGATTGCCAGACCAACCGCACCGCCGGGCAGGCGATCAGCGGCGGCTCGGCGCGCGCGGACGGGAATGGCAACTTCACCTTCACGCACACGGTGGACGAGCGTGCGGGCATCGGCGCGCTCCGCTTCATCGCCACCGCCTCCGGTGGGCGCACCTCGCCGTGGGCCTGCTTCGCGCTCATCCCCGCGCAGCAAACGTTCCCGCAGACCGGCAAGACCGTGCGCGGCAGCTTCCTGGCCTATTGGTACAGCAACGGTGGCCTCGCGCAGCAAGGCTTGCCGCTGACCGACGAGTTCGAGGAGACCAATTTGGGCAACGGCAAGACCTATCGGATGCAATACTTCGAGCGGGCACGTTTCGAGGCGCATCCAGAGAACCCCACGCCCTATAACGTCCTCCTCGGCCTCCTCGGAACCGAGCAGTTCGCGGCGAAGTACCCGCAGGGCGGCCCGGCCCGCACCGAAGCGTGCGCGAGTGGCGCGCAGCAGTTCGCGCAGACCGGCCATTGCGTCAGCGGCCTCTTCTACGCCTATTGGGCGGCGCACGGCGGCCTGGCGCAGCAGGGCCTGCCGCTCGGCGCGGAGTTCGCCGAGGTCAATCCCAGCGACAATAAAACGTACAGCGTGCAGTACTTCGAGCGCGCCCGCTTCGAGTACCACCCGGAAAATGCCACGCCGTACACGGTGCTGCTCGGTTTGTTGGGTGGCGAGCAGTACAAGGCCAAATATGGTGGCACCACCCCGGTCCCACCCGTGCCCGCGCCAGCGGCCAAGCCGACCGCGTCGGCGTCACCAGCACCCAAACCCTCGGCCAGTCCCACCCCCTCGACGTCGCCGCGCCCCGTGGCGACGCCGCGCACGCCCGCGCAGCTGACGATCAGCCCCCAGATCGGGCCGAATAGCACGATGTTCGCGGTTACCGGGGCCGGCTTCGTGCCGAACAGCACCTACTATCTGCGCGTGACCAATGTCAACAACGGCGCGCGCATCATCTTCGACGACACAGTGGTGACGAGCAGCAACACCGGGATCATCGCCACCGAGTTCAGCTTCGGTAGCACCGTCCCCGCCGGCACCTACACCGCGAGCATCGCCACCGCACCGAACGGCGCGGCGCTCGTCGCAACGGTCAATTTCGTCATCAACGGGCCGGACGGCATGAAGCCGGGACCGAATCTGGTCGTTACCCCGCCCCAGGGGCAACCGGGCGCGCGCTTCATCGTCACTGGCACCGGGCTCGCACCGAAGACCGCCTACGACGTGCGCATCCGTCCCGAGAGCGGGCAGGCCGCGATCGTCAGCGCCGCCGCGATCGCCACCGATGAGGACGGCATCCTCTACTTCCCGTTCAATCCGCCCCTGGCGACCCCGGCTGGTACGTACATCGCGGAATTGCTGCGCCAGGGGAGCGCCACGCAGGTGGTCGCCGCGGTGCGCTTCACCATCGTCGCCGCCCCGTAATCGGCCCGCACAAACAGACGAAAACCATAACGAGAGGGCGGGTGGTGCCGTTCAGTACCACCCGCCCTCGGGCTGTCTACCGGAGACAGCGGCAGTACCACCCTACCTAAACAGCAGAAAAGGCAACAAAATATCCATCTGCCACCTTGACGAACCGAGATATTCCCGTATACTGCGGGGACTATCGATCATTACACAGCACAATTGAACAGTAGGGAGAAGGGTATGCGGACTCGCCGGTCATTCCTCGCGCTCGCGCTCGCGCTGATCCTCGCGCCACTCCTGGCCCAACAGACCGCCGCGTCGGTGCGCGCCGCCGACCCGTGCGCCGCCGACGCGCGCTACTTCGAGCAGACAGGCTTCTGCGTCTCGGGCCTCTTCTACGATTACTGGGCTACCAATGGTGGCCTGGCCCAGCAGGGCTTGCCGATTAGCAAAGAGTTTGCCGAGGTCAATTCGAGCGACAACAAAACGTACAGCGTGCAGTACTTCGAGCGTGCCCGCTTCGAATACCACCCCGAGAACGCCGCGCCCTACAACGTCCTGTTAGGGCTCCTTGGCGGCGAGCAGTACAAGGCCAAGTACCCCAACACCACCCCGGCGAGCGGCGGGAGTTGCCCGCCCGGCACGCAGCAGTTCGCGCAGACCGGTCGCTGCGTCAGCGGCCTCTTCTACGCCTATTGGGCGGCGCACGGCGGCCTGGCGCAGCAGGGCCTGCCGCTCGGCGCGGAGTTCGCCGAGGTCAGCCCCAGCGACGGCAAGACGTATAGCGTGCAGTACTTCGAGCGCGCCCGCTTCGAGTACCACCCGGAAAATGCGGCCCCCTACAATGTGTTGCTCGGCCTGCTCGGCGGCGAGCAGTACAAGGCCAGGTACGGCGGCGGGCAACCGTCCCCTGCGCCCGCACCTTCGGTCGGCCCGATACCCGCCCCGCTGCCGGGCGCGCAACTGACGATCAGTCCCCAACAAGGGCCGAACAGCACGCTTTTTGTCGTCACCGGGAGCGGCTTCGCCCCCAATACGACCTATTATTTGCAGGTCATCAATCGTGACAGCGGTGCGCGCATCCCATTCGACAAAGCGACCACGAAGAGCAACGCCAACGGGCTGCTCGCCGATGCCTTCAGCTTCGGCAGCAACGTCCCGGCCGGTCCCTACGCCGCCAATATCGCCACCACCGCCGAGAGTGGCACGATCCTCGCCACGGCGAACTTCACGCTCACCGGCGCGAACGGCGCGAAGCCGGGGCCGCACCTCGTCGTCACGCCGCCGCAGGGGCAGGCGGGGGGCCGCTTCGTGATCACCGGCACCGGCTTCGCCGCCAAGACCACCTATACGCTCCGCATCCAGACGGAGAACCGCCAGATCACGGTCGTCAACTCAACCGATGTCATCACCGATGCGGATGGGGTGCTCCTTGTTCCCTTCGCCCCTCCGACAACGGCGTCACCGGGCGTCTACATCGTGGAGATCATCGGCAAGGGCGCCAACCCCCAGGTCATAACCGGGGTGAAGTTCACGCTGACGGCGGCGAGCGCAGGCACGCCAGCGCCGAGTCCGTAACCGGTGCCGGTTCCCTCCCCCCATCGGCGAGCGACCTCGCGCTGATTGGCCGGTCCGCCGCGCTGATCGGCGCAATCCCCGACGTGCGCCACATCGTCGACTCGATCGCCGCGCAGGGGATCAGCCAGTCATTCGTCGCGCTGGACGGTGCCTGGGGTGCCTACAACGCACAGCAGAAGGCGATCGTCTGTCACGTCGCCCTGCGTTGGATATGACACTCACGATCTCGCGGCGGGCATGGTCCACGAAGGCCAGCACGCCGTCGACTTCACCACCTCGGGGCCGGTAACGACCACACAGGATCGCTACAACCGCGAGGCGCGCGCCTTCATCGCCGAGGCGTCGGGCTGGAAGATCTGGTACGGCGCGGCGGGGAAGCCCACCCCGACCAACGATTTCGAGCGCGAGATCAACGCCATACTGAATCTCATCCAGAACGATCCGCAGCGCTTCGCGGCGATCCTCGTCGCTGCATACAAAGATGAGTGCGGCGCACTGCTCGCCGTGATGGCGAGCAGTGCGCGTGTGGGCGTCGGCGCACCAGCCTCGCTGGCCGGGATGCCGCCCGCGCTCGTAAACGCCCTGCCGAACGCCGAAGCGGTCTTCGCATTCCTCATCATTGCAGAGCACACCAACGACACCTTCTGACCCGAACTCCCGGTTGGCAGACTCGCGATCCGCCAGGGCAGCAACTGGCAAGACAATGGGCGGGGCCGGTGACTGTTCACCGGCCCCCGCAGCCGTTGTATTAGCCCGTCTCGCCCGCTGGCGGCAGCGGGCTGTCCGTTGCCTTACGCCGTCTTCTCGCGCGCGGCATCGCCGGTGGGAGCGTGTTCGCCGTCCTTGCCTGCGGTCCCTTCCGGCGTGGACTTCTGGCCGATGATATTGTCTTGCAAGGTCCGCTCTTGCTCCGTAGTCCCGGACTGCTCGTCGCGCGCGCTGCTGCGCGTCGTATCGTTCCGCTCGCCGTGCTGCTTTTCTACCATAATCGTCGCCCTCCTACATCACCCGAGTATCACAAGTCGGGCGGGTGTTGCCGAGACTGTTTGCACGGCACATGCCAGCGCCATCCCGCCCCGCCCCGTCGCCTGCGGGGACGGAATCAGCGCCCGGTCAGGCCGCGCAGATAGGCAACCGCGCGCAGGAGCGGCGGATCATACCCCGCAGAGAGATCGGCGGGGGTGAGCGGCACGATCTCGTGCGGGATGACGCCGATCTCGTTGATCGCCTCGCGGTCCGGCCCGATCACCCGATTAACCGTGACCTCCATCGCGCTGCCATCCTCGAACTCGTAGTAGAGCGCCGCGCCGAGCGCCCCGGCGCTCCTGGTGCCGATCAAATAGCCGCCGCGATCCTTCGCCACCGCCGCCGTCACATCCGCCGACGAGGCGGAGTCGCCGTCGCAGAGCACCGCCCAGGGCAGCCCCAGCAACGGCACCGTCTGATCCGCCGGGATCGGCTGTTCGACCCCGTTGCCGTCGATCAGGATGCCGAACGGCCCCTCGTGGCTGAAATTGCTGAGGATTCGCTGCAACGCCGCGATCGAGCCGCCGGGGTTCTGCCGCACGTCGAAGACAAGGGAGGTGATCCCGCGCCCTTGCAGCACCTTGAGGGCGCGCGTGAACGTCTGGTCCGCCCCGTAGCTGAAGTAGCGGAGGCGGATGTAGCCGACATTGCCCGGCAGCACGCCGACATCGAGCAAGGGCACCGATACATCGGCCACGGTGATCAACACCGTCTCGGTCTGGCCGGTCGCCGGGCGCGTCACCTGGATCGTGTCGCCGGTGCCGGGGAGGCCGGCCATCAGATCGGCGAGGGGCCGATTCCGCTGCCCGCGCCCGACCGGCGTGCCGCCGACGTTGTCGATGATGTCCCCCGCGAGCAGCCCCGCCCGCGCCGCCGGCGAATCGTCGTAGACGACGTAGAGGAAGTATCTGCCGGTGATCTCGTCCATCGCCAGCTCGAATCCGGCGCTCGGGTAGTACTCCAGTCCGACCTCGGCATTGAAGGATTGTCGCCAGAATTTCGGCTCCAGGTAGGCGACATGGTTGTCGTCGAGGCTCGCGGCCATCGCCGCGATCGCCGTCCGTGCCATCGTGCTGGCATCGGTCACCCCCTGCCCCTTGGCGACGAGGGCGGTGAAGCGGGTGGCGAAGGTTGCCCAATCAGCCTCGCGGTCGCCGCTATAGGCGAGCGGGGCCAGGTCCTCGGCGGTGAAGCGCCCTTTGCCGAGCGGTTCGAGCGCCGCCCAGGCCCCGTTCAGCAGGCTCGTGTGGTCGAGTGTGGCGTGATCGACGTAGTACAGCAGCAGGCAGCGGTAGACCTGTCCGACCGTCTCCACCGTGGACTTCTTCTCCGGGATCAGGCCGGTGTAGCGGACCTGGCGGCACGGCTGAGCCACTGTCGCCACGAAGCTGTTCTTGCCCGGTGTGGGGGTCTTGGCCGCCACCAGCGTGGGCGGCGGCGCGACCACGGCGGTGCGCGTCGCGGTGCGGCGCACGGTCGGGGTCGGGGCGTAGGCGACGGCGGTCTTCACTTCCGGCGCGATCGTCGGCGGCGGACCGAAACCGGCGACCGAACAGCCGCCGAGCAGGACCGCGAGCGCCAGGACTGCGGCAAGGGAAGCGCCCGACCAGCAGCGATGTGGACCAGCCCGACGCGGCGTTCTCACACGATCCCTTCCCTTCAATACGTCAACAAGTGGTGCATCTGTACTGTATCGTGCGGCGATCCGACTCGGTATAGGAAAAATCGCCCGATCCTCTTGGGAGAGAGCGCCTGATCGGGGAGAATGTGACAGATATCACGCCCGCGCTGCGCCCGTCATCCCCCACTTCCCTGGGTGTCAGGATTTTCCCTACACGCTTGTCGGGATAATTGCGTATCTCGGAGTCGCCCCCGTCCCGACTGTGGGAACGCCCCCCATCTCCTACTATTGTCCGCAGGGGAACATAGCAGGAGCGCCCGCCGGAGCACCACGGGCGCGGGGTAGGGGGAAATGCGCGACCATCAGGCTCAGCACGACGAGCGACCGCTGGCACGGGGCGAACGCGCCTTGCCGGAGGGTTGGCGAACGGTCCCCCGGCGCCAGGACGATGACGACACCGCCGAGGGGGGCGAGCAATTCTCCGAGCGCGACCTCCTGGCGCGCTATCTTCGCGAGGCGGGCCAGATCCCGCTGCTCACCCCCACCGCCGAAGTCGAACTCTTTCACGAGCTCGCGGAGGGCGACGAATCCGGGCGCGCGAACGCACGCTCGGCGATCATCGCCGCGAACCTGCGCCTCGTCGTCGGGGTGGCGCGGCACTACGTCGGCCTCGGCCTCTCGCTGCCGGAATTGATCGCGGAGGGGAATCTCGGCCTGATCGCGGCGGTCGATCGCTTCGAGCGTGCGCGCGGGCTCCGCTTCAGCACCTTCGCGCGCTGGCCGATTCGCAAGGCGATCACCCGTGCGCTGGACGACCGAGGACGCCTCGTTCGCCTCCCGGCCAATAGCTGGCAGGCGCTCCGTGAGCTGCGCCGCGCCGAGGAGTCGCTGCCCGATCAGCTCGGGCGCGAGCCGACGCCCGCCGAACTCGCCAGCGCCTGCGGCGTGGCCCTCTGGCGTTTCGACGCGCTCCGGATCGCCGCCAGCGCGCCGACCTCGCTCGACGCGCCGACCCGTTCCGAGTCGAGCGGCGACGACACGCCGCTGGGCGAGGCGATCGAGGATAACGCTCGCTCGCTCCCGGCCCTCGTTGGGAATCGGATCGCGCGCGACTCGATCGGCACGCTGCTCGATACCCTGCCGCAGCGCGAGCGCGCCCTGTTGATCCTGCGGCACGGGCTCGACGGCGCGGCCCCGCGCACCCTGCAACAGGTGGGCGCGGTGCTCGGCATCTCCGGCGAGCGCACCCGCCAGCTCGAAGCGCGCGCGCTGACCCTCCTCCGCACCCACCCGCTGACCGCCACCCTGCACGATGCACTGGAGTGAGCAGAGCCAGTGGGCAAGGTGGGGGGTCGCCTCAGAGACACCGAGAACGAGAGAATAAAAGGGGATTTACAGAGACAGAGAAACGTGGGGAAGTCGTTACCTGAGCGACAGCTTCCCCCTCTCCTCGGATGGGGAGAGGGATGGCACGTGAGCGCCGCCGCATCCGTGGGAGGTTCCAGGGGTTGAAATACCCATGAAGGGCACCCTGTACCCATGAAGGGCACCCTGTACCCGGCTGCGGGTACCTCCGGCACCGGCGAAGTCCTCCTACGGGGACTGGGCGCAGACCCCACGCCGCAGCGTCACCCAGCGGACCCCTCTCCCAGAGTGGGAGAGGGGTAGCGAGCGGATGCTCGCCGGGGTGAGGGCCGTCCCCGCCGGGGGTGAGCCGTTGGACTGAAGTCCCGGCTAGGGGCGGCTCACGCCGCCCCGAAGTCCGCTTGCGCGGACTGGGGCGTTGTCTGCGCCAGCAGCAGACGCACGATCGGTGGGGTTGCCAGCGCCATACCGAGATTGAAATGCCCATGAAGGGCACGCTGTCCCGGCTAGGGGCGGCTCACGCCGCCACGAAGTTCCCTCCGGGGACTGGAGCGCCCCTGAACCTTTTTTTCTCCCTTCGTTCTCTGTGCCTCCTGTTCCGTCCCCGCAATTTCTCGTCGTTCTCTGCGTCCCTGTGTCTCTGAGGCGACCCCGCCCCCCCTCGCCCACTCAATCCCCTTGCGCCCGCGCCGACCCTACGTTAGCCTTGCGCCGGGCACCGAGCGGGGCCGCTGACGGAAGAGGAGGCGAGGGCTGATGGTGGTGCTGGCGGAGTACATTCGCGACATTCCCGACTTCCCGAAACAGGGCATCCTCTTCAAGGACATCACGACGCTCTTACACGATGCCGCCGCCTTTCGGCAGGCGCTCGATGAGATGGAGGCGCGTTGCCGCGATTACGGCGCGACCAAGGTGCTGGGAATCGAATCGCGCGGCTTCATCTTCGCCGCACCACTCGCGGATCGGCTCGGGGTCGGCTTCGTGCCTGTTCGTAAGTTAGGCCGACTCCCCGCCGAGACGGTACAGGCCGAATACGCGCTCGAATACGGCACCAACACGGTCGAGATGCACCGCGACGCGATCACACCCGGCGAGCGAGTACTGATCGTGGACGATCTGCTGGCGACCGGTGGCACCTGCCGCGCGGCGATCGATCTGGTCGAGCAACTCGGCGGCGTGGTGGTCGGTTGCGCGTTCCTGGTCGAGCTGGCCTTCCTGGCGGGTCGCTCCCGGCTCGATGGCTACGATTTGCAGGCACTGATCACCTACTGAGCCACACGGCGGGCGGTGCAACACCGTCTGCCACCCCACTGCCCCTTCCCCGTTTTGCCTTGATGGCGCAACCGAACCCGCATCGTCGGCGTACATCTCCGCGAGGATGAGGGCGCGTATGCGTGCGCCGATTGACAAGACGAAAGGGTGAGCGGAACATGGCCTACATGGTGACTGGGCGATATCGGGTGCGCCCCGGCCAGGAAGGGCGCTTCGTGGCGCAGATGGAACTGCTGGAAGATCTGTTGCGACGCGAGGGGCGCGGCCTGCGCTACTGGGCACTCGCCCGCTCGATCGCCGAACCGGGAGTCTACAACAGCGTCGTCATCTGGGAGACGCCGGAGGACGAGCGCCGGATGGCCGGACATTCGATGCGACAGGCGCTCCTGCCAGTCGTGCAGAAGCTGCTGCTGGAACCACCGACCGGCGTCGGCGGGATCATCGCCCTGGAGTATGCGAAGCGCTGAGCGTCGTGCCGCTCGATCGCCGGTGCGACCTCCGCTCGCCATCCTTCTTGCCTTGAGCGGGCAGCGAATGAGCCCTGGCATAGCGCTACACAACACGAGGGACGATGCGTATCCTGGTGACCGGCAGTTCGGGGCAGTTGGGCGCGGCGGTCGCCCGCTTGCTCGCACCGGATCATCGGGTGCTCGGCCTGGACCGCGTGCCGGGATCGGAGACGACGCACACCGGCGATCTGGCGGATAGCGCGCTGATCGCCGCGCTGGTCGCACAGGTGGAGGTCGTCATCCACACCGCCTCGCTCCACGCACGGCATCTGACCGAAGCGACGAAGGAGTCCTTCATCGTCACCAATGTCGCGGGGACGCAAGGGTTGCTGACGGCGGCGGCGAGCGGGCTACGGCGCTTCGTCTATACCAGCAGCACCTCGGTCTACGGCGATGCGCTGGTGCCGACCGACCGCGCGGTGTGGGTGACCGAAAGACTGATCCCGCAACCGCGCGACATCTACGACGTGACGAAACTCGCCGCCGAAAGGCTCTGCCACCTGTTCCACCGCGAGACCGGCATCCCGACCGTCTGCCTGCGCGTCGGGCGCTTCTTCCCGGAACCGCCCGAACTGCTCGCCGTCCAGCGCCTCTATCGCGGCCTCGACCCGCGCGACGCCGCCGAGGCGCACCGTCTCGCCGCAACCGTCGCGGGCGTCGACTTCAGGCTGTACAATATCGCCGCGCAGTCGCCCTTCAGCGAGACCGATATCCCCGAACTCATGCGCGACGCCGCAACGGTCATCCGGCGCCACGAGCCGCAGGCCGAAGGCGCGTTCGCCCGGCAGGGCTGGCGGCTGCCCGCGCGGATCGATCGCGTCTACGTTATCGAGCGGGCGGCGCGCGCGCTGGGTTACCGCCCGCGCCACAACTTCGCCGATTTCCTGCGAGAATACGAGCAGGAAGCGGAGCGAGAGGGAGTCGCCTCGGCCCCCGAGTGAAGGAGCGCGGCATGGTGCAGTGGTATGGGGCCTTCCGCCCGGCGATCATGGGCGGGCGGGCGATGGTCTCCTCGACGCACTACCTCGCCACGGCGGCGGGGGTCGAGATCCTCAAAGCGGGCGGCAACGCCACCGACGCGGGGGTGGCCGTCGGCCTCTGTATCAACGTGCTGGAGCCGCACCTGACCAACTTCGGCGGTGTCGCGCCGATCATGACCTGGGACGCCGCCGCGCGCCGCGTGGAAACGATCAGCGGCCTGGGGCGCTGGCCCGCCGCGATCTCGATCGACTGGTACAACGAGAACTTCGGTGGGGACATGCCGGAGGGGATCGCGCGCACCGTCACCCCCGCCGCCGCCGCCGCCTGGCTCGACGCCCTCGCGCGCGGGGGCACGATGACCTTCGCCCAGGTCGTCGCCCCCGCCCTTGTGCTGGCCGAGGGGGGCTTCCCGGTCTACCCGCGCCTCGCCGCCACCTTCGCGGCCGAGGCCGCGACCGTGGCCGCGTGGGCCGCCTCCGCCGAGACCTTCCTGCCGGGCGGACGCGCGCCGCGCGAGCGGGAGATCTGGCGACAGCCCGACCTCGCCGCCACCTTCCGTCACCTCTGCGAGGCCGAGCGGGGCGCGGAGAACCGCGAGGCCGGGCTGGAGGCGGCACGGCGGCGTTTCTACGAGGGGGACCTGGCCGAGGCGATGGCCCGGCACAGCGCCGCCGAGGGGGGACTGCTGACCGGCGACGACCTGTCCCGCTTCCGCGTGGGCCACGAGGCCCCGGTCAGCACCACGTACCGGGAGTACGAGGTCTTCGCCTGCGGCCCCTGGTGCCAGGGTCCGATGATCCCGCAGGCGCTCGGCATCCTCGCCAACGACGATCTCGCCGCGCTCGGCCACAACAGCGCCGATTATTTGCACCTCGTCGCCGAGGCGCTGAAGCTCGCCTTCGCCGATCGCGAGCGGTTCTACGGCGACCCCGACTTCGTGACCGTGCCGCTCGATGGGCTCCTCTCGCCCGCCTACGCCGCCGCGCGCCGCGCGCAGATCGACCCGGCGCGCGCCTGGGCGGAGATGCCACCGAGCGGCGACCCACGCCCTTTTATGTCACCCAACGGCCACGATCTCGACGTCTCCGCGCGGCGTTCGGTGGCGCTCGCCGCGCCGCCCGGTCCAGACACCGCCTATTGCTGCGTGGTCGACGCGGCGGGCAACGCCTTCTCCGCCACCCCGAGCGACGGCGCGCTGACCGCGCCGATGGTCCCCGGCCTCGGTATCACCCTTTCCACGCGCGGCTCGCAGGGCTGGCTCGACCCGGCGCACCCCTCGGCGGTCGCGCCGAACAAGCGCCCGCGCCTGACCCCCAACCCGGCGCTCGCCCTGCGCGAGGGGGAACTCTTCATGCCCTTCGGCTGTCCCGGCGGCGACGGCCAGACCCAGGCGATGCTGCAAGTCTTCCTCAACGTCGCGGCGTTCGGGATGAACCCGCAGCGCGCGATCGAGGAGCCGCGCGTGATCAGCGAGAGCTTCCCCGATTCGTTCTGGCCGCACGGCTACGCGCCCGGTCGGCTGAACGTGGAGGGGCGCATCGCGCCGGAGGTGCGCGCCGAACTCGCGCGACGCGGCCACAAGGTCAACGATTGGGCGGACTGGCACGCCGCCGCCTGCTCGGTCTGCGCGATCGTGGTCGATCCGGCGACCGGCACGCGGATCGGCGGGGCGGACCCGCGCCGCGAGTGCTACGCGCTCGGCTTCTGAGGTCGGCAGTCGGCGGTCGGCGGAGAGCGGCGGGTGGCACAAAACAGGGATAGTGCGGGGGTAAAATGCGCAGCCCCACGCTTGTCAGCGACCAACCATGTTAGCGAGGGAGTATCATGCTCGTCGGAGAGGCGAAGGCGGCGGCGCGGCGGTGGGTGGCAGCCGAGGGGCCGGGGATACCGGGCTTCGCGGGGGCCTTCTTCCACGGCTCGATCAACTGGATGCGCGACGACGAGCCCTTCCCCGCTGGCTCCGATCTCGACGTGATGCTGGTCCTCGATGGCGCGCCGCCATCCACGAAACTCGGTAAGTTCGTCTACGACAACGTGCTGCTCGAAGTCTCGCACCTGACGCGGGCGCAGCTTGGCACCGCCGAGAAACTCCTGGGACAGTATCATCTCGCCGGGAGCTTTCGGGGGCCGAGCATCATCGCCGATCCTGCCGGTTTCCTGACGCCGCTACACGAGGCGGTCGCCCGCGAGTACGCGCGACGGCCCTGGGTGCGGGCGCGCTGCGAACATGCCCGGGATAAGGCGCTGTACGGCTCGTTCGATGCGGCGGCACCATTCCACGATCAGGTGAACGCCTGGCTCTTCCCGACGGGGATCGCGACCCATGTGCTGCTGGTGGCCGGGCTGCGGAATCCGACGGTGCGGCGGCGCTACGCCGCGACGCGCGATCTGCTGCGCGAATACGGTCACGCGGCGTTCTACGAGACGCTACTGGCGCAACTCGATCCCGCCACGATGACGCAGGGGCGCGCGACGGAACATCTCGCCGCGTTGAGTGCGGCCTTCGATGACGCCGCCGGAGTCATCCGCTCGCCCTTCTTCTTCGCCGCCGACATCGCCACCAGCGCGCGCCCGGTCGCGATCGGCGGCAGCGAAGCATTGATCGCGACCGGGCGGCACCGCGAGGCGCTCTTCTGGATGGTCGCCACCTACTGCCGCTGCATGGCCGTCTTCGCGCAGGACGGCACAGCGGAACTCCACGCGCGCCACGATCCCGGCTTCCGTCGCCTCCTCGGCGATCTCGGCATCGTCACCCCCGACGATCTCCGGCGACGCAAAGCCGCGCTCGCGGACTTCATGCCTCGCGTCTGGACGGTGGCGGAGGCGATCATGGCGGCGAACCCGGCGATCAGCGAGTAGCGCGCCGTGATCGCGAATAGCGCATACGAGCGGACAAACGAACGCGAGAGGCGGGGCGGACCGATCATGGGTCCGTCCCGCCGCCGCGCCCTATCCCTTCCCTGCTCGTGGGATTACTCCCGCTCGCCCTCCTGCTCCTGCGCCGCCGCGCCGCGTCGACGACGTGGCGGCTTGGCGCGCTCCTCCTCCAGCAGGACGCGGCGCAGCACCTTGCCGGTGAGGGTCTTGGGCAGGCTCTCGCGGAACTCGACCTGGCGCGGCACCTTGTACTTCGCCAGCCGCTCGGCGCAGTAGGCCACCACCTCGCGGCGGGTCAGCGTCTCCCCCTCGCGCGGGACGATGTACGCCTTGACGATCTGCCCCGCGACCTCGTGCGGCACGCCGAGCGCGACCGCCTCCCGAATCTTCGGGTGCCCGTAGAGCACCTCCTCGATCTCGCGAGGATAGATGTTCTCGCCCCCGGTGATGATCACGTCCTTCTTGCGATCGACGATCGCGAAGTAGCCATCCTCGTCCATCGTGGCGATGTCGCCGGTATACAGCCAGCCGTCGCGCAGGATCTCGGCGGTCTCCTCCGGGCGCTGCCAGTAGCCGCGCATGATCTGCGGCCCACGAATCAGCATCTCGCCGGGGACGCCGACGCTTCCCCCGTCGGGGAACGGCTCGCCGCTCAGCGGATCGGCGAGCCGGATCTCCACGTCGGGGACCGGCAGGCCGATCTTGCCCGACCGCGTGCGCCCGTCCAGCGGGTTGATGTGCGTCACCGGCGCGGCCTCGCTGAGGCCGTATCCCTCCGCGAGATGCGCGCCGGTCAGCCGCTCGAACTCCTGGCGCACCTCCACCGGCAGCGACGCCGCCCCGCTGATGCAGTAGCGGATCGAGGACATACCAGCCGCCTTGCTGGCATCCTCGCGCACCGCCGCGCAGAGGGCCACGTACATCGTGGGGACGCCGGGGAAGATCGTCGGGGCGTGCTTGCGGATCGTCGCCAGCACCTCCGGCACGGTGAAGCGCGGCAGGATCGCCTGCTTCGCCCCCATCAGGATCGCCAGGTGCAGGCAGAGGGTCGTGCCGTAGGCGTGGAAGAAGGGCATCACCGAGAGGAGGACTTCCTCGCCGGGGCGGAGATCGGGCACCCAGCCGACGATCTGGACCGCATTCGCGATCAGGTTACGGTGGGTCAGCATCGCCGCCTTCGGCAACCCGGTCGTGCCGCCGGTGTACTGGAAGGCGGCCACGTCGTCCGGCGACACCGGCACATGCGGCGCGACGGTCGAGGCCCCGCGCAGCAGGCGGCGAAAGCGGTAGATCCGCCCCTGCGGGGCGTCCGGCACGTCCGGTCGCGGGCCATCGGCCTTCAGCAAATAGAAGAGCCGCTGATAGACCGGGAGGAACTCGTCGGGCGCGGCGACGATCAGGCGCTCGATCACGCCGCGCGTCAGCAGGCCGCTGACCTTGCCGTAGAACGCGTCGAGGACGACGACGATCCGCGCCCCCGCGTCCCGCGCCAACTCCTCGATCTCGCGCTCCACCAGCAGCGGCGAGATCGCGGCGCTGACCCCGCCCGCCCGAAGGATGCCGAAGTGCGCGATCAGGAACTGCGGAACATTCGGCAGCACCACCAGCACCCTGTCGCCGCGACGCAGCCCGAACGCGAGGAGGCGATTGGCGAACTGCGCCGCGAGGCGATCGAGATCGCGGTAGGTCAGCGTCGCCCCGAAATACGCCAGCGCGGGCTTGTCAGCGTAGCGCGCGACCGCCTCGTCGAACAGCTCCGGGAGGGTCTGATCCGGGTAGTCGAGCCGGGCGGAGACGCCCTCGGCATACTGCGCCAGCCAGGGTTTCGTCGCGGGCGTCACCGCCGCATCGTCGCTTCCCGTCGCTCGCTCCTGCGTCACGCCCTGTCGCTCCGCCACCATCCCCATCCCTTCCTCGCGACCGGTCCGCACGCCACGGCCATAGCGCCCATTGTCAAGCGCCAAATCCTACCACAAGAAGGGGCGATCCCCACCATTCAACGCATGATGGGCGCGGTTCAACGCGCGATGAGCGCGGTCGTTTCGGGCGGTGCGGGAGCAGGAAGTGGGGTATGCGCGGCGATGGCACCCTGTTGCCTCGGATTAACCGAGCGGTACAGAGGTCGAGTCTGCACCTGTGGCGGAGGTATTCGGGCATGGCCGCGCAGCGGTACTCGGCAAGCTCGATCGGTGCTCCGCCGGGGTGGCGATGCACCTCGAGTATTCTTGACAAAGTTGACCTTGCTAGTTATGATAGTCGCAACAATCGAATACCATACCACTCCCATCCAGAGGGGCAGAGGGACCGGCCCGCTGAAGCCTCAGCAACCATCCGTCCCGGCGGACAGGTGCTAACTCCGGCAGCACGCACTGGAAGATGTGAGGGGGCGATCACGCGGACAGAGTGAATGCCCATGTGTCGACAAGCCCTCATCTCCCGAGATGGGGGCTCGCTGGTTAACGAACCGCTGATAATCCGAGGGGCGGGTCAGGCCTGTCCTACAAATAACGGCAGGGTCGCCCCGGCCCATCACCGGACGCGAGCAGAAGGAGTTGCGCGATGACTGTCTCCGCCGAGCTCTTCCGTGAAGTCTTCCGCCGCTGGCCGAGCGGCGCGGCGATCGTCACCGCCAGCCACGAGGGGACCACGCACGGCATGATCGTCGGGTCGTTCTGCTCCCTCTCCGCCGACCCGCCGCTCGTCATGGTGAGCGCCGGATCGACCACGCGCACCCACGACCTGATCGCTGGCGGCGGATCCTTCGCCGTCAGCATCCTCGGCGAGGAGCAGCGCGCGATCTTCGCCCGCTTCGCCGGGATCGACCGCGCCTTCGACGCCGATCGGTTCGCCGGATTGCCGGTCGCGACCGGCGCGGAGACCGGCCTACCGCTCTTCCCGGACGCCCTGGCCTGGGTGGAATGCCGGGTTGTCGCCCGGCATCCCGGCGCGGGCTACACCATCTTCGTCGGCGAGGTCGTCAACGCCTCGCTCGGCGCGGGCGCGGAGGCGAACCCGCTCGTCTACTACCGTCGCACCCCCGGCACCTTCGTCGCCCAGGAAGGCTGACACGCCGTGCAGCGCCGCGCAGACCCACCGGAGGCGGACCGATGCATAACCCCCACGCCACGCGGCCCGCAGCGGCCACGGCCCAGGCCACGCATGGACGTTGGCCGCGCATCTGCGGTTGTCCACGCGCCTGAGCACGCATCTCGGGCCGCGACAACCATCGGCACCGCCGACGGCTGCCCGGCCAATATCCCCCGTCGCTGGCAGGGACAAGCGATTCCCTGTCTCCCGCGCCGCAGACCGCGACCAATGACCACGACCCTAGTACCCCGGAGGCCCGATGGGACGCTATCTCCTGGGGCGGGTGGCGACCGCCGTCCCCACCCTGCTCCTCCTCACCTTCGTCGCCTTTCTGCTCACCTCCGCCGCGCGCGGCGACCCGGCGGAGGCGGCATTGCGCCAGGGGGGCCAGGAACCGACCACGGAGGCGATCGCGGCCTACCGGCAAAAGCTGGGCCTGAACGATCCGCTGATCGTCCGCTACGGGCATTGGTTGCTCAACCTGACGCACGGCGATCTGGGAACCTCGTTCCTCTCGCAGCGCCCGGTGCGCGACATCATCGGTGAGCGCCTGGAGCCGACGTTGCGCCTCGGGCTCACCGCGTTCGTCGTCACCAGCATCGTCGGGATCGGGCTTGGGATCATCTTCGGCCTCAACGTCAACTCGAAGCTCGATGTGATCGGGCGCTGGATCAGCCTCCTGCTGGCCGCGATCCCGTCCTTCTGGCTGGCGTTGCTGCTCGTCAGCATCGTGGCGGAGCGCTGGCGTCTCCTGCCGGTGGCGGGCTACGGCGGGGCGCGGTATCTGATCCTGCCGGTCATCGCCCTCTCGTGCAGCCCGGCGGCGGGGCTGATGCGGCTCAGCCGCGCGGCGATGATCGAGGTCTGGCGGCAGGACTACGTGCGGACCGCCCGCGCCAAGGGTTTGCGACACCACGCGCTGGTGCTCGGCCACGCGCTACCCAATGCGCTCCTGCCGATCGTCACGGTGCTGGGCCTGCGCTTCGGGCAACTGCTGGCCGGGGCGATCGTGATCGAGACGATCTTCTCCTGGCCGGGCATGGGCAGCGCCCTGATCGGGGCGATCTCCGGGCGCGACTTCCCCGTGATCGGTGCCTACGTCCTGATCGCCGGTGTCGCTTTCATCATCGTCAATCTGCTGACCGACCTCAGCTACGGCCTGCTCGACCCGCGCATCCGCCTCGGTGAGAGCAAGGGGAGGAATCGATGAGCCTTGACCAGGCGATCCGTCCCGCAGTCCCGCTCGTACGCCGCCCTGATCGGACCCGTCGCTTGCGCCACACCCCGTGGCGACGCTTGCGCCCGGTCGTCGTCCCGTCCGTGCTGCTGCTCGTGCTGATCGTGGCGGCCCTCCTCGCCCCACTCGTGAGCCCGTATGACCCGGACACGATCGACATGGCTGCGGCGCTCGGCGGTCCGAGCGCGGAGCATCTCCTCGGCACCGACCAGTTGGGGCGCGACCAGCTCAGCCGCCTCCTCTACGGTGGACGGGCGACGCTGCTCCTGACAATCACCGCGACGATCGGCACGATCGTGATCGCGCTCGTCGTCGGCACGATCGCCGGGTACGCTGGCGGGCGGCTCGACCTGCTCCTCTCGACGCTCCTGACGGTGCTGCTGGCCCTCCCGAGCCTGCTGCTGACGCTGGCGATCCTTGGCATCCTCGGCCCCGGCACCCGCAGCCTGCTGATCGCCCTGATCGGGGCGGGCTGGGTGGGGCAGGCCCGGATCTTCCGCGCCTCGATCCTGGGATTGCGCGAACAACTCTACGTGGACGCGGCGCGCAGCGCCGGGGCGACCTCCGCCTGGATCGTCGTGCGCCACCTCCTGCCGAACCTGCTGCCGACGGTGGTCGTCCTCGCCACGCTCGACCTCGGCAGCATCCTCCTGACCGTCTCCAGCCTCAGCTTCCTCGGCATGGGCGTGCAGCCGCCGACCGCCGACTGGGGGGTGATGCTGAACGACGCGCGCCCCTTCTTCGCCGAACTCCCGCTCCTCGCGATCATCCCCGGTCTCTGCATCACGATCGTGGCCCTCGCCAGCAACCTGCTCGGCGACGCGATCCGCGACCTCGTCGATGTGGGGCGTCGCTGATGCGCCCGCACGACCGCTACCGATAACCCTGGCGCAGATCGCGCCGGTATGGCCAACCACAGCGCAGCTAGCAGATGGAGAGAAGAGCCCACCATGAATGGTTACCGCCCCGCCCGTGCGCAGCGTCCCCGCCCCGCCCTCCTGCGCGGTCTCCTCGGCCTCATCGCCGCGCTGCTCCTCGCGGCCTGTGGCGGCACGCCCGCCACCTCGGCCCCCACCGCAGGGTCCGGCGCATCCGGAGCAACGCCCGTATCGGCGTCCGCTTCGGGCAGCCCCGCCGCCGAACAGCTCGCCGACACCCAGGAATTGACGGTCGGCATCTCGCGCAATCTCGTCAACGGCGAGCACGACTTCCTCTACGCGCACACCAACCTCCAGGTCTGGGAGCCGCTGATCCGCTACGACAACAATCTCGTCCCGCAGCCCGGCCTCGCGGAGAAGTGGACCCTCAGCGCCGATGGCCTGACCTGGACCTTCCAGCTGAAGACCGGGGTCAACTTCTCCGATGGCACCCCGTTCAACGCGGACGCCGCGATCGCGAACATCAAGCGCTTCCGCACCGTCAGCGGCTGGCCCTCGATCTTCCTCGGCGGGATCAACTACTCGGAGATCTACGGCGACCCGGATCAGATCGAGAAGATCGACGATGCCTCATTCAAGCTGGTCTACAAGGAGACACGCCCGCTCCTCCCCTACTCCATCGCCAACCATTACAGCGCGATGTTCTCGCCCAAGAGCTTCGGCGAGAGCGGCGACTTCACCGGCCTGCCGATCGGCACCGGGCCGTACAAGCTGGCCGACTGGAAGCGCGACCAGTACGCCATCCTCACCCGCAACGAGGGCTACTGGGGCAAGAAACCGGCGCTGACCAAGATCACCCTGAAGATCTACAGCGACGGCAACTCGCGCCTCTCCGCCCTCAAGGCGGGCGAGGTGGACGCCCTGGTCGAGCTCGGCGCGGTCCTCCCGGCCCAGGCGCGCGACCTCCGCAACGACCCGAATTTCGTCGTCAGCGCCCACGCCTCGGCCTGCTCGACCAACCTCGGCTTCAACGGCGCGACCGGTATCTTCAAGGATATGCGCCTGCGCCAGGCCGTCGGGCTCTCCATCGACCGTAACGCCTTCGTGCGCGATCTCCTCTACGGCTATCACACCCCGGCGAAGGGGATCATGATCGCCCCGAACACCACCTTCTTCAGCACCGACCCCGCCGCCGCGCTCGGCTACGACCCGACGAAGGCCCAGGCGCTGGCGAAGGAGGCGCTGAACGGTGGCCGCGCGAAGGTCACCCTCGCCTTCTCACCCCCAGGCGAGGGGATCACCGCGCTCCCCTACCCGCAGATCGCGGCCTACCTCCAGGCGACTCTCAAGCCGCTCGGGCTCGACATCGAGCTGAAGCAGCAGGAGGCGGCGGCGCTGACCGACACGCTCAAGCAGGGCGCGTTCGACCTGACCCTCGCCAACAACTGCTGGGCAACCGGCGACCCGAACTACATCCTCGGGCGGCTCCTCTCGTCCAAGGCGGCCCTTAACACAACCAATAACGGCGGCTACAACAATCCACGGGTCGATGAACTGCTGACCCAAGCGCGCGTCACGATCGACCCGGCGGCGCAGAAGGCGCTCTACTTCGAAATCGAGAAGATCGCGGCGCAGGAGTATCCGCTCGACCCGCTCTTCGACCAGCAGACAATCATCGCGGCCCGCCCCTGGGTCAAGGGGCTGACCCAACGGATCGCCTACGCGCCGAGCTTCGAGACGATCTATCTCGTCAAGCACTGACGCCGCGACACGCCAGGGGCGGCTCGTTCGGGATGCCCGCACACGGGCGGCGACGCCTGAGGCCGACCCCCGGCGTGTGCGGTACACTGACGCGGCCAGCCCCAACCCGGGGGATTGGGGAGCATCGGCCACGACAGCGCAGAGAGAGGAGCGGCACCCCCGATGGACTACCCGAACACCGCGCGACAGGCGGAATTCATGGCGCTCGCCGACCGGCTGGCCGAGCAGATCGCCGTCCGCGCGCCGGAACACGACCGCGCGGCGAGCTTTCCCCATGAGGCCTTCACGCTGTTGCACGAGTCGGGCTACCTGGCCCTGACCGTGCCGACGGAATACGGCGGGCGCGGCGCGACCCCGCTGGAGCTGGCGCTGGCGCAGTCGCGGCTGGCGCGCGGCGACGGCGCGGTCGCCCTCAGCGCGACGATGCACCTCATCCTCGTGGGGCGGCTGGCGGAGGGTCGCCCCTGGCCGGAAGCATTGTTCGCGCGCTTCTGTCGGGAGGTGGTGGAAACCGGCGCGCTGATCAATTCGGCGGCGAGCGAGCCGGCCCTCGGTAGCCCCAGCCGGGGTGGCCTGCCCGCCACGACCGCGACCAGGGTGGCGGGGGGGTGGCGGATCGACGGGCGCAAGAGCTGGACGAGCCTCGCCCCCGCCCTCCGCTACGCGATCGTCTCGACCGCGATCCACACCGAAGGCGCAGAGCCGCGCCGTGCGAACTTCCTGGTGCCGATGGCCGCCGAGGGGGTGCGGATCGAGGAGACCTGGGACAACCTGGGGATGCGCGCCTCCGGCAGCCACGACGTGGTGTTGGAGGGGGTGAACGTCGGCGACGACGCGCTGCTGCCGGGCGACGACGCGACCAAAGGGGGCGACCCGCGCGGCTGGGGGGCCGTGATCGGCTCGGTCTATCACGGCATCGGCACGGCGGCGCGCGACTACGCGATCCGCTACGCCCGCGAGCGCAAGCCGACCGGCCTCCCCGGCCCGATCGCGGAGTTACCGACGATCCAGCACCGCATCGCGGAGATCGAGCTGCTGATCCTGCAAGCGGGCGCGGTCTACTTCGGCACGTTGGAGGAGTGGGACGCCCGCCCGGAGCGACGTGGCGAGATCGCCTGGCGACTGGCGGCGGGGAAATACCTGACGACGAACAACGCGATCAAGGTGACGGATCTGGCGCTGCGCGTCACCGGTTCCGCCGGGCTCCTGCGCGCGCAGCCGCTCGAGCGCTACTTCCGCGATGTGCGCGCGGGGCTTGGCCACCCGCCCGCCGATGACATCGCCCTGACGACGATCGGCAAGGCGGCGCTCGGGCTGTAACGGCGGTCACGGTCTGACGACCACCCGCCTGACGAAATCGCGCCAGCGAGGAATCTGGGACGACGTATGTGGGTACGTCGCGACGTATTCCGGTCTGAAGTTATCGAAGTTGTCCCAGAACGGGCGAAGGAGGAAAGCGATGACCACAACACCACGACACAGTTTCGCGACGCTGGCCTTGCACGCCGGGCAGTCGGTCGATCCGACGACGAAGTCGCGCGCGGTGCCGATCTACCAGACGACCTCGTACCTCTTCGACAATGCCGAGCACGCAGCTAATCTCTTCAATCTCGCCGAGCCCGGCAACATCTACACCCGGATCATGAACCCGACCACCGATGTCTTCGAGCAGCGCGTGTCGCAGCTCGAAGGGGGGATCGGCGGCTTGGCGGTCGCCTCCGGGCAGGCGGCGGAGGCGCTGGCGATCCTCAACATCCTCGCGGTGGGGGATGAATTGCTCGCCTCCACCAGCCTCTACGGCGGCACCTACAACCTCTTCGCCCATACCCTGCCGCGCCTCGGGATCGCGGTCCGCTTCGTCGATCCGAGCGACCCGGAGAACTTCCAACGGGCGATCGGCGAGCGGACCCGCGCGATCTACGCCGAGACGGTCGGCAACCCGAAGCTGGACACGCTGGACATCGCGGCGGTCGCGGCGATCGCCCACGAGGCTGGGCTGCCGCTGATCGTCGACAACACGATGCCGAGCCCGGCGCTGGTCCGTCCGCTCGAACACGGCGCGGACATCGTGATCCACTCCGCCACCAAGTTCATCGGCGGACACGGCACGAGCATCGGCGGGATCATCGTCGACGGCGGCACGTTCGACTGGGCCAACGGCAAGTTCCCGGCCTTCACCGAGCCGGACCCTTCGTACCACGGCCTGAAGTACGCGGAGGCGCTCGGGGCGGCGGCGTACATCACCAAGGCGCGGATCCAGCTCCTGCGGGATCTCGGCCCGGCGATCTCCCCGTTCAACGCCTTCCTCCTGCTGCAAGGGGTGGAGACGCTGCCGCTGCGGATGGAGCGGCACAGCCAGAACGCGCTGGCGATCGCCCACTTCCTGGAAGGGCATCCGGCGGTCTCCTGGGTCAACTATCCCGGCCTGCCGAGCCACCCGACCCACGCCCTCGCGGCGCGCTACCACGACGGGGGCTTCGGCGCGATCATCGGCTTCGGGGTGCGCGGCGGCCTGGCAGCGGGCAAGCGGCTGATCGACAACGTCGAGCTCTTCTCCCTGCTGGCGAACATCGGCGATGCTAAGTCGCTGATCATCCACCCGGCCAGCACCACGCACGCGCAGCTCACGCCGGAAGCGCGCGTCGCCTCCGGCGTCACCGACGACTTCATCCGCCTCTCGGTCGGGATCGAGGCGCTGAGCGACATCCAGGCCGACCTCGACCGCGCCCTGAATATCGCGGTCAGCGGCGAGTAACCCTGCCGAGCGCTACAGTCCGCAGCGGCGAATCAGGTACAAAGGGCGGGGCGGGCGGCGAGTCGTCACCCCCCCCCCCCCCGCCCCGCTATCTGGCCCACCCTTTGACAAAAACCATACCGGGGCGTACACTTGCCTCAATCTTCACTTTCTAGATTATTTTAGTAAAGAATAACCGGTCAGTAACGCGAGGTCCGCCATGCCCCGTCGTCGCGCCGCCCGGGCAAACGCCCGCAACGACTCGCCGCCGCTCACTTCGCCCTTCATGGGCGATGCGGTAGCCTTGTTCGGCGGCATAGCCCTGCCGCCCGCGCTCCGCGATGAACTCTGGCTAAGCATCGGCGCACATGGTCGGCGCGAGCTGCTGCTGCGGAGGCCGGACGCCGTTGGCGGCTGGGTGACCGTCGCGGGGCTGACGGTCGTGGTGGCCGACCTCCGCGCGGCGAGCGCCCGCTACGCGGCGCAACTCGGTTGCGCCCCGCTGGCCCTCGATCCGGCGGAGATGGAGGAGGCGGGCTTGGCGCAACGGTTCGCGCTCGGCCCCTGCTGGCTGACGCTGCTGACCCCCGCCGACGACACCGCCGCCGCCGACTTCCTGGCGCAACATGGCCCCGGCCTCTACGCCATCGCGCTGCGGGACGAAGCGGGCAAGTAAGTTAAGCGCCACGACCGCAACGTGCCCCGCACCCCCTTATCGAGAGACCGTTCAGCACAGACGCCCCTGGCTTTTCGGCCAGGAGCGTGCCTGTCGGCGTGACCCTATTTCAGCACCCATACACGCCCTACACTGCTTACAAGCACGGAAGGCCGCCATAGAGAACGGGATACAGGCACATGGAACGCTACGTCGAGGCGACCGCGCAACTCGTGACGGAGATCTTCGTCCGCGACATCGCCCGGTCGCGCGCCTTCTACGAGGCGCTCGGCTTCACGCTCTCGGGCGACAAGGGCGACTTCGTCAGCCTGAGTTGGGAGGGACACCTCCTCTTCCTGGATCAGCGCCCAGATCTGCCACCTGTACCAGCACAGCCGCTTGTCAACATCCGCGTGATGGTGCCGGACGTCGAGCGCCACTGGGAACAGGCCCAGGTGAGCGGCGCGGTCATCTTCGCCCCGCTCGCCGATCGCGGCTATGGCCTGCTGGACTTCACCATCGTGGACCCGGATGGCATCGGCGTGCGCTTCGGGACACGCAAGTAAGTGAGGTCGTGAACAGGAGACACAGAGACACAGAGGGGGACGAGAGGAAAGGGATGATTGAAGGAGGCATTGTGGAGGTATCGATCCGCCCACTAGCACTCCGCCTACATCGGTTCTGCGCCATTCGCCCGGTGCTCTCGTCCGCTATGCGCTATGGCTCATCCTTTTTTCTCTCTTCTATCCCTCTCCCTTCGTCCTCTGTGTCTCTGTGTCTCCTGTTCCGTCCTTTCTCTGGTTCCCTTCGTCTCTGCGTCCCCTATTCCGTCCCCTACTCGCCACACAGCTTCGCCAGCGTCGCGTCCAGCCGCCGACTATCCTCGGCACCGTAGGCGGCGAGGGTGGGATTGATCTTCAGGCTCATGCCGGTCAGCGCGCGGCCCGGCCCCGACTCGATGAAGGTGTCGCAGCCCGCGTCCGCCAGCCGCCGCATCGCATCGACCCAGCGCACCGAGCCGGCCACCTGACGGCGCAGCGCCTCCTTCACCTCGGCGGCGGTGCGGACCCAATCGCCGGTGACGTTGGCGACAACCGGGATCCGCGGGTCGCGGAACTCGTAGCGATCGAGTTCCGCCGCGAACTCGTCGGCCATCTCGGCCATCAGGCTGCAATGGAAGGGCGCGCCGACCTGCAAGGGGATGACCCGCCCCGCGCCCGCCTCCTTCGCCGCCACCGAGGCCCGCTCGACCGCCGCGCGCTCGCCGGAGATCACCGTCTGTTCGGGGGTGTTGTAGTTCGCGGGCTCCACGACCCCCGCACCCGCCTCGCGGGTTTCCCGGCAGATCGCGTCCACCCGCTCCGGCGCGAGGCCTATCACGGCGGCCATCGCCCCCGGCGTGCGCGCGTTCACCCCGGCCATCAGCTCGCCCCGTCGCCGCACCAGCCGCAACGCATCCTCGAAGCGCAGCACCCCCGCGCAGACGAGCGCGGAATACTCCCCGAGGCTATGGCCCGCGACCGCCTCCGGCACGATCCCCTCGGCGCGCAGCACATCGAGGACAGCCATGCTGACCAGGAAAATCGCCGGCTGCGTATTCTGCGTCTCCACCAACTGCTCGTCCGGCCCGTTGAAACAGAGTTCGGTCAGCCCGAAGCCGAGAATCTCGTCAGCTGGGCGGAAATAGCGGTCGAGCAACGCCGGATAGCGCTCCGCGAAGTCGCGCCCCATCCCGACCTTCTGCGCCCCTTGTCCCGGAAAGAGCAATGCAATTCGCGCCATCACACCCCCCGATCTCGCATAATGAATGACGAATAGATAGTGACCTATCGGCTCGCGCGCGGCAAGCGCCGACCGGGGGCCGCTACCGCACGCCGCCGCCGGTTGCGGCGCGCGTGCATCAGCATACGAGCGGCGGGGCATCCGCGCCAATCGGCATCGCCGTGCGGTATCATGGGGCGCGACAAGCGCCACAGGGAGGGGCATCATGCTGGACTTCACCACCCCGTTCGGGCAGCGCGCCGCCGGGCGACTGCAACAGGAAGAGATCATCTGGCTCACGACGGTCGGCGACGACGGGATGCCGCAGCCGAGCCCGGTCTGGTTCCTCTGGGAGGGCGACACGGTGCTGATCTACAGCCAGCCCAAGACGCCGAAGGTCGCCAACATCGGGAGCAGGCCGCAGGTCGCGCTCCACCTCGATGGCGACGGCAAGGGGGGCGACATCGTCGTGCTCACCGGGCGGGCCGAGGTCAGCGAGAATGCCGCACCCGTGACCATCCCGGCAGCGTATCTCGCCAAGTATGCCGCCGGGATCAAGGACATCGGCATGACGCCGGAGCAGATGGCGGCGTCGTTTTCTGCCGTGATCCGCGTCACGCCGACGAAGCTGCGCGGCCACTGAGCGACGCGACAAGGGGATGGGATGACCGCCAGGGAGACGCGCGCCTACCTTGCCTCACCGCTCGGCTTCGCCGCCTCGACGACAACCTTCATGGCCGAACTCAAAGCGGCGCTGGGCGCGCTGGTGATCGTGGAGAATCCGTGGGACTTCGGCGGGCCGGAACTCTCCGCCGCCTTCACCAGGGCGCACGCGCTGATCCGCCACGACGAGCGCCGGGCGGCCCTCCACGCGCTCAACGCCCGGATCGCCGCGAAGAACGAGGAGGCGATCCGGCGCTGCGATCTCGTCGTCGCGGTCCTCGATGGCGTCGATGTGGACTCCGGCACCGCCAGCGAGATCGGCTTCGCCTACGGCCTCGGCAAGCCGTCGTTCGGCCTGCGCACCGATTCCCGCCTGGCCGGGGACAACCTCGGCTCGACCGTCAACCTCCAGGTCGAATACTGGATCGAGGCGCGCGGCGGGCGGATCGTCGCCGACACGGCGGCGCTAGTCGAGGCGCTGCACGACTGGCTGGACGAGCGCGGATAGAGCGAAACGACCCACCGCCCCACCAGCAAAGGCGCGGGGCGGCTAGTACGGAGCGGATATACATGCCGTACAGCCAGCAGCGGCCTCGCGAAGCACGCGATTCGGGGCCGCTCATGAGCGAGGGTCACGGTGTACCGTGGCGCGTTCCCCGGGCGATGCGCCCGTCGAGCCGCACGGCACGCCGGTGACCTTCCTCGGCCTCCCCCCGCTCGATTGGGCGATCGTCGTGCTCCTCACGGCGCTGGTCACGATCGTCGGGCGGCTGCCGGAGCGTCGCGCCGCGCGCGGTCGGCGCGCGCGCAAAGGGTGAGCGGTGCGGCTCAGTGTCGTCCGCCGCCCTCGCGGAAAAAGCTCATCAGTGTCTCGGTCGGGGCGCTCGACTCGATGTCGTCCATGACCTCCAGGAAGGTGATCCGCGTCCACGGATAGAGGAACGAGGTCGCCCCGTTCGTCAGCGTATTCAATTGCTTCCCATCGCGCTTACGCGGGTTGGTGATGCGGATATAACTGTGCGTCGGATCCGGCAGCGCGTCCATATCGCCCATGAACGGATCTTCGTTGTGCAGGTGCAACACGACCTGGATCGCCACGTCTTTCCTCACTCTCTGGCCCCGCCGGGGGGCGCTCAGGATTCGCCGACCCCCGCGACCGGCAGATGCTCGCCGGTCGCGAGGGCGTACACCTTGCCGTCGGTGCAGCCGATCAGCAGCAGGTCGCCGTGCAGGGTCGGCGACGCCGGGATCGGCTTGCCGAGGTTGTGCGACCAGATCACCTCGCCGGTCGCCCGGTCGAGGCAGTAGACCGCGCCATCGAGCGCGCCGTAATAGACGCAGTGCGCGGTCGCGACCGCCGAGGAGGTCACCCGCCCGCCGTGCGACACCTCCCAGGCCCGCTCTCCGGTCGCCACATCGAGCGCGTAGAAGCGCCCCGCCGAGGAGCCGATATAGGCACGACCGTCGCGCGTCGCGGCAGTCGCCACGACCGGTGCGCCGGTCTCGTGCCGCCAGCGGAACTCCCCGTGGCCGAGGCCGAGGCCGTAGATCGAGCCATCGAGCGAGCCGCAGATCACCACGCCGTCGGCGACCGTCGGGGAGGCGAGGATCGGGCGACCGGTCGCGAAGCGCCAGAGCTGCCGCCCGGAGTCGTGCGCCAGCGCGTAGAGGAAGCCGTCGTCCGAGCCGATGATGACCACGTTCTCGTGCCGCGCCGCCGAAGAGCGCACCGGGCCGTAGGTGCGATAGCGCCAGAGGAGCGCGCCGGTCGCCGGATCGAGTTTATAGATGTAGCCGTCGTCGGAGCCGATCAACACGCCCCCCGCCCCCTCGTCGGCACGGGCGGAGGAGCGCACCGGCATGTTCGTCTTGTAGCGCCATTTCAGGCGCCCGCTGTCGAGGGCCAGGCCATAGACGGCCCCGTCCTCGCTGCCGACGATCACCGTATCGCGCCAGACCCCCGGCGCGGAACAAATCCCCCGCCCCGCCGGGAACTGCCAGCTCGTCCCGCCACTCTGTACATCGAAGGCGTAGAGGCGCGCATCGTACGAGCCGACGATGAAGTGGTCGTTGGCGACGATCCCGGCGTTACGCACCTCATCACCGGTCGTCGCCGACCAAATAAAGCGGTCGGTCGGTACGACATGCGGGCGGGGCGCGGGCGGCGCGGGCGCGGCGGCGTCGGGGAGCGCTGCGGTGGCGGTCGGCAGGATCGCCCCGCGACGCGGGCGTGACACGGCGGGCGCAACAAGCGCGGCGGGCGGCGGGAGGGCGGCGACGGAGACTTGCCGCGTCGCCGCCCGGCAGCGCAGGAGGGCCGCCTTGAACTCCGCCGCCGAGGCATAGCGATCGCGCGGGGCATAGGCCACGCCGCGCAGGATCACCTCCTCCATCTGCGGGCTGATCCGGGGGTTGAAGGTGCGCGGCGCGCGTTGATCGAAGGTGAACGGCGTCTCGAAGCGCGGATCGACCCGCGTCGCCAGGTGGTGCAAGGTCGCGCCGAGCGCGTAGAGATCGGTGCGCGCATCGGCCACGCCGCGATACTGCTCCGGCGGGGCATAGCCCTCCGTGCCGATCATCGTCCCGCGTTGCTGATTCTGGAAGCCGCGCGCGATCCCGAAGTCGATCAGCATCAGCGAGCGATCCTCGCGGATCATGACGTTGGATGGCTTGAGATCGCGGAAGATGATCGGATCGGGCGACTGGCCGTGGAGATGGCTGAGCACGTCGCAGAGGGCCAGCCCCCAATCGAGCAACTCCGTCTCCAGGAAACCGTCGGTCGTCTGCTCGATCAACGATTCCAGGTTCTGGCCGGGGATGAACTCCTGCACGAGATAATAATTGCCGCTCTCGGTGAAATAATCGAAGATCTTCGGGATCAGGGGGTGCGAGAGGACCGCCAGCAGGCCCGCCTCGCGCTCGAAGTTCGCGGCGCGTTGCTGCCGTAGCGACTCATCGCCGCCATCGAACATCTCCTTCACGGCGCAGACACGCTCGACGTTGGCGAAGCGGAGGTCGAGCGCCTTATAGACGGTGCTCATCCCGCCCGCACCGATCGCGGAGGTGACACGATAGCGGCCCTGGAGGATCGTCCCGGCGGGGATCGGCAGCTGACGACGCGATCCCCGCCCCCCACCATCGGAGGAACTGACGGCATCCCGCCGCGCCGCTGCCGACCCTTCGGGGACGGTATTGCCGTTGACCCGTTTCTTGAGAATCAGGGGCGGCCTCCTCGCTCACGCGCATGGCCCATATAGAAGGTCCGTCATGGCTTCTCGGATCAAGAGCAAAGCCCCGAAATACCCTACGAGTATATGGGGTTGCCGGGCTGACGGACAGCGCTCGCGGATAGGCCAATGGTCCCGATCGCGTCGGAGCAACCGGTATGCACGCGCCGAAATGTGCACCGGACGGCGGACGGCGAAACCGCGCCTCAGGGTCGCGTGTTATACTCATTCAGATGTTGCCCACGCAGGGTGAGGAGGAAAAATGGTCCACGATCAGCGGGAGACGGCCCGGTTAAGTCCGACCGAGCCGACCCCGGCAGCCGCTGGCGACCTACGGACGGCGGGCGCACCGCTCGACGAGTCCGAGTCGGCGGGCAAACGACGGGCCTTTACCTTCGCGCGCGAATTGATCGAGACCGTCCTGCTGACCCTGGTGATCTTCGTGGCGGTGCGAACCCTTGTGGTCAACTTCCGTGTCGATGGCGAGAGCATGTCCCCCAGTCTCGCCAACGGCCAGTATCTCCTGGTCAACAAGGCCGTCTTCTTCCACTTCGACCTCAATGCCGTCCGCAATATCCTCCCCGGCGAGGATCGGCAGGGGAAGGACGAAGTGTACCTCTTCCACCCGCCGCAGCGCGGGGATATCATCGTCTTCGACCCGCCCCAGCGCTCCGACAAGCCCTATGTAAAGCGCGTGATCGGCCTGCCCGGCGATCGGATCGCGGTGCATGATAACAAGGTGTGGGTCAACGGCACGGCGATCGATGAGCAGTACATCGCCGCCCCGCCGCACTATACCTACCCGCTCACCGGGGGCGAGTTCACCGTCCCCGCAGGCTCGATCTTCGTCTTCGGCGACAACCGCAACAACAGCAGCGACTCGCACATCTTCGGGCAGGTGCCGCTCGACAACGTGATCGGCAAGGCGATCGTCTCCTACTGGCCGCCGGAAGGGTTTGGGATCATCCCGCACGAGCGCTACACCGGGGCGGCGGCGAACCCCTGACATGATTGCACGCGCGCGGGGGCGAGGGGTAGAATGACCTGGGGTGGCAAGCAGCCTCATCCTTCTCCCATCCCGGGCAGCTATACCGGTCGGCCTCCCGGCGTCTCCCTTGCGAACAGGCGCGATAGGCTCAGCATACAGAGGATGGGCGACGATGATCGAAGCGGTAGTCGATAGCATCCGTGTCAGCATGGTCAATCAACATCGGGTGGTCTTCCTGCGCGAGGTCAGCGGCGAGCGCCACCTGCCGATCTGGATCGGCCCGTTCGAGGCCGAGGCGATCGCGATGGAACTCCAAGGAATCCAATCGAAACGCCCCCTCCCCTACGATCTCCTGAAGGCGGTCATCACCGATCTCGGCGGACGCCTGAACCGGATCGAGGTCACCGAACTCCGGGAGTCCACCTTCTACGCCCAGCTCGTGGTCGAGCTCAACGGGCGTGTGGTCATCGTCGATGCACGTCCGAGCGACGCCATCGCCCTCGGCGTGCGTGCCAAGGTGCCGATCCTCGTCGCCGAAAGCGTGATGGATGAGGCCGGGGTCGAACTCGGTGCCAATAGCGAGGACGAAGAAGACGAACCGCTGAAGGACGACGGGGGCGATGAGCCGCCGAAGACCCCGCAGGCGGGCGAGGAACGACTCTCCGTCTTCCGCGACTTCATCAACAGCCTGGACATCGACGATCTGGGCAAGAAGGGCAAGGACTGAGGCGTCGCCGCCGCACCGCTCGTGGGCGTGGCGACGCATCGGAGGGCAAGGTCGGGGGCATGGACTTCGGGCAAGAACCGGAACCGACGCGGGGACAAACGGCGCGTGAGGAGCGGATTAAGCGCTTGATCCTGGCGGCGGTCCCGCATTGTGGTGCCTGTCAGCGCTCGTATGCCGTCACCGACTTCGCGATCATCGGCCATCGTGAGCACCTTTGGATGGTCGCGGTGCAGTGTCCCGGCTGCCAGCACCAGGGCTTCATCACCGCCGTGGTGGAAGGGCACGGGATCGAAGAGCGCCATGCCCCGCGCGCCTCGCGCGCCGAGTTCTTCACCGTCGAGACCGCGCGCAGCGTGCCGCAGGACCCGGTCACGGTCGACGATCTCCTCGACTTGCACGACTTCCTCGACGAGTTCAACGGCGATTTCGCGGGCCTCTTCGAGCGTCGCGAGGGTTCGGCGAGCGGCGGGCACGCCTGACCGATCCGCACACGATCGCCCTAACAGGACGGAATGGTTTTCGGAGCGGCCATCATTCTCTCTCTGGCGAGGCGATGAAAAAGATTGTACGGTTGATGGGCGGTATGCTTTTCGCCGCTATAGTCATATACCTCTGGCTGCTGGTCGCCAGTGAGCAAGCTATGATAGCTATCACGGGCACGGTGGTTATCGGTGTGTGCGTGGCGGCGACGATGCACTCCCGCTGGGCGCTGGCGCTCATTCCAGCGGCGGTGATGGTCGGGCTCGAAATATGGAGGGCGACCGCCTGTGCGCCCTGCGCCACGGCAATGGAGGATACGTTTGTGCCCAGACTCCCGTTTCACGGTAGGGGCGCGTTGCTTGGAGCGACGCTCGGAACCGCGGTGACCTGGCATCGCCGCCGTAGCATGCTATAGCCTTCACTCAAGCGGATCGAGAGCTTCAGCGACGGCACCTACACGCTCTATCTCGGCGATGCGCGCCACGCTGTCATCCGGCGCGGGCTACGCCCGAACGGGCCATACACGGGGCAGATCCGCGACGAGTTGCTGCGTTACCAGGTTTCACTGGAGCGAGGCGTTGGGCAGGCCATCGGGAGCGGGCAGATCGACGGGCGGGTGTCGAATCGCGTCCGGCTCGAAATCGAGGGGGTAGCCGTGCTCGCCGACATCGATCCGAACACCGGGCTGACGCTCCGCGAGGAGCTGTCCCAACCCGACGGGGGGCGCGAGGTCCGCGACACAACCTACAGCGTGGTCGAGTCCGTGGCCCGAGCCAATCTCGCGGTAAATAGCTTCCAGCCCGCACTGCCATCGAACATCTCACACGAGGAATACGCTGACGATCAAGGGGCCGTCACGGCGAGTGCCGCTAGCGTGTCCTACGCCGTCTACGCCGCACCGTCGAGCATCGGCGCACCGATCGCCTCGTTCCACCGCGCTTCGGGCGGCCCGTCGGTGCCGACGAGCGATACCCACTATCTCATCTACAGCACAGCGGACGGCGAGGTACAGGTACTCTCGGGCCTGCCGCCCGATCCGGCGGCGAAGCAAGCAAAAGGCCCCTTACCAGCCAACACCACACAGGCGGTAGAGATCGCCGGGGCCAACTGGGAGGTGGGAGGATCCGGCGGCAAGGTACAGGCGCACGCAATCCTCGACGACGCCTACGTGACTATTTACGCGCCGAATCAGGCCACCTTCGAGCGCGTCGTGCAAGGTCTGCAACGCCTCAAGCCGAAGGGATAGTCGGCGCGATCCCGATGCGGAGTAAAAACTTCTTACGCAGAGATCAGGAATAGGACAAGAGTCGGTCGAAGTACCAGTTGCACAGGTAAAATTGGTATTTATGCCGCGCATCCTTCGTCAGTTAGCAAAGCGGGCCGCGCCAAGCTACCATGTAGGCGCGGCCCGCTTTGCGGACGGTGATAGAATTTCAAAGTTCGCGCCACTGTCCGCGTTCAGCCGACCAGTTGCTCCACCAGCAGCGCCTTCTGAACGTGGAGCCGATTCTCGGTCTGATCGAAGATGATCGACTGCGGGCCGTCCACGACCTCGGCGGTCACCTCCTGGCCGCGCAGCACCGGCAGGCAGTGCATGAAGACCGCCTCCGGGGGGGTCGAGTCCATCAGCGCATCGGTGACACGGTACGGTTCGAGATCGTCGACCGGCATCGTATCCGGGTCACCCATGTTACGCCAGACATCGGTGTAGATGATGTCCGCGCCGCGCACCCCCAGGTACGTATCGTGGATCACCTCGATCGTCGCGCCGCTGGCGGTGGCGTGGTGCCGCGCCCGCGCCAGGATGTCGGCGTTCGGCATCCGCGTCGGCGGGCAGACGACGCGGACGTTCAGCCCGAGCAGCGACCCGGAGAGCATCAGCGAATTCGACATGTTGTTCGCGCCGCCCACGAAGGCGAGGGTGCGCCCGTGCCAGTCGCCGAACCGCTCCCGGATCGTCAGCATGTCGCAAAGTGCCTGACAGGGATGGAGGAGATCGGAGAGGCCGTTGATCACCGGCAGGCCGCCGACTTGCAGCGCATGGAGCGTCTCGTGGTGCATCACCCGCGCCATGATCGCGTCCACGTAGCGCGCCAGCACATTGCTGGTGTCCTCGATCGTCTCGCCGCGCCCGAGTTGGAGATCGCGCGTCGAGAGGAAGAGGGCATGGCCGCCGAGTTGGGCCACCCCGGCCTCGAACGAGACGCGCGTGCGGAGCGACACCTTCTCGAAGATCAGCGCCACCGTCTTGCCGCGCAGCAGCTCGTCGTGCAGGATCCCCCGCCGCCGCTCCTCCTTCAGCACCGCCGCCCGATCGAGGACGCGCCGCAATTCCTCGCCGCTGAAATCGTCGTCGGCGATCAAACTGCGTCCTAGGAGTGAACCCACCGCCGTCATCGTTGCTCTCCCTGTGCCATGCGTATCATCGTGCATCGTGTGCTCGGCCCGACCGTGCCGGCGCCATAGCGGCGAGGCGGCGGAATCACCGTCACCCGCTCAGTCACTCGTATGAAAGACGCGGTCGCCGGCATCGCCGAGGCCGGGGCAGATGTAGCCCTGCTCATTCAACTCCCGGTCGAGCGCACCGACATAGATCGCCACGTCGGGATGCGCCGCCGCGAGTTGCGTCGCACCATAGGGGGCCGCGACGATCCCGATGTAGGTGATCCGCTCCGCCCCGATCTCTTTGACCAGTTCGACAGCGCTGATCGCCGAGCCGCCGGTCGCCAGCATCGGATCGACCACGATACAGTGCGCGGCCTGCCCGCTGCGCATCGTCCGGTTGTAGTACGGGACCGGGCGCAGCGTCTCCTCGTCGCGGTAGAGGCCGAGGTGCCAGACGCGCGCCTCCGGGAGGTGGTGCAACAGGGGCTCCACCATCGCCAGCCCGGCGCGCATGATCGGCACGATCGCCAGCGGCTCGGCCAGCCTCGCCCCGACCATCGCTTCGAGCGGCGTCTCGATCGGCGCGTCGGTCAGCGCCAGATCGGCCAGCGCCTCGTAGGCGATCAGCGTCGTCAACTCGCCGAGCAGCGCACGGAAGCGCGGCGCGTCGGTCTGGCGCGAGCGCAACATCGTCAGCCGCACCGCCACCAGCGGGTGCGTCGCGACGTGCAGGCTCGCCAGTTGCGACGCCTCGGCGCGCGTCGGCTGCTCGCGCCCCGCCATCGGGCGCGGGCGTGCCCCTTCGGCCATCATTCATCCCCTGCCGAGAACGACCGCACGAGAGTGGCGTCACCCGCGCGCCAACTCCCGCACCTCTCCCGATCGCCCCGTGATGATCGCCAACTCTCCCGGCCTGCGCCGGAAGAGCGCTAGTATACACCACCCGATCGCGGGGTGGTCGCGTGGCATAGGACGTACGCCACCATGCGATTGTGCTCGTGCCCAAATCCAGCAGCAATAGCGGACAGCAGCGAAATATAGGGAGTGGAACGCATGCCGGAGTCTCGACCGCACAGTACCAGCCCACCCCGCCCCGCCCACCGCTGGCCTGCCATTCTGCTCATCGTCGCCCTCCTGGCGGCGTGTGGTGGTGCCAGCAACACGCCCGCAAGCGACCCAGCCGTATCCGGTGGCGCTCCGACCGCAGCGAACACCGCCACCGCCGCGCCAGCCGCCGTCGCAGCGACCGTGCCGGTCGCGGCCACCCCGCTCGGTGGGACGAGCACCGCGGCGACGGCGCGCACCGCCACGGTCGGTGCAAGCGGCAGCCCGACCGGCAGTCCGGCCAGGGCCACCGCACCGAGCGCCAGCGCCCCCACCGGGCCGCTCCAGCCGCAGATATTGAAGGTTCCGGCGCGGCAGGGTCAGCCTGAGCTGGTTCAGGAACGCACGCTGAATCTCCCGGTCGGCTTCCAGGTCGGCGTCTTCCAGGGCGGACTCGGGAACGCGCGCCTGATGACCTGGAGCCCCGAGGGGGCGCTGATCGTCAGCGAGCAGGGGAGCAGGGGGCGCGTCACGATCCTGACCGATACGGATGGTGACGGGGTCGCCGATGGTCGCACCGTCTTCGCCGAGGGGCTCAACAATCCGCACGGCCTCGCCTTCCACGACGGCTATCTCTACATCGCGGGGACGACACAGGTGGTCCGCTACCGCTGGCAGGGGGGTGCGGCGGCACAGGGCGGTGCCGAGACGATCATCGACAGTATCCCGAGCGGCGGACACTCGACGCGCACGATCGTCTTCGGGCAGGACAACAAGCTGTATCTGGCGGTCGGGTCGAGTTGCAACGTCTGCAAGGAGACGAGTCCGTTGCGCGCGGCGATCTGGCAGTACAACGCCGATGGCAGTGGCGGGCGCCTCTTCGCGCGCGGCCTCCGCAACGCGGTCGGCCTCGCCTGGCAACCGGGCACCACGAATCTCTACGCCAGTAACAATGGCCGCGACGGCCTCGGCGACAACGTCCCTCCGGAGACGATCAACCGCGTTGGCGACGGCAACGATTATGGCTGGCCCTATTGCATCAACGGCACCATCGCGGACCCGGATTTCGGCAACCTGGGAAACTGCGCGGGGGTGACCAAGCCCGTCGTGGAGATGCAAGCCCACTCGGCGCCACTCGGCCTCACCTTCGCCAGCGGCGGCATGTTCCCCGTCGGATATAGCGGCGACCTCTTCGTCGCCTTCCACGGCTCCTGGAATCGCAGCCAGAAGACCGGCTACAAGATCGTGCGCGCGCGCTTCGCGAACGGGCAACCGACCGGACAGGTCGAGGACTTCATGACCGGCTGGCTCTCGACCAGCGACGGCGCATCGTGGGGGCGTCCGGTCGATGTGAGCGTCGGACCGGACGGCGCGCTCTACGTCTCCGACGACGCGCTCGGGGTGATCTACCGCGTCACCTACGCCGGACGCTGAGCGATATCAGCCGCATCATCGAGCAGCTAAGCGGGGTGAGCATGATACCGGCCTCTCTTGTACCGAAAGCCCCGGCCCTACCGATACTGTTGTGCGAGTGACACGGGTCAACTAGCTTGATCCATCTTGTCAATGAACAGTGGCAAAACTTCATGGGCGAAAAGTCGTATGCTATGCAATTGCACCAACCGATTACGGAAATAAAGGACGAAGTATTCGACACCGGACTCAACGAGACGTTGTAGCTGTTCTACTACCTCCGAGGGGGTTCCAACTATATTCGCCCTTCGGATCACATCGAAACCGAGGTTCCCCCGCTCTTTCGTAGCCGCGTCAAGATCCTCCCCTGGCTCCAACAGGATGACGAACGCATGGACTGACTTATGGATCGCGGCGTAGTCGCGCCCTTCACGGTCGCAATACTCCCGCAAGATCGCGAATTTCCTGCTGACCGTCGCCGCCTCATGGGCGATCACGTTGCAAGCATTGGCATACTTCGCCACCAGTCTGAGGGTTGTCCGCTCGCCGCCGCCACCGACCCACAGCGGGATATGAGGGCGCTGTACTCCCTTGGGCGATCATTGATCGCCCCCTGAATTTGGTAATACTTCCCCGTGAAGGTAGCCGACGCCTCCGTCCACAGCGCTCGGATAATCTGGAGCGCCTCGTCTAAGAGGCCGTTTCATAACCCCATAAACCAAAAGAAAAATGGCGTGATTGCTACAGACTTAAGGCGCATCGTAGGGTTATGAAACGGCCTCTAAGCGACGCACACGCTCAGGGTCGCTGGGGAAGGCATAGCCATAGGCATGGGCCTCCATTTCGTACCACCCGGCACCGAGGCCGAAATCGAGTCGCCCGTGGCTCAGCACATCCACCGTAGACGCCATCTTCGCCAGGAGTGCGGGGTTGCGATATATGTTGCAGCTAACCATCTGCCCGATCCGAATTGTCGTGGTATCGCGCGCGAGTGCCGCCGCGCTCGTCCAGCACTCGAAGATGGTCTCATCGGCGACAAGCGTGCCGCCAGGGCGCTGCTCGGCATGGAGATGGTCATAGAGCCAGACGGATGCATACCCCAGGCGTTCAGCCTCGATAGCGACGCGGGTCATCGCCTCGTACTTGGCGACGGGATCGTCAATAGACCCGAGATCCCGCTTGAAACCTTGGGGAAGCACAACGCCGAATTGCACTGGCATATCACGCTCCTGGCTAGCGTAAAAGATTACCGTGCTACGTCCCGAATTAGGAGAATCCCCTTAACGTTGCGCCCCGGACAGCATCAGCCGCCCGAATTGGCCGAGCAGGATCGCGTACGGGGCGGGATTCTCGGGATGCCACTCGAAGCGCGCGCGCTCGAAATACTGCACCAGGAAGGTCTTGCCGTCTTCCAGGCGCTGCAGATACGGCTCGGTCAGCGGCAGGCCGAATTGCGCCAGACTACCCTGATCGGACCAGTAGCGGTAGAAATCGGTGGGGACATTGTGGCCGGTCTGCGGGAACCAGATCTGCGTCGCGTCGGGCGTGGCGCTCGGGTCGGCGGGGTGGACGCGGCGTCCGAATTGCCCCACCAGCACCTGCGCGGCGGTGTCGCGCACCTCGGGGTGATATTCGAGGCGGGTACGCTCGAAGTATTGCACGGTGTAGGGGCGACCGTCCTCCAGAAGTTCATTGAACTCGACGCTGATCGGGTAGCCATTGAGCGCCAGACCACCGTGCGCCCCCCAATACGCCTGGAACCGCCCGCGCACGCAGAAGCCGGTCTCGGCAACGAAGCAGCGCTCCGACTGGTTGGTCACGATCGCGAGGGGAGCACCGGCAGCAGGCGTGCCGCCGATGATCGCGTAGTTCGCGTCGGGCCAGTAGCCGGTGCTGTCGAGGGTCAACGCCACCCGCCCGGTGCCATCGGCCTGTGCCGAGAGGACCGCGACCGTCGCGCCCGAGGTCTTGCTGGTATTCGATGATCGCCGTCCGCTCGTTTTGTGCGTTGGCACGGGCGGATCGGTCGCGCCGAGTGCCCGCCGTCACCAGATTACCGCCGACGGCCAACAATGCGCGCTGCTGCTCAGGAAAGGCCGAATCTGGCTCAGCGAATGTCGGTAAGAACCACATTGCTGAACGGTTTTTACCAGCAGACAATATTTTATATAGATTTATCCGAACTTGCAAATACTCGTGTCAAGTTGTTCGAGAGCCGGTTGCAGCGCTACAGGGTGCAGGCGCAGCGTTTCGGCTTGTTTGCGGGTTCTGGGCTTCAGAAAACAATAGGTTTCGGCTCTTAAAAGTACTTGTAGGGCACGGCAGGTGGTGGCCCAAACGTCCTAACTGCTACGCTATAAGGTGCTGTACCCGACCGCCTACAGCCCGCTCGTTCCTTACTCCCACCAGACATCGCGTGAGCTTGATCGTTGAAAACTTTTGGATTCGTCAGGAGCGTAATTACTTAATTTTTGCTTGAATTTATAATGGTACTTAAGTCGCCTGACGCAAAAGCGTCGGTTCAATCTCTTAGACTTCGATTCGACGAACGATTATTCGTTTTCCGAAAGTTTTCGCGACGACTGGCCGTGGTAAACACGACGAATGGTCGGGCGGCAGCGCCAATCCGATTGTCAACGGCGCGGCTACCCGATCAGGCAACGACTCAGTGAAAAGCCACGCCGCCGTCGACGGTCAGTATCTGCCCGGTTATGAAGTCGGCGCCCTCGCTTACCAGGAACAAGCAAGCGCCGACGAGATCCTCGGGCCCTTCCTCGCGCTGGATGGCGCGCACCTGAACGGTGCTCGCGAGCATCTCCTGCGAGTAGGCGGGGTTTTTCCGAATGCCGTCGGTGACCGTCATGCCCGGCGCGATGGCGTTCACGTTGATCCCGTCGGGGCCGAGCTCCCTGGCAAGCGCCCGGGTCATCACCGCGACCGCACCCTTGCTGGCAATGTAATGCAGATTGAAGGGCGTGCCGAGAAAGACTGTGGCCGATGTGAGGTTCACGATCCGACCCCATTTCTTCTCGCGCATGCGCGGAACGACCGCGCGACTGCACAGGAAGGGCATGATCGTGTTGACCGTCATGACGCGGGTCCAGTCCTCAGGCGTGATCTGTTCGAAGGGCCCCGGTACGATCGCGGCTGCCATGGCGGCGTTGTTGACGAGAATGTCGACACTGCCGTGGCGATCCTCGATGTCGGCGAAGCAGCGCTCGACGCTCTCCGGGTCCGACAGGTCGCACTGGATGTGCTCAACACCGGTGCCCTGGTCGTTGGCTGCTGCCGTGATGTCGACGCCGATCACCTGGGCCCCGGCTTCCGCGAGTCCCTTGGCGAGAGCGGCTCCGATCCCGGTCGCTGCACCGGTAACAACGGTGATCTTCTTTTCGAGGCTCACTGGGACTCTCCTCTCGAATTCACGATCAAGAACGGAGTATTCACGATGCCTTCTCGTCGACCATATCAAAAAAGAACCCGGTATAGGGCTCGATCACGCGAACGTCCGCCGTGACGAAGCCTTCCTTGATACCCGGATAATCGGCGATAATCTCGTCCATCTTTTCCCTGGACTCGACCTCGAACAGTCCGATGCTGCCAGTATTGTTCTCGAACAGCCAGCTCTGGCGGAGCCAGCCCTTCTTGTACCACTCGCGCGATGCGGACCATTCTCCCTTTAAAACATCCTGAAGTCCGGCGACGGGCTTCCCGTCGTATTTCTCGGACAGTTTGCCGAATACTATAAATTGCATGGTGCTTCTCCTCTACAGATCGGTTGACGATGTTACGATTCAGGTTCGTTGTACAGTCGCCATTAAATAAAATCATAGGTCTTCCTAATTATCATGTCAAGGCACTGTGGAGGTTCATTACATGAGCGCCACTTCTTCACCTTGTAGTTTGGCTATGTATTCACTTGGTAACATCCTGAAACGGGCTGGCGAGCTGGAGAAACGTAAGACAAAGGTGCCCACCACCCGATAACGGCACTGGATTTAGCTACGACTATTTTCCGCACGTCCAGCCAAGCGCTAAGGCTGCCCCGGAACTGTGGCTGGAATTAGCCATTTACGCATCCTGAATACCTCACCGCGACCTGTCGGGTCTTGCCGACATTCGGTGATCGCCCGCCGCCGGTCTTGCGCGCTGCTGCCAGCGGATCGGCCTTCCCGTTGCCCACCATCGCCAGATCGTCACCGCCAGCCAAGAATCCGCGCTGCCGCTCACGACAGCCGAAAAGGGATCATCGAAAGTCGGTAAGACCCGCGCCCGCGCGCGTGATCGCCACGGTTTGCGGCGACAACGGCGCGAAGCCGAGGCCCAGCACCGCGAATGCCGTACCGGGCGAACCCGCCTGCGGCGCGACGCTCACCGCCGAGCCGTCGCCGCCCCGGCGCGCGCAGGAGACCAGCCAAGGGTGCCGAGCAACACGAGCGCGCCGAGCGCGCGGAGGATTGTACGCATCGTCAGCGCTCCTTCGCGCCCGACTCGGCGCGCGGCGGTTTGGCGGCGCATCGCGGGGGATGCCTATTTCTTCTAACGCGCGAGCGGCCCGATTCAGAGCGCAGCGGCAGAAATTTCTCAGCGTTCGTCGGCGGGGGTGAGCGTCCCGCCGCAGACTTCTACGCGCGCGAGGTCCGGTAACAGTCCGGCGGGGTAATTGCCGAGATCGGTCGCGGTGAGGAACGTCTGGATCTGGTCGCGCTCGACCGTCTCGGTGACGAAGCGGCGGTGCGCGGGATCGAGCTCCGAGGCGGCGTCATCGAGGAGGAGGATCGGCGTCTCGCCGCTCTCGTCGCGGATCAGATCGATCTCCGCCAGCTTCAGCGCCAGCACCGCCAGCCGCTGCTGGCCGCGCGAGCCGTAGGTGCCGAGTTCCATGTTCCCTAATAGGAAGCCGAGATCGTCGCGGTGCGGCCCGACGAGGGAGACGCCACGCCGGTACTCGTGGCGGCGCTGCATGTCGAGTTGCCCCTGGAAATCGCGCGCCACGATCCGCTCCCGACCGGGCAGATCGTATTCGCCGCCGCGCTCGCGCAACGACGCCGAGTCCACACCGGGACGATAGATGATCTCCAGCGCGGTCGCCCCCTCCGTCAGGCGCTCGAAACGGGCACGCGCCAACGCCGAGAGCTTGCGGAGGATGCCATCGCGCCGCGCGACGACGTAGGAACCGAGGCGGATCAACTCCTCGTTCCAATAGCTCAACTCCTGCTCGACCTCGCGCGCATCGGGGTTGCGCCCCTCCTGCGACAGGCCCTTGAGGAGGCTGTTGCGCTGCTCCACTATCCGGTTGTAGAGATTGAGTTGCCGAATATAGTGATTATCGATCTGCGCGATCGTGATATCGAGGTAGCGCCGTCGCAGCGAGGGCGAGCCGAGGATCAGTTCCAGGTCGGCGGGGGAGAAGAGGACGACCTTGATCGTGCCGACCGCATCCCGCGCGTGGCGCGGGACACCGTTAATCTTGATCCGCTTACGGGTCAGCCGCGCCGGGGCGGCATCATAGCCTTGCGCGGCGGGCGCGTTCGGGTCGGTCGATAAGCCGATCTCGACCTCGGCAGGGCCATCCTGGCGCTGCACCTGCCCGACGAGCCGCGCATACGGCGGCATCCCGTAGTCTTCGCCGCTCCCCCAGCGGATCAACTCGCGCTCCACCCCGGCGCGCGGCGAGCGGGTCGTCGCCAACAGGTAGAGCGCTTCCAGGAAGCTCGTCTTGCCGCTGGCATTCGCGCCAAACAAGAGAAGGCCGCGCGATGGCACCGCCAGATCGAGGTGCGCGTAGTTTCGGAACTGTTCCAACTGGAGTCGCGTCAGCTGCATACCGCGTTCGTACGCCCTTTCAGCGGCACACAACCGCCTCCTAAGTGTACCGTGCGGCGTGCGGGGCGGCAACCAACCCAAGGATATGATTTGGAGAGACCAGCACTTTGCATCCTGCTATACTCTAACCGTCCCATTGCAAGTAATAAAGCTTTTCGCCTCGGTAAGGAGATCGAGATGACAGTACCGGCATGTAAAGCTGTAGTGCATCGGTTATACGAGGAAGTCTTCGGACAGGGTAATACCGCTATTCTGGATGAATTGCTCGCCGCTGATTATGTTGGATATGATCCACCCAATGCAGCGAAGGCTATGGACGGCATCGCAGCAATGAGGCAGAGCGCAGAACGGATGGCCGCGGCGTTTCCCGATCGACTGTACAGGATTGATGAACTTATAGCAGAAGGTGATTTAATAGCAGTGAGAGTAACATTATCAGCGACTCACACCGGCCAATTCTTCGATCTTAGCCCCACTGGACGGCACATCAGTATCACCGGGACAGTGGTGTATCGATTCGACAAAAGTAAAATCGCTGCGAGTTGGGGTAATTGGGACAATCTCGGACTTATGAGACAACTAGGGCTAATCTCAAGGTGATAGCGATGGAGTGCAAACATGGGCCTGGCGGCGGAATACCTCGAAGCGGCCAAGCTCGATGAACTTGTCGCTGAGTTTCGGCGAGCAGGATATGCTGTTCGCCTGAATGAGGGAGAGGGCGAGACACGCTACGATCTCGTCGCCGAGCAAGGCGAGCGAAGGATCGCTGTCGAAGTCGTGGCCCGGTTGAACGCGCGCGACGATGCCGTTGCCAGGCGCGTGAGCACCTTACGCGAGCACGCGCATAACCAAAGCTTCGACGAGTTCCGCCTGGTGTTGGTTAGCCCGCCGCGTGAGGCAGTAGTCGAAGTCGAAGGGCTAGAAACCCTGCTCTCCAACGCGCTCATCAATGATATTCCATCGAAATTGGACATCCTATCAAGCCACACGCGGGTACTTTCTATCAGCGACGTAGATATTACTTCTACCACAATCAACAGAGAAGGCATCCAGATTGCGGGTACGGGGATCGTATCAGTCGAACTGGAATATGGTGGCGGAGCAGAACGGGATGGGCTCAGTGAAGAGATTGACTTCCCCTTTTCTTTTGATCTGATCCTGACCTTAGATCTGGAGCTAGAGCAACTCGTCTCACTCAACGTCGATACAACGAGCTTCTATCGCTGAGCAGCCACGCTCATTGCAAATCATTACTCAATCCGCCGCCGCGCTCGACGCGCGCACGTCGCGGAACTGGCGGCGGTAGAGGCTCGCGTAGACGCCATCGCGATTGAGTAATTCGTCGTGCGTGCCGCGCTCCGCGATCTGCCCCGCCTCGACCACCAGGATCAGGTCGGCGCGGCGGATCGTGCTGAGGCGGTGCGCAATGATCACGCTGGTCCGCCCTGCCAGCACGGTGGCGAGCGCGCGCTGGATCGTCGCCTCGGTGCGCGTGTCGATGTTCGAGGTCGCCTCGTCGAGGATCAGGATGCGCGGGTCGGCCAGCAGCGCGCGCGCGAATGACAGCAGTTGCCGCTGCCCCTGGCTGATGTTGCCGCCCCCCTCGCCGAGCGGCGTGTCGTACCCCTGCGGCAGGGCGACGATGAAGTCGTGCGCGTCCACCGCGCGCGCCGCCGCCTCGACCGCCTCGCGCGGGGCACCGAGCCGCCCGTAGCCGATATTCTCCGCGACCGTGCCGCTGAATAAGAACGGCTCCTGCAAGACCACCGCGATCTGCGCGCGCAGGCTGTCGCGCGTCACCTCGCGCACGTCGTGGCCGTCGATCCGCACCGACCCCGCATTGAGATCGTAGAAGCGCGGGATCAGCGAGGCGATCGTCGTCTTCCCCGCGCCGGTGCGCCCTACCAGCGCCAGGGTCTGGCCGGGGGCGACGGTGAAGGTGACATCGCGCAGGGCGGGGCGATCGTCCGAGTAGGCGAAGCTGACATCGTCGAAGGCGATCTCGCCCGCGATCTGGCCGAGTTGCGTCGCGCCCTGCGGCTCGACGATCTCGGTCGGCTCATCGAGGATCGCGTAGATCCGCTCCGCGCCCGCGAGGCTCGACTGCGCCTGGGTATAGACCTGCGAGAGGAGCTGGATCGGGCGGAAGAACTGCTGCACATAGATCAGGAATGCCGCCAGCGTGCCGACCGTCAGCCGATTCTGGAAGACCAGGAAGCCGCCGAAGCCGATCACCAGCGCGGTCGAGAGGGTACTGAGGACATCGATCGTCGGGGCGAAGGCGGAGGTGATGCCGGTCGCCTGGACGTTGGCGACCCGGTTCGCGGCGTTGCGCTCGCGGAAGCGGGCGATGTTGACCTCCGTGCGATTGAACGCCTGCGCCTGCCGCACCCCGACGATCTCCTCCTGCAATTCGGCGGTCACGTCGCCGACCGTCTCGCGCGTACGGCGGAAGGCGTCGCGGGCGCGGCGCGCGAAGATGCTGGTCGCCAGCAGCACGAGCGGGATGATCGTGAAGGAGACGAGCGCCAGCGGCCAATCGAGCGCCAGCATCGTGATCACGATGCCGATCAGCCCGAAGAGTTGCCCCAGGAGCTGCGTCAACCCCTGCGAGAGGAATTGGTTGAGGGTGTCCACATCGTTGGTGACGCGGCTGATCACATCGCCGACCGGGCGGCGATCGAAGAAGCGCAGGGGGAGGCGCTGCAAGTGGTCGAAGATCCGCGCGCGCAGCGCCGCGAGGACACGCTGCCCGATCTCGCCCACCTGGCGCGTCTGCCCGCGCTGGGCCACTGCCCCGACGATGTACACCGCCGCCAGGGCGAGCATCCAGAGGGCCAGCCCGCGCCGGTCGCCCGGCAGGATCGCCCGGTCGATCGTCCGCCCGATGATCAGCGGTCCGAGCGACTGCGCCACCGCCGTCGTAACGATCAGCCCGAGCGCCGCGACGAGGTTCGCGCGATACGGGCGCAGTTCGCCGATCAAGCGGCGGGCGGTCGTCCCGCGCGCGCGCGCCCGCTCGGGAGCATCTGCCGTCGTCGCCGGGCCGCGTTGTAGCATCGCGCGATCACCTACATCTTTCCAGGCGTAGCAACGCCCCTATCGCTCCTCGCTCCTATCCTACATCCTGCGGTATTTTCCCGCCAACGAGCCGGTGTGCATCGCCGTACGAGCGGGCGGGTTCCGGCACGAAGACGCTACGTGCCCACGAAGCTCGGTTCGCATCGCTCGTCACGCGCGCGCCCTCGTTACCGGGTCCCCTGTAACAGGCGCGGGGATCTCGTGTCTTAAGACCCGGAAAAGGAGAGCACGCGACACCGGCGTGCTATGGCCCGGACACGAGGCATCCGCGCAAGAAACTCGGAGGGTTGCATGGGGGACGAAAGCGGTGACGAATGCAAAAGCTGATGCTTTGGGAAAGCGACGCCCCCGACAAACAGGCGAATGAGGAAGCGCGCCTGCTGAAACTGGCCCGCGATGAGCCGACCGCCTTCGCGCCGCTCTACGAGCGCTATTTCCCGCGCATCTATGCCTATTGCCTGCGCAGGGTCGGGAGTAATGAGGAGGCCGAAGATCTTACCAGCGTTGTCTTCACGCGCGCGCTGACCGGTGTCGGGAGCTATCGGGGCGGCTCGGTCGTCGCCTGGCTCTTCCGCATCGCGCACAACGCGGTTGCCAACCATCTGCGCGATCGCCGCCCGCAGCTCCCCTTCGATACGGCATTCCATCCGATGAGCAGCGAAGATCTCAGCGATGGCATCGTGCGCGCCGAGGAGCGGAAGCACCTGGCGCGCTTGTTGGCCGCGCTACCGGACGAGCAACGGGAAATCCTCGTGTTGCGGCTTGTCGGCGAGCTCACCGCCAGGGAGATCGGCGCGGTCATCGGGAAGCGCGAGGGGGCGGTGCGTGTGGCACTCCATGCGCATCGTACGCGGGTTACGCTCAGCCTACCAAGAGGCGAATGAGGAGGGGATACGGTGAAAAAGCGATCACGCGATCAGGAGGCCGAGGTGCTGGACCGCCATATCGACGATCTCCTCCATGATCCCGCCGCGCTACCGCCGCATGGCGTCGAGGCCGAACTGAGCATGACCATCCGCGCGATCACGGCGATCGAGCGTCGCGGCACCGGACACGATCCCGCGCTGCGGGCACGAATCTGGGCGCATGCGTTAGCGGCGACACAGACCAATACCCATCCGCAAGCGCGACCACCTGACACCAGCAGCTGGCACAAGTGGCAGGCACCCCTCCTCCGCCTCGCGAGCGCGGCAACGATCGTGCTGCTGATCCTCGGCACGACCCTGTGGCTCTCACCAGGCGCGCGGGCACGGGCGGGCCAACTCGCCTGCCTGGTGCCGGGGCTGGGGATCCGGGACTGCAACGTCGCGAATCTGGTCGCCGCCACGCCGGTATCGATCACGCGTGACGGCGCGACATTCACGGTCCTCGCGCTCCTCTCAGCCGAGGGACAGACGATCGTGCGCGTCGAAGTGACGGGGCTGCCCACTCCCGCCGCCACCGACCCCTCACCTGCCGGGCCGTTGACTCTCTCCCTGCGCGACGATGCGGGGAGGAACTACCCGGGAGTGCGGGGCTACACGCAAGGCGGCATCTTTCCCAGCGCGGATCGTACGGCGCTCGGCGTGAGCGCAGAACGGACCTTCGCCGCCCTCGACCCGGATGCGCGTACGGTAGAAGTGACACTGAACGGACCGCCCACAGTAGGCAACTGGCAACTTCGGGTGCCGGTCGTACCGGTGCAAGAGGCCGCGTTACCAACCGCGCAAGGTGGGGGCGCGGGCGCAGCGCTCCACGACATCACCGTGCGGGTGACGAGCGTGGCAGCCGATCAACGCGGACTCGGCGTGCAAATACTGGCACAGACCGATCGGGCGGATTGGCGTGTCCGTGGGGATCTCGGCGGAAATACCTATACGCGTCGCCTCACCCTCCACGACGAGCAGGGGCATGCGTGGACCGAACTCCAGCCGTCCGGGAATCGGCAGCAGCAAGGGGGAAGCGGCGTCACCGATCAAGCGCTCTTCCCAGCACTCCCCGGCGGGATCGTCAGGGCGACACTGACCGTGCCGTTCGTGAAAGTGGAGCAACTTGGGCCGCAGGCGACGTTGCGCGTCCCGCTCGCCGGGCGACAGATCGGCGAGCAGTTCCCCGCCACCGGCGATATCGAGCTGGGTGGCTTCCATATCAGCGTGAAAAACATCACCCTCGCCGAGGACAACAAGGGGAATCCCCGCCTCTGGCTGGACCTCGATGGCGGGGACTGGACCGACGGGCAGAAGTTGATCGAACCCGGCCAGGTCAGCACCGACAATGGCGACTCCGCCTGGTGCGGTGCGTCGTATCAGGGCGATGTGAGCCAGATCTTCCGGCTCTGCGTCTCCCTCCCGCGCGACTATATCAACGGGGTAACGATCACCTTCCAGAATCCTGTCGTCGCCATTCGCGGCCCGTGGGAGGTGGAGGTGCCGATCCCGCAGAAGCCGTGAGTGACAGGGCGGCGGGGGCGCGGACGAGCGTGGCAACGCAACAAGCACGCAGCGTGGCCCACGCTCGACACCCGCCTCGCCGTCTCGCATTGGTCTGTCACCCCTCGCCGTTTGTAGATGCTTCACGCCGAGATCGATCCCAAAACCCCACAGGATGGTGCTTTGGGAGCAGCCGCCCCGCCACAAGTTTCCATCGAGCGAGGATCGAATCATGCTCCCTGCGTGCCTCGCGGGTGGGGCTAGCCGGGGGGTGGAAGGGCATTCGTGTCGTCAGACATGACCTCGCCGCTCACCGTGGCGCGCAGCACTCGCGCGGTTAGCCCCTCATCGAGGATGAGGGCTTGCACCCAGGTCGTACCATTGGCCTCGAGTCCCAACGCCAGCGCCGCCTCGCTCGGAAGAGGCCGGGGGGCGACCGTCGGGCTCTCGCCACGCACGGACAAGTACTCCACCGCCACGACGCTTCGCAAGAGCACACCTTGACGATGTGCTACATAGGCTCGCGGCGCACCGTCGGGCGCGAAACCATCCGCAACGAGGTACTCGTGCAGCGCCCGCCACTGCGTATCTGCCGCCACCTGTGCGAGGAGCGTCGCAGCGGTCGCAGTGTCAGCGGGAGCGGCGGAATCCGCGATGCTATGCTCATCCACCATGCCTTCGCCTCTCGACGGGTCGCGGCGCTGTGACGCTAGCGGCGTACCCAACGCCAAACGTGAAAGCCGACCAGCACCGGGAAGAAGGCATACGCCAGGGTCAGCAGCACCGCACCGGACGGTCGAACCAGCCAATCGGGCACTACCACCACCCAGCAGAGCATCGACACGCCGACGAATAACGCGACGAGCGTTCGCCGCCACTGTCGTCGCCAGTTCCCCAGGAACACCGCCGTGGCCGCGCCCACACCTGCCGCCTCGCGCAGCGCCTGGCGCGTCCCCTCAACGGTTATCGCTTCACCACCGCGCGACGACGGGGCAAAGGCAAAGATGAGGAGTCCCAGGGCACTCGCAGCCGCCAGGAACAATAGCGTGTCTCGTCGTTGCTGTTGCATGTGCATCATCCACCCGCAGAATCGCATAGCGATACGACGTATGGCGCGGCGTCGATGGGGGCATCGCGCCCCCTAAACCGAAGCGCCGATGAAACCCGCATGGTCTCCTGCGTCAGGTATGAAGGTCTCACCTGGGCTTCGGTATTAAGATCATATCATTACGCGCCCAACGCACCAAGCCGTTCCTGCGCCGTCTGCAAGTATTCGGCGCTGAGGTCGATGCCGATCCCCCGCCGCCCGTGGCGCACCGCCGCCACGATCGCGGTGCCGGTCCCGGCGAAGGGATCGAGGACGATCCCACCGGGGGGACAGGTCGCCAGGACGGGGATCGTGCAGAGGTCTTCGGGGAAGGGGGCGCTGTGGGCGTCGCGCCGCCAGGTATCTTCCGGCACGATCTCCCAGACATCGCCCGGCTTACTCCCGCCGCGATGGTAGGGCAGGATGTAGAAACCGGCGCGCGCCAGCTCGTTCGCGCGCCCGGAGACGGCGGTCGAGGCGGAGTGGGTAACCCGTTGCTCGCCCCGGATGACCATCCGAAAATCGAAGAGTTCCCCCGCCGCCACCCGCGCCAGCGTGGCATCGAGCGCGGCGAGCGCCGCCACCCGCTCGGTCGCGCTGAGGGCGGTCGAGCGCTGGATCTGGCGACGATAGCGGACGCCCGACACGCCGGTCGCGGTCACGGTTCCCGCCGCGCCGACAACCGTGGCGCGCGGCGCGTTGCGGATCGCATCGATGTCGTAGTAGGGCCGGGCCGAGCGGACGAAATGGAAGACGTGCTCGTGGACATTACGGAGCTTGTCGCGCGCGTTGTCCGGCCCGCCCTTTAACTTGTGCCAGATCACCTCGTTCCGCATGATCCAGCCGCCCTCGTCTTGTAAGGCGATAGCGACGCGCCACGGGATGCCGCAGAGCCCCTTGCGCGCGTAGGCATCGCCGAGATTGAGCCAGAACGAGCCGGTAGGCTTGAGCACGCGCCCGATTTCGGCGCAGATCGGCAGCAACGCCGCCACGTACTCGCGCACGGTCGGCTCGGCACCGAGCGCGGTCGGGTCGGCGTAGCGCCGCTGCCCCCAGTAGGGCGGGCTGGTGATCACCGTGTCGATGCTGGCGGTGGGGAGGGTCCGCAAAGTCGCCAGCGCCTCACCGGCCACCAGCAGGACCGGTGTCGCCCCGGCGAGGAACGGTCCCCACTCCGGCGCGGCATGTATGGCGTCGATCGGCATCGTGCGCCTTCCCCATGCATGATCGCGGCGCGGATCGGTGGGTTCGGTAGAGCATCATCGCAAGAGCGTAGCGCACCCCACTATACTTGGGTGCCTCGTCCCCCGCAACGAGCGCGTCGATGGCGCGCCGGGACCGTAGACCGACCATAGCCTGTGTCGCACCGACGCGGACGATGGGCCTGCGCCATCTCGTCACCCGCGCGCATCCCGCCAGATACACCAGCTTCGGAAACCGAGGCCAGGGAACGCGCAACGGCGGCACGGAGGGGCGATCCGCCGACCAAACAGCCATCACGTTCGCTCCTCGTAATATCTCGGGCGTATGCTGAGATCGCGCAGGCACAAGCCCGCTGCGAATTGTGATGGATGACCAGGAGGTACGACGATGTCGGCGACAGGGCTAACGGTCTACGGGGCGACGTGGTGCCCCGATTGTCGGCGGGCGAAGCAGTTCCTCGGCGAGCAGCGGATCCACTACACCTGGGTCGATATCGAGCAGGATCGCGACGGGCAGGCACTGGTCGAGGGGGCCAACGGGGGCAAGCGGATCATCCCCACGATCGTCTTCCCCGATGGCAGCCTCCTGGTCGAGCCGAGCAACGCCGAACTGGCGGCGAAGCTCGGCATCCAGACGCGCGCCCGGATGCGCTATTACGACCTGATCGTGATCGGCGGCGGCCCGACCGGGCTGACCGCCGCCCTCTACGGCGCGCGCGAAGGGATGAGCGTCCTGGTCATCGAGCGGAGCGCGCTCGGCGGGCAGGCGGGCGTCACCGAGCGGCTGGACAACTTCCCCGGCTTCCCGGAAGGGGTCAGCGGCGCGGAGTTCGCCGAGCGGCTGACGCAGCAGGCGGGCCGCTTCGGCGTCGAGATGCTGAAGGCGCAAGAGGTCATCGGGCTCCGCGCCGAGGCGGAGTCGCGCTACGTCCAGACCGCCGACGGCGAGGAGTACGGCGCGCGCGCGGTGCTGATCGCCACCGGTTCGACCTATCGCCGCCTCGGGGTGCCGGGGGAGGACGACCTGATCGGCGCGGGGATCCACTTCTGCGCCACCTGCGATGGCCCCTTCTACAAGGATCAGCCCGTCGCGGTGATCGGCGGGGGCAACAGCGCCGCCGAGGAGAGCCTGTTCCTGACCCGCTTCGCCAGCGAGGTCACCCTGCTGGTGCGCGGCGCGGCGCTCTCCGCCAGCCAGGTCGTCGCCGAAAAGGTGGCGGAACACCCTGAGATCACGGTGCGCTACAACACCGCTGTGGAGGCGTTCACCGGCGAGGGCAAGCTCGGCGGCATCGTCGTGCGCGATCGACAGTCGGGCGCGACCGAGGAGCTACACCCCGCCGGGGTCTTCGTCTTCATCGGCCTCTCGCCGAACAGCGACTGGCTGCCCGCCGAGATCGCGCGCGACCAGTACGGCTTCGTGGTCACCTCGCTGACGTTGGCGACAAGCGTGCGCGGCATCTTCGCCGCCGGCGACGTGCGGAAGGGGAGCACCAAGCAGGCGGCGAGCGCCGCCGGGGAGGGCGCGACGGCGGCGCTGATGGTCCGGGAGTATCTGCGCGAGGCGTAGATGGCATGGTGCCGCTCCACCCTGCTCGATGCGAATCAGGGGACGGTGGTGGGCGGACAAAAAGGGGCGGCGGGTACGTAGATACCCGCCGCCCCGATACGCCTTGCAAGGCTTAGACCGGGAAATGCCCCTCGGCCTTCACCCGTCCGAGCACGCGGTCGAACGCCTCGACGGTGCGCGCGACATCCTCGACCGTGTGCGTGATGCTGAGGATCGCGCCCGCGCCGTGCCAGAGATCCATCCCTTCCAGGAGCATCCCGGCACGGATCGACATCACCAACTCGGACGGCCCGCCGCGCTTCAGCACCTCCGCCGGAACTCCTACCGGATGGACCAGATCGAGCGGCAGGTCGCCCGGATAGGGCGTGCCGACGTTGGTGTTGACGATCGAGCTCTCGCCATAGGCGAAGCCCGGCACATCGTGGCGCAGGAACGCCTCGTTGTAGCCGCGCTTCAACTGCTCGGCCAGGGCGTCGGCCCCGCGCTGCACGGCGGGGTCGGAGACGAGGCGCAACGCCGTCATCCCGGCGGCGGCGGAGAGGGGATTGGCGTTGTAGGTGCCGGGGTGCTGCACCTTGCGGGTGCGATTCCAGGCCGGATCGTCCTTGAATTCGAGGAGTTCCATGATCGCCGCGCGCCCGCCGACCGCGCCGCCCGGCAGCCCGCCCGCGACGATCTTCGCCAGCGTGGTCAGGTCCGGCGTGACGCCGACCTTCGCCTGCACCCCACCGGGCGACCAGCGGAAGCCGGTCACGACCTCGTCGAAGATCAGCAGGACGTTGTGGCGCGTGGTGATCGCGCGCAGCGCCGCCAGGAAACCATCCGGCAGGGGGATGGTGGCGTACGAGGCGCCGCTCGGCTCCAGGATGATCGCGGCGATGCCATGATCGGGGTTCGCCAGCGTCCGCTCGACGAACGCGAGGTCGGTGCTCGGCGCGACCACGACCGTATCGAGGACGGCGGCGGGGACGCCGGGCGGGGCCTGGTCGAATGGGGCCTGGTTACCGGGGATGGCGTAATCGTGCCAGCCGTGAAAATGCCCCGCGAACTTCATGATCCGGTCGCGCCCGGTGTAGGCGCGCGCCAGGCGCATCGCCAACATCGTCGCCTCGGTGCCTGACGAGGTGAACTTGACGCGATCGGCGGAGGGGATCAGGCGGTGGATCCACTCGGCCCACTCCACCTCCAGCTGGTGGCCGGAGCCGAAGTGCGACCCCTTGCGCATCTGCGCGACGACCGCGTCCACGATCTCCGGGTGGCTGTGCCCGAGGATCAGCGAGCCGTGGCCGAGCACATAATCGATCAGCTCATGCCCGTCCACATCCCACTTCTTCGACCCGAGCGCCTGCTCGACGTAGACGGGAAAGGGCTTGGCATAGCGGATATCGTGGGTGATCCCGCCCGGCACGGCAGCACGGCCACGGCGATGGAGTTCCTGCGAGCGCGGGTGCTCCGCGATAAACTGCTCTTCAATAAACTGCTCTTCAATTGTGCGGGTCTGCTCCTGCACCATAGCGTTGCCTCCTCTGATGACCGACCGGCACACAAGACCTCGTCAAATAGGGCCGGTCAGGGCTTCACTATAGCGCAGGCGCATGGGGCTGTCCATGTGAAAAAGGCCCCCTTGTGCAGGCCAGCGTTGGGCGTATTCGCGACGGGGTCGGGCGCGCGACGCACGCTCGAACTGCGCCTCGAAGCAGGTGCGGCGATCGGCGCACAACGTGGCATGCGGCGACACACTATCCGAGATATGGAGGGAGCGCAAGGGGGAACGAAGGCCCACCGGAGGGGGCGCGATGCTCAGGCCCAGCCCGCGCGACGGCGCTTCAACCAGGTCAGTACGGCGGCACGACTCAATACTTCCTGGCCGTCGGCGGTCGCGGCGAGCGCCAACTCGCCGCGACCGATCGCCCGCCGCAGGATCGCGACGGGGACGCCGTACAGCTGCGCGACCTCATCGAGGGTCATGGTAGGGCCGCCGAAGCGGTCGCGCGCCCCCTCCGGGATCGCGTCATCGTCGTCGTTTGGTGGTCCGCTCATCTGCATCCCTCCAATGCGCCGTCCGATCCGACGTGCCGAACCATCCTCACGATGCCGACGAGCGCCTCGGCGGTCACCATACGCCGACCGAGGAGGGATAGTGGCGCCACCAGCATCGCAACCATATAGCTCACGACGCGGCGAGCAAACCCAGAGCACGCACGAATTCGGCCTCCAGATCGTCGGCGTCCTCGATGCCGACGGAGAGGCGAAGCAGGGGCGGTGTCGCGGACGCCCCCGCGCAGGCGGGCTCCTCGAACGGCCAGATCAGGCTGCCGCACTCACCGAGGCTGACGGCGAGGGTGCAGAGTTCGAGGGCGTTGAGGACGACCCGCGTGGCCTCTCGCCCGCCGTGCAGCGTGAACGACAGCATCCCGCCGTAGCGCCCGCCGATCAGCGCCGTCGCCGTCGCGTGGCCCGGATCACCGGGCAGCCCGGGATAGTTGACCGTCGCCACCGCCGGGTGGGCGGCGAGCAGGGTGGCGAGGCGGAACGCGGTCGCGCAGTGCTGCGCCATCCGCAGGGGCAAGGTCTTCACCCCGTGCAGGATCGTCCAGGCGGCGAAGGGGCTCAGCGCGCCGCCGAGGTGACCGAGGGTGCGCGCGATCGGCGCGATCACGCCGCGGGAGCCGCAGGCGACCCCGGCCAGCACATTCCCATGGCCGGAGAGGTATTTGGTGGCGCTATGGATGACGACCGTCGCGCCGTGCTCGATCGGGCGCAGGAGGGCGGGGGAGAGGAAGGTGTTGTCGACGATCAACGGCAACCCCCGCTCCCCCGCCAGCGCGCCGAGCGCGGCGAGATCGGCGACGCGCAAGGTCGGGTTGGCGAAAACTTCCGTATAGAGGGCGCGCGTCTGCGGCGTGATCGCCGCCGCCACCGCCGCCACATCGGCGCAATCGACGAAGCGGGCGGTCGCGCCGCGCGCGGCCAATTCTTCGCCGATGAAATCGCGCGTGGCGCTATAGATGTCCGCCGAGGCGACCAGTTCACCACTCGCCGGGACGAGGTGTAGCAACGTGGCGCTGATGGTCGCCATGCCGGACGCGCCCGCCACCGCCGCCTCAGCCCCCTCGAGGTCGGCCAGCTTCACCTCCAGACTGCGCGTCGTGGGATTCCCGTCGCGCAGATAGTGGAAGTGCGGCACCCCGCCCTCTCGCCAATCGACCAGTTGGTCGTAGGAGCGGAAACCGTAGGTGGTGTTTTGATAGATCGGCACGCCGAAGGCTCCGGTCGTCGGATCGAGTGCCTCGCCGGCGTGGACACTGCGCGTACCAAAACCATGACCCTGCCGCATCATCCCCCCTCACCACGCCGAGTCTCTTCCTGCCACATAGCATGGCGGATCGTGTCGAGGCTGACAAGAGGCAGGCGCTGTGCCTCGCGGTCCCATCGGCTGCCTCCTCCTGTCCGTTCGCGTGTTTGACAGGGCCACGCGCGGACGGTATTCTTTCCTAACTAAGAGTTATTCCGAACTATCACAGGGCGGGAGGCTCCGGGCAGGGGCGAGCGGTCACGGGTGCATAAGGACGGAGACGCGATGAGCGGGGGATCGATCACGCCGGTCACGGAAGAATATCTGCGCGCGATCCTCGATCTCGGCATGTCCGGTCGCTCGGTGATCGGGCGGCGGCTCTCCGACTCGCTCGGGGTCGCCCCCTCGACGGTCACGGCCACCCTCCAACGGATGGGCAAGGAGGAGTTGGTCACCCTCAACGAGCGCAAAGAAGTGAGTCTGACGAAGAAGGGGGCCGCGCACGCGATCGCCGCCGCCCGACGCCACCACCTCTCCGAGTGTCTGCTGGTCGATCACCTCGGCTTCGATTGGGCGCGCGCCCATCAGGAGGCCGAGCGCTGGCAGCACGCCCTGACCGAGGAGACCGAGCGCCTGCTGTGGGAAGCGCTCGGTCGCCCGACGCGCTGCCCGCACGGCAACCCGATCCCCGGCACCGGGGCCTGTTTCTCCCCCGGCACCCGCTGGCTGCGCGAGGCACGCGAGGGGGATGAGATGATCGTGGAGCGGATCGCGGAGCGCGCGGAGGCCGACGAGAATCTGATGCGCTTCTTCGCGCGGCAAGGGATCGTACCGGAAGCACACCTGGTGATCGAGGAGATCGTCCTGTCGAACGGCACGATCAGCGTCACCGCGCCGCATGGCCCGGTCGTGCTCGGCCTGGAGGCCGCCGCCCAGGTGCTGGTGCGCCCCAAGGAATCGATGCCGTTGCGCCAGTTTCCCACCCAGTGGCAGGACAGCCACAGCGCCGTGAACACGAGCCGTCCGACGGCGGAAGTGCCCGCGCATTAGAAAACCGGGGGTTTGGGACGCCGCACTACGCCGCGCTCCAGACCTCCGCCCCATACGCCCCCTCGAGGCCGCCGCGCCCGGCGCTATCATAGACATTTCGCAGGCCGAAGGCGAGCAACGAGGCGATCGCCTCGGCGAGGTGCCGATCATCGGGCACGAATGCCTCGCCGTGAATACGCCCGACCCAGAGAACGCCCCGGTGCGGCGCGACCAGCGGCAGCGGCGTCAGCATCGCGGTCAGCGCCGATTGCGGCTCCGCCAGCGCCAACGGCACCCCGCCATCGAGGACCATCCCCCCCGCGACGACGATCGTGCGCCCCCCGATGATCGCTTCCCAGATCCGCCCGTCGAAGAGTTCCAGCGGGAGCGGTTCGAGCGTCGCGGTATTCCCGCCCGCCTGTGTCAGCAACGGCACCAGCACCCGGCTACGCTCGTCGAGCAGGATGATGCTACAGGCATCGATGTGCAGCAATTCATGGGTCAGGGCATCGCACCCTCGCAGGAGGGGTGCGAGTTCCCGTAGCGCGAGCAATTGCTCGGCCACATCCCGTAGCCGCCGATACGTATCGATACCGGTGCGGCCTCTACGCCCCATCGATCCCTCATGGTTTTGCGCATTGGTATGCCATATGGCCGTCGGTGCCGCACTGACAAAAGGCTGCGTTGGTGGTGATTAATAAGGTACATACTTCCATGCCCGTGTTCGTCCGCTGGTTCATACGTAAACCGCGCAGATTTGGATAATAGCGGGAAGGAAACCGTCGTGCGCGACGCCGCGTACCTTGTATCGGTGGCCGGTGCCGCCGTTTCGTTGACACCGGTCACGCGCGGGGACTAGCATGGAAGGGCGCACGGCTTGTGATCGCCGTGCCATAGCAGGCCGTGGCACGCCGCCAACGATTCGAGCACATCGCGAAAGGGTAGACAGTATGCAGCAACTCCGGGGCGGTGCCCGCCGCTCGCTCGACCCCCGCCTCATCGCCGTCGGGGCCATCGCCGGGGCGGTTTTCGGCGTATGGGCCAAGAGTAAGACGCGCGAATATCGCCAGACCGGCCAGGTGCCGGCGCTGATCAACTGGCAGCAGGCGCGCACGATCGCGGTCGGCATGAATCGCGATGAGCGCCTCGGCCCCGCCGAGCGCGCCAGCCTCGCAGTGGAATACCGCAGGCTGGTGCAAAGCTGCCTCGGGCCGATCGCGGAGTACACCGGCACGCAACTCGCCCGCCCCTTCGAGGCGACCGTCGCCTTCGACCGCGCCGACTGGATCGGCGCCAACATCGAGAGCTTCGCGCAGCTGTTCGGGCCGTTGGAAGGACTGAATCCCCTCCACGATCAGACGCCGCGCGTCGCCTCGATCCTCTGGGGCAATGTCAACCAGACTGTCCTTAGCGGCGAGGTCGGCCTGCTGCTCGGCTATCTGGCGCGGCGCGTGCTGGGACAGTATGATCTGGCGCTGCTCGGCAAGGAGCCGATCACCGAAGGTAAGCTCTATTTCGTGGAGCCGAACATCCGCCAGGTGCAGCGGCAGCTCGGCCTCCCGCGTGATGATTTCCGCATGTGGCTGGCCCTGCACGAGACGACGCACGTTTTCGAGTTCGAGGCGCACCCGTGGCTCCGCGCCCATCTCAATGGCATCCTGGAGCAGTACTTCGCGTTCCTCAGTCAGGACATGGGTAAGCTGAAGGATGGCGGGCTCGGCACCCTGCGCCAGTTCGCCGCGCGCGCGCGCAGCGGGGGCGACGGCAACTGGCTGGAACGCCTGATGACCGCCGAGCAACGCGCCCTCTTCTCGCAGATGCAGGCGACGATGGCGATCGTCGAGGGGTACAGCAATCACGTCATGAACGTGATCGGGCGACAGATCCTGCCCGGCTTCGATCGCATCTCCGAGCAGTTCGCCAAGCGCCAGCGCGAGAAGAGCGTTGGCGAGCAGCTCTTCATCCGACTCACCGGCCTCGACATGAAGCTGGAGCAGTACCGCCTCGGCGAGGAATTCATCGACCGGGTCGTCGCCCTGCGCAGCCACGACTTCGTCCGGCAGGTCTGGGACGGTCCGGAGAAGCTCCCGACCCTCGATGAGGTGAAGCATCCCGAACGCTGGATCGCGCGGATGGACGACGGGCAAGCCCTTCCCGCCGCCGACTAGCGCGGGGGTGCTGGGCAGGTTACGGCGCGGGCGGGGATTATATGATGTCCCCGCCCGCGTTCGTATCACACCGGGACACACTACACGGCTCCACACACGACCAGGGGGATGTCAAAGTCGGGCGGGGAGTGCGCCAAGGAGGGTGAGGGCGCGCGTGGCATAGGCCCCGTAGTGGCGCAAGGCGGCGGCGATGTTGGTCCAGCCGCGCACGCGCAGCAGGCTGAGG